>Ga0206124_10000701_pt1 | contig 26948 bp, 17 predicted proteins | sample Helgoland_Spring_3_FD_148671 | JGI IMG/M metagenome (GOLD analysis project Ga0206124, IMG submission 148671) | Pelagic subsurface seawater microbial communities from Kabeltonne, Helgoland, North Sea - Helgoland_Spring_Bloom_20160321_2 | ecosystem: Environmental > Aquatic > Marine > Epipelagic ... | reverse complement strand
CTTCACGTTTCACTGGGGCGAGGTGGATGACCTCATCTCGCCGCCTCAAAGCCTCGCATGGGTCACCGACCTGGGACATATGCCCGAACATATCAAACAACACATTAAATCCGTGAAAATCCTAGTCCTAGAGGCTAATTACGATAAAGTGTTACTAGATAGTGACACTCGCCGTCCCTGGTCCCTCAAGCAACGTATTAGAGGGCGCCACGGCCACCTCTCCAACGACGCCTGCCTCGAGGCTTTAAGCGCTTTAAACGGCAGTTCCGAGGTGCGCGAAGTCTACCTCGCCCACCTCAGTAAAGACTGTAATACCGTGGAACTGGTACAAAATAAGTTTGCACCCCTCACTGGCGGCACTAGCTCCTTCACCATCAACGTGGTCGATCCTAAAATCGACGCTGCCCTCGCTGCGAAATCCTAAAAACCATTAATAGATTCCCTAATCGCATGGAAAATCCCTATCGTAAAACAAAAATCATTTTCACCGTCGGACCAGTCACACAAGACGAAGCGACCCTAGAACGGCTCATCCAGGCAGGTGTTGACATCTGCCGCATCAACATGGCACATGCGGACCATGCATGGACCCGCGAAATCATCCGTCGAGTGCGCACCGTATGTAAGCGCGTCGATCGACATATCGCGATCATGATGGACGTCAAGGGGCCGGAAATCCGCACTGGCGATGTACCCGAGACTTTCGAACTGGAAAAAGGCGAAAACATCAACTTCACGTTCGGGCAAGGCATTGGCAGCCTCGGCGAAGACGGCCTGCGTCGAGTCGACCTCAACTACCCAGGCTTCTCTAAAGACATTAAGGTCGGCGACACCGTACTCGTTGACAGTGGCCTCATGCGCCTCCTTGTGCTTGAAATTAAAGAAGATCGATACGTCCGCTGCGAGGTCATCATCCCTGGTCCGCTCGGCAATCGTCGCCACATCAATTTGCCCGGCGTACACGTCAACCTACCCGCACTGACCAAAAAGGACGAAGGCGATGTCGATGTTGGCGTCGAAGAAGGCGTCGAATTCTTCGCGCTGTCATTCGTGCGCGAACCAGACGACCTCGACGTCTTTCACCGCTATCTGTCTAACAAGGGCTCGCCGGCCAAAGTCATTGCGAAAATCGAAGACCAACAGGCGATTCGAAACCTCGAAGACATCATCAAAGCCTCCGACGGTTTAATGATCGCCCGCGGCGATCTTGGTGTCGAGTGCCCCTTTGAAGACCTGCCCCTCATTCAGTCACGCGCCATCAGCGCTTGTATTCAAAATACGACACCGGTGATTGTCGCGACGCACATGCTCGAATCGATGATCGATTCACCGATCCCGACGCGTGCTGAGGTCACTGACGTTGCCAATGCGATTCGCGAAGAAGCAGATTGTGTTATGCTTTCGGGCGAGACCACGATCGGCAAATATCCAGTGGAGTGCGTTGAAACGATCAATCGTATCGCCAAGCGCATGGAAAGTGAAGACGGCCCCGTGCTACGCGAAGACTTAGTACTCAAACTGCCGAAGTCGAAAATGCTGCGCTCCTCAGTATCTCTTGCCTCCGAGCTCGAGGACGCCGGGATCGTAGTTTTCACGCGCCGCGGCTTGCTTGCGCAAAAGCTCTCATCACTTCGACCGAACGTTCCTGTTTACGCATTTACCGATAACAACGATGTTTTTAGCCAACTGTTGATCATGCGCGGCATTGAGCCATTTTTTATGGAATTCGACAGCATCGATCCAGAGCGCACCATTCAAAATGCCTTTAAGGCCCTAGAGGCGCGCAAGTGGGTAAAAAAGGGCGCGTCGATGGTCGTCATTACCAATGTGATTGCGGGCAAAAAGATAATCGACACGATTCAGCTGCGTGAGGTTGAATGAATCGGTAACCATCCCCGCCCTTTTAATGGATAAATTAAAAAATCTACTACTACTTCTGGCACTGGTGTTCGGTGCGATTGCGATCTTCGAATCTGGCGCTCGCTACGGCGCAAGCAACATGCGTGCCCATGCGATTGCCAGCGAACTACAGCTTCCACTGGGCATTTACATCTCTGGTAATTCTAGCATGGATGAGCCGACGAAAGCCCAATGGGCGGCAATCATCGATCACGGGATCGCCGCTGGCGCGATTCACCGCCAGCTTTGGTATATTAACGCAGATGCCAAAGCTCACCTCGACAAAGTGCTCTCGGTTGCGCTTTCGGTGCGGGGCGATGGTGCTGGCAAACGCTATGAGTTGATCGCAAACAGCGAGGAGAAGCCAAGCGGACTAAGCGGCACGAAGCTCAATGAAATTAAGCACGCTATCAACAGCGCGAAAGCCGAACTGGTCGACAATGCTCCTAAAGAAACCGCGCTCGGTCAGCCTCAAAATACCGAATAAATTCTGATCAAGACAAATAGTTAGGCAGGGACGATCAATTCATAGATTCGCATTGATACTGAACTAGGTAAATCAAGTGCTTGCTTAACGAGTCGTATCTGATTTAACTAAACAAGTGCAAAAAGTTGAAGAATACCGTCCAGGTGCAAGCATCATCAAACAAGGCGCTGAGAGCACGGGCTTTTATGTTTTAGAAAAAGGTGCGGTCGAAGTCTACAAAGACGATATCATGCTCAACGTTCTAATGTATCCTGGCACGATTTTTGGCGAGATGGGCGACATTCTCGGTAAGCCCCGAACCTGCACCGTCAAAGCACGCACTCCGACCACCGTCATAAAATATGACGTTGGCGACATGGAAAACGTGATTCGAGAACACCCTGAGATCGCCATCAAAATCTTTAAGACACTCGCCAGTCGCTTGGAGCGCACCACTCAAAAGTTGGCCGACGTGACACGCGTCTCTACTGTGTGGTCGGTAAAGCATAAAAAGTCTTAATCGGGAATTTTATTAATTCGGCTGTAAGGCGACCGGCTGCAATACGATTGATCCTGTATGAAACTTCTCATTATCCCGCTCATGATTTTTTCTCTATTCGCCAACATGCTCTCCGCTGGACTTGAAGTCGGCAGTGATGCACCACAAATTTCTGCCATCGATCATACTGGTAACACGATCGATCTCGGGGCTGCATTCAACACTGGCACCACCGTCGTCTTTTTCTACCCCAAGGCGATGACCCCTGGGTGCACCAAGCAAGCCTGCAGTCTACGCGATTCATGGGAGTTGCTACAACAACGAGGCGTCACCATATTCGGCATTTCCGCAGATACCGCCAAAACACAAGCGGCGTTTCGTAACAAGCACCAGCTTCCCTTCACGCTGATTGCCGACACCGACAAGGTGGTGAGTACCGCATTTGATAAGAGCCGTTGGAGTCGCCAAGCCTACATCTTCAAAAACGGCAAACTAGTCTGGCTCGATCTGAAAGCTTCCACCGCAAATCAGGCTGACGATGTGCTCGCAGCCCTCGACGAGTTGGACAAATAAGTCGTGCTAAGTCGCGCAACGAATCGTCGACTTAAAAGAAAAACGCTTCGGCCAGCGCTTGCTCAGTCGCCATTGGCTTCACTTGAGTGTAGACCTCCGTTTCGCCTTTCCCTAACGAAGCGTGGATTTCGCCACGCGAGCCATTCTTGAATTTGCGACATCTCAAGTAGCGCTCGTCGTTGTAAACAAATTCTAGTTCTAACGCACTCACGTCGGACGACTCTGATTCGATCAGTGAGAATTCCGTGCTGGGCGTTAAGCCCGACTTGCTGTCATCGCAATCAGTGAAACATGACTGCACCCATTCCAGCAGGCCACGACCTTCGCCGGGCATCGATGCACAGTGTCGCACACGGACCGCCTGCAGGCCATCGCACAGGCTCTCGGCCGAATAGCCACTCATAAACTGGCCGATCGCCTGCCGAGCTGGTAGTAACCGCGCCTTAGCCAAATCGCCTACACGGCTTGGATCTGGCCAATTCAGTTTCGATAAATCCTCCAATTCCACCGAGCTATCGTAAACGCAACGACGCACGCCCAGCAGCAAGTTATCAAAATAAGTCTCCACCCGCTTCGCCGGAACCCCGCTAAACCAGTGATACGTCGGTAAATCGCCCTCCAACCAGATCGACACTTGATTCGCCAAATATCCGAAATCTTCCGACTTATAGCGCAGCATCAAGGCTTCACAGCAGCACATCTCGCGGTGCGAATCACCAATATAGCATTGGCTAAAAAGCTTACTCTCCATCCCACCCTCTAGATCCGCACGCGTCGGGCATAGCACAATGATTCGGCTTGGATAGCGCTGCGCGAAACGAATCAGTGCATCGAAGCGCTCACGCGCCTCTTCTGCCGTTACTTCTAGGCCAAAGTGCAGCACCACATTCATCTGCGACGCTCGCGACTCCAGATGCGCAGTCGAGGGCTCGGAATCCCACATCGAAGCGAGCCTATTGGTCACCTCGCTAACAGGAAGTTCCACCCCTGGAAGGGCATTAATTAATTCGGCCATAATGAAATGTTTTGAACGCTGAAAGTCAGTTCTTACTTTAAAGGCTACGACCCCGAGCGGCGCCATTGGTGGCCTTTTTCTTGAAGCAAGCGTTCGCTCTCAGCAGGACCCCATGAACCTGACGCATACTCCGCGATCCCACTTTGGCCGCACTTTTCCCAATGCTCTAGAATGGGCGTCACCAACTTCCAAGACGCTTCCGTCTCATCGCCACGAATGAAAAGTGTGCTATCGTCGATCATTGCATCGAGAATCAAACGCTCGTACGCTTCAGGGGTATTAGAGCCAAAAGTCGTCGCATAACGGAAGTGCATCTTCACTGGCTGCGTGCGCGTTTCCAGGCCCGGAACCTTCGAATTCATGATCAAAGTAACCCCTTCGTCTGGTTGGATACGAATCACCATTGTGTTCTGCGCCACGTCGAACTTCTTACCCTCCGAAAAAAGAATGCCCGGAGGACGCTTAAACTGAATCGCAATCTCACTCGCACGCCGCGGCATGCGCTTGCCCGAACGAATATAGAACGGCACACCCTGCCAGCGCCAATTGTTGATCGACAGGCGCAATGCTGCGTAAGTCTCTGTGGATGAATCTGCCGGAATACCTGGTGCATCAGTGTAGCCGTCGACCGGCTCACCATTGACCAAACCTGCAGTGTAGCGCCCACGAACAACATCACCACCATCGACCTTCAGCTCCAGCGGCTGAATCGCCTTCAACACTTTTACCTTCTCGTCACGAATCGACTCTGGGTCGAGCGAAACTGGTGGCTCCATCGCCGTCAGAGCGACGAGTTGCATCGTATGGTTCTGAATCATATCGCGCAGCGCACCACTGGTATCGTAATAACCGCCACGTGTGCCGACACCAAGACTCTCTGCGACTGTAATCTGCACGCAATCGACATGCTCACGATTCCACATCGGTTCGAAAATCGAATTGGCAAAACGCTGCACTAACAGATCCTGCACCGTCTCTTTGCCAAGATAGTGGTCAATTCGATAGATCTGCGGCTCTTCAAATACACTATTGAGCGTGGCATTTAACGCCCGCGCCGAAGCAAGATCTCGGCCAAACGGTTTCTCGATGATCACCTTCGAGGCCAACTTCGTGCCGACATGCGCCTGCGCCATGCCACTACTGCCGAGGTTCTCTACAATCGGTTGAAATACGCTCGGTGGCGTCGAAATATAGAACAGACGCTGCACATCCCGGCCAAGCTCAGCCTCGATCTTATCAATCTTTTTAGCAAGCGAAACAAAGGCTTCTCCATCATCGTATCCACCCACATGATACGTCATTTTTTGGCGTACACGCTCCCATATTTCTTTGTTAAGAGGACGACGTGAATGCTCATCGATCGCCTCATCCATAATCTCACGAAACTGATCTGCCTCGATCAGCTTACGTCCGAAACCAATTAGGTGAAACTGCCCAGGCAGCAAATTATCCACCCCAAGATTGAAAATAGCAGGCACTAACTTACGCGCTGTCAAGTCGCCGGAGGCACCAAAAATAACCACCACCGTCGGCGGTGCGCCTCGATGCTTGCTCAAGCCTTTTAGAAAAGGGTGTCTAGATTCGTCTGTTTCGTTCGTCATGACTGTTGGCGTTGGACTGAAAAATGTTTATGAAAAAGAGGCACATTTGGGTAATGTTGCAACATTCCACTCCCACCTTTGCAAATTGAGACGTCTATAATGTCAAAGCGGAAGTGCTTTGGTGGTTTTTTCAACTGCTTCAAATAGTTACCACAACCGCGCCGCAAAACATCTTTTTTGTGACGATCCACGGAATAAAAACCCGAAACTAGTGCCGATTCCGCGCGCGCGCGCACTTCAACAAAGACCAAAACCTCGCCATCCTGACAGATCAGGTCGATTTCATCTCGCTTATAGCGCCAGTTGCGAGCTATTTCGCGATAACCAAGCACACGTCGACAATGATCCGCCGCGAGGTCTTCGCCAAAGGTGCCCCGCTGCGCCCGCGTGCTCTCCTCAGGCAAACGACGCTCCCGGATGCCCCAACGACACGCACGGATACGATGAAAAATATTCACTCACAAACTGTTATCGATTTGAGCATGGTTAGCAAGAAATCAGACAGAAATAGCACCGCCCTGCTTTTTAGCTTTCCAGGTTTTCAGTATATACGCTTTGTAAGAGGACAGTCATGAGCATCAAAAAACATATTGTGGTCGGCGCGGGCCTCGCGGGTTGCCTACTCGCATGGCGATTGGAGCAAGCCGGGCAACACGTGACGCTCATCGGCAGCACCGTACTGCCCAATGCCTCGCAAGTCGCGGGCGGCATCATCAATCCCGTCACCGGTCGCTGGATGACCAAGAGTTGGGGCTTCGATATGCTGATTTCACATGCTGCTGCCACTTACCGTGAACTGGAGCAACAGTTCGAGGTCGAACTATACCACCCAATTCCCCTCGTCCGCTATTGCCAAAATAGTTCCGACGTTAAGCGATTAGGCAGGCGTATGCGCAACCCGCGCTATGCAAATGTACTTGGCGACCCTATCGACAAGGGCGACGGACCCGATTCATTTGAAGATACACACGGCAGCTTTCAGATCAAACAAGCCGCCTACGTTCGGTTGCCGCTTCTGCTGCAAACTTTGCGTGAGCATTTCGCCCAAGCAGGCATCTTCCGCGACGAGACCTTCAGCCACGCCAACTTAACTCGACAGGACTCGCAATGGAGCTACCACGACCTCGAAGCGGATCATGTTATCTTTAGCGAAGGCGTCGGCATGCAGGACAATCCATGGTTCAACTGGTTACCGCTCACCCCCGCTAAAGGCGAGACCTTGATACTCGAGTGCCCGACACTCAATCTGCCGCGCGCGATCTACCACCATCGCAAGTGGCTACTACCCTACGGCGATCATACCTTTCGCCTCGGCGCGACTTTTGACAGCAACGACGCGACCCCCGAGCCAACTGCAGCCGGCGCGCGCGAACTGCTCGATGCCGCGCGATCCTTTATCGCCCCACAACACGCGCTCACGGTTAAACAGCACCATGCCGGTCTGCGCCCCTCCACCAAAGATATCCGCCCCTTCATAGGCAACCATCCCACCGAAGCCGGACTGCACATTTTCAATGGGCTCGGCTCCAAGGGCGCCTCACTCGCCCCCGAATTGATCCGCCAATTCTTAGCACACCTACTCAGCGGCCAACCACTCGATCCCGAAATCGACATTGCGCGCTTCGTCGAAACAGTCGCTAACCCGCCCCAGACCGATGCAAATCACTGACATTGTCCACGATTACTTGGGCGCACACCTCAAGCCAGGCGACCACGCGCTCGATGCCACTGCTGGCAACGGCTACGACAGCACAGTGATGGCTACACTAGTCGGCCCCGAAGGCCATGTCATCGCCATCGACATTCAGGTCTCTGCGATCGACGCCACACGCACACGGCTTGCAGCGGCCGGCTGCCTCGCTCAAGTCGAGCTGCTCGTTGCTGACCATGCGCAAGCGCTTAACTCGCTATGCTCAAACTACGCGCAGACAATGAGTGCGATCACATTTAACCTCGGCTACCTCCCGGGCAGCGACAAAAGCATTCAGACGGAGCCCAAATCGACTCTCGGCGGATTGCGCGCTGCCAGCGAACTGCTCAAACCAGGTGGTCTGCTACTCGTCACCGCTTATCGAGGCCACGACGGCGGCCAGACTGAAGCCAATCAAGTCGCGGACTGGATGCAGACAGTCCAAGAGCGGGGCTGGACAGTGGAAAGCCACGAGCCCATCGTCACCGGCAAACGTGTGCCACCAATCCTCTGGGTTGCCCGCAAGATTTAACCGCCCGATTCGACTACTTCGCGATTAAACCGAAGTCCGCGCGGTGAAGCTCTAAAAAGTCTCCCTCGTATTGCCGCGAAATAAAGAAACGTACCCGCATCGAAGTCGCTTGCTCTGGTGCGCGGATTGGTAACACAACACGTCGCACTCCATCCGAACTTCCCGTCGGACAGCGGAACAGTGTCTCTCGCTGTAGAGCCTCGCCATTCTGGTCCTTCCATGACAGCCTCACCTGCGTACGATTATCCGGACTAATCTGATAGCCTATGTTGGCATCCAACAGGTAGCGCTGCCCCGAAACCACGGCAACATCTCGAAAGATTGAGAACACATCCGCACCCGTAACGCGGATACCCTGATTCGCACTGACGGGCCCGACCGCTAAATGCTCGGCAGGACGAAAATCAAGATTCCACCCAGACACATTTGGTAAATCTGGGCCGAGGAAGTTCCTTGCCTTCAGCGCGGTCGCCTCGTGCAGCAAATCGACATTAGCCAGTATAGACTGAAACGCTCCGACATCCGCCCCCCATTGCTGCGCAACCTCAGCGATAGCGGCATACTCCAGATAATCGCTTGCCGAGAGCTCAACTCCCCCCTGCGCCATCGCAGCCAAAGCAAAGGCAACTGGATCGAACTTTGCAGATTTCGTAAACGACTTGAGTCGAGCATGGATTGGATCTTCCAGTAACTGCTCGCTAAATGTATCAAAGGCCGCGCGCACAGCAATAAAATCGCTCAGTTGCTTGGGTAACGCACTCGGCATCCCCTCATTCCGCTCCGACAACACATCCAAACCATTCGCAACCAAACGAGCGCGGCTCGCATGATACTGCGCAAATAACTCCGTCAAGCGAAACGCCTCTGACACCACCTCGATACGTGCCAAGCGACGCGGATCGTCGGCGAGAAGCGCCTTGCCCGACTCGATCAACTCGCGCAACTCACCGAGACGAGCCGCATCAAATAGCTCGATGCCAAATTCGTCTTGGTAAAACTTGATCCATTCCGCCTTGCCCTCATTCGCATTGCGATGCGCCTCAGCCTGCTCGTAGAAAGCCCGCATTGGCACTGCAGCCGCACCGAAAAAATGCGTATAATATTCATCTATCAGCAAGGCGGCATCTTGATCGGGATTCCACAGTAACTCGGCTGCCAACCACGCCTTACACCCATCCAAGCCCCACGACGAAGGCAATTGAGAGAAAAAGACGGAGACCCTGTTGGCATTCATATATCTCAGACTCTCTGCAATCCACTGATTGAATTGGCGAGGATACACATACGGTGCGCCGAAGTAATAATCCCAAGTCGCAAGCCTTTCCGCACCCGAATCTGCCCAACGCTGAATCAAGGCCTTATCCTGCGCCCGATAATCTGGGTCATGCCACTGCGCTCGATCCGAGGTCAGCACCGGCATCACTCTGGGATGAAGCGGGAACGACGGTGACTGCTCCGTCCAGTAATAAGCCAAAGCCGTCAAATAGCGCGGTTCCCCCGCAGGTGTCGTCCATGCCCCGCCCTGTTCAAATACCTGCTCCGCGACTTGATTCATAAAACCAAACACCAAATCGGTGTAATTCGGTCGACCGCGGAAATACTCGACAGGCTCAATCACCCGGCGCGTCGCCTCAGAGTCGTCGAATAATGTATTATCATTGATCGACAGTGAAAAACTCCGCGCTTCGGGATTCTTCGTAAATGCCGCCAATGCCGCTTTAGCCGCGACTTCAACCGCGCGCGGTTCGGTAAAGTCAGGCTGTGGATCATAGCCGGCGTTTCCCTTCGGCTTGCGGCGACGGCCATACACTTCAGAGAAGACCCCCGGCTCAGCCTCATAGAGCGCCGGAGTAAACACCTGCGCCAACGCATGATTAAACTGAAAATGCCTCACGAACCGATTGCGTCGGCCAAACTCGCCATTCATCGGATAGAAGCTGCGCATCACATACGCAGGCTCTTCGTGCCAGCGACCTTCGGGGAACTTGTCAGGCGGCGAGCCGATCAACTCCAGCCCCAAATCCCCAGCCCAATACCAGCGGGCGCCAAGCAGCTGTTGGCACAGAGCATACACCCCATTCAACACCCCGCCCTCGCCATCACCCGCGACAAACACCCGAGTGCCTTGGCGGTGAATCATAAATGCATCATTCTGCAACTGGCTGCGGATCCCGCCAGAATCACCCAGATAAATCGCATACTTAGGACGATTCGAGCCTGCGGTCTGTACCTCCAATGCCACTCCCGTGCGCCTCTCAAATACGTGGCGAAAGTCTTCCACTGCCGCCGACAACCCAGCTCCAGTCTCAGCAGGCACGACCAGTGTGCGCAGCGACTTCAATGACAAGCGACTCGATCCGGGCAAATAATCGACCCGCCATATGCCTGGCCGACTCGACTGTGCCGAAAGCGTCGCCACCACAGCGAGCAGACAAAGTGATAAGAATAAGTTATGTAGACGCATTGTATAAAATTAAGCCTCCTCAGCACGAGAACCACAGCTCACGCAGCAAACAAAACTGCCATCAGGCTCAGAAGGCAAAAAAGAACCGTGCAGAAAGGCCGAATTTTATTGAGTGACTTTATGGTAATACGCTCAGGCACTCGTTTCGCAAAAAATGCTGATAAAAAAGTAAACTGCCCCCACCACCAACCAACACCGAGCAACGCACCAAGCATAACAGATGGCACGACCTGCCAACTCGGTGGATGATTCACATACACCCCCGTCGCCAGCAGCACCGCCATTGCCATCGGCAGGCGCATCGGCATCGCCAAGGAGCGATTAAAGGAAGTACGAAACAACACCCGCGCGGTAGGCAATTCCCCCGTATCATCTAACACCGCGACGCGACGCGTGCGAAAAAACTTAATCGCCATGTAGCCTAATACAAATACGGCAAACAAATGCATTCCAAAGCGTACAAAAGAGAGGTGCTTCGACATCATCATTAAGCCTGGAATAGCAACAGACAGCCAAGCCATCTGCGACAAAGCAAACGCCAGTCCCACAGCGAACACCTGACGCTTCGTACCAACGACACCGACCTTGGCCAACCAAACCGTCCCTGGAAACAGGGCGAGTGATAAAATGATTCCGGCTGTAATTCCCTCAATCATAATAAATTATCAAAGATGTGACGAGCTTAGGGCCAAGCTGCCCTAGACCAGATCGAAACGCTCAATGCCCTTGCGCACATCGGATAAGAATGCCGCTGCGCCGACGCCGTTGATCCATCGATGGTCAAAGGTCAGGACTAGTGAGGCGACCTCGATTGTAGCTCCATCTTTTGACTGCGGATCGGGCAACGTATAAGGCGCGCCGATAAAAATTGTCGCAACCGAGGGTGGCACTACAACCGGGATCGCCGAACGAACATCGTAAGCGCCCATGCTTGAAATCGAAAGGGACACGCGATTCTTCGAATCGACCTCACCATGACGCGTACGACGTAGTGAATCATTGAATACATCTGAGAACTCCGCCCACTCCATGGCGTTGACTTGCTTAACGACTGCAGTCTCCAACGCATCCTCAGGAAGTGCCACTGCCATGCCTAGGTCAAAACGATCTGGATCATAGACCAGTTCTTCACCACGGATGACTGACGCGAAGCGTTCATGCTTACGCATTGCCTGGGCGACTGCCCATGCCGTCATGGTCGCTGTCGAAAGAGTACCTCCGCTGGTTTTCTTACTACGTAAACGTGCATCGCGAACCTTCTCCCAGCGACAATTCATCTCAATCGTCGCAGGAATGATTCCCTGCAAAGACTTGATCACTTCGAGCGAAAGACCCGCAGTTTTCTCTAGCGTATCATAAGCCACAGGCTCAGATGCCGCGAGCGCTCGTTTCGTGGTAGCAGCCTCAGCGACTGCGCCCGACAGAGTCAGTGCGACTAGCTCCTGACCCACTGCCACTTGATCATCTTCGGCGATTTGCCACTCGCCAAGAACGCCATCCTCATCGCATTCAATCGGGAAGACCGCCTTATCGGTTTCCACCTCGCAAAGCGGATCATCGGCCTTCACCTGATCCCCCGCATGTCTCAATATCGAAACGACACGTGCCACTCGTATGCCTTCACCGAGTATCGGGACGGTGATCATTTTAGTCGCGCTCAGAGGATGGTTGGAATCAGCAATCATAGAGTCTTCAATAGGTGTTGGTGCCGATGACGCGTCGAGTTTCAGCGAGGCTTCAAGCGTGGTTGAGAGCAAACGTTCTAGCGCTGCAGCGATGCGCGCTTGGTCTGGCAGTGCCGCGTACTCATAAATGGGGTTAAAGCCGACATGCACGTCGTCTTTGGAGACGATGACCGGGGGCGTTTTTAAGCGCTGCAAGAGTGTGTGATCACTGCACATCTCTGCGACGATCATTTGACCGACGCTGGCGCTGATGTTATCTTCCTGCACGATCAACAGTCGCCCAGTCTTACGGAGCGATATCGCCACCGCTTCTTTATCCCAAGGTGCAATCGAGCGTAGATCAATGAGTTCAATATCCAGATTCGAGTCCATCGACTCCAGGGTCTGTTCGACGAGCTCAACGCAATTCCCCCAAGTCACTAATGTCAGCAGGCTACCGGATCGTACTAGCCGCGCCTGCCCGAGCGGAATCGCCTCGACCGCAGTCGGCGCAGGCAGTTCAGCCCACATGAGATGCTTGGGCAGGAGAATAATAGTGGGGTCTCCGCCGTGCAGCGCAGTCCAGAATAAGCCAGCCGCATCGCCAGGCGTAGATGGTACGACCACCCGAATGCCAGGAACACGCGCGAAGGACGCCTCCCCTGATTGACTATGCCACAAGGCACCACCCGGCAAATAGCCCCCGCAAGGTGCATAGATCACCAGCGGGCATTGCCATTGACCGAAACTACGCCAGCGCAGCGTTGCCATATTGGACACCAGCTGATTCCAACCGGGATAAATGAAATCAACAAATTGAATCTCGAAACACGGCCGCTTCCCGTAAGACGCCAAGCCGACGGAGACCCCCATGATCGTGGACTCTGCCAGTGGCGAGTTGACTGCACGCTCAGGATCTTTGGTTGAGAGGCCTTTGGTCAGGTTAAATACGCCGCCTTTCGGGTCGGCAATATCTTGACCAAAAAAAACCACCTCTGGTACTTGATCCAGCGCCGCGTGGAAGGTGCGATTTACCGCATCGAGCATTCGGCAGGACTTCTCGAGTTTGATCTTCGCTGGCGGCGCAGGAGTCACCGCTCCGATCAAATGCAGTCCGCACTCTTCGCCCAATGGATCTGCTTGAGTACTTGCCTTACGGTAGGCAGCACGGATCTCTTCGCGTAGCTCCGCTTCCTGCGCAGTCGCCTCATCTTCGGCAAGGAGCCCATCAGCGATGAGTTGATGCTGAAATAGTTTGATCGGGTCACGCTGCTGCATGGCTTCCAGCTCATCCGCGGTACGATACATCCGCTGATCATCCGCGCTGGAATGATTCGAGAAACGTTCGACATCGCACCAAATAAACGCAGGTCCTCGCCCGGCACGCGCTTGCCCCACGGCGATACGCCCCGCCTCTGCGACTGCTTCGACATCACTGCCGTCGACTCGTATCCACTCGCTGCGATCCAATACCCCGAGTGCAATCGGATTCGTGTGCGTAGTCGATGTACTGATTGCGATACGGTTATCCTGCACCACAAAAACCATCGGCAGTTGCCGTTCTTTCGCAAAACAAACCGCTTCATAGAAATCGCCTTGCCGGGCTGACGCCTCGCCAAGCGAAGCATACACGACATTTGGTTTGCCATCAAGTTGTATGCCCCAAGCCGCGCCACAGGCAGGCAACAAATGCACGCCCACTGGTGAAGGATGACTCCAAATATTGAGCGCGCGGTTGCTGAAATGCCCGGTCAATTGCCGACCACCGCTGGAGGAATCTCGCTTCGCATAAAACGCGAGTGCTAGATCGAAATCAGTGAGACCACGTTGAGTGCAGAAAGCTCGATCGCGATAATATGGGAACGCGTAATCATCTGCTTCGAGATGGATTGCAATGCCTGCGAGTGCCTCATGGCCCATGCCTGAAATATGAAACCAGCCCTTGCCTTGGCGTATCAAGCTTTGCTCACGCAAATCGCCAAACCGACTCCGCCACAGAATACGTAATAATGATCGACGCGTTTCGGTATCCAACTGCGAGCTCGTATCTAGATTTTTGGGGGACATTTCTATCGAGAGTAAGTAACGATTTTGAATCCGAACAACCTCGTACGACTCACTAAAGAATAGGTAGATTGCTCCTGCAAGAATGAATCAGAACTGATTCTGACACGAAAAAAGCCCAAATACATAACTAAGATGTAGCGCTCATCAGCATGCTCGAACGATTAGATACACACACTTCGATCGACGATCAAGCGTCTCACATCGAGCTATTTCAAGATACGATGCAACGCAGCACTCATATCCTTAATTCGATATGGCTTGGGCACTACAGCCTTAAATCCAGCTGCTTCGTACTCCGACATCACATTCGAGGTGGAGTAACCACTCGATGCCACTGCAATCAGTCCAGGATCATACTCGGATAAGATCCGGCACGCTTCTTCTCCGCCCATCCCGCCAGGAACGGTTAAATCAAAAACCACCGCATCAAATGGCTTACCTGCTTCTTTGGCCTTTTTATAAGCTTCGATTGCTTCATCGCCATTGGTCGAAAACTCTACCTCATAGCCTAGTACTTGTAAAATTTCGCCAGCCACCATCATCATCGCCTCCATGTCATCCATGACCAAAATACGCCCATGGCCGGGATGGATCGTATTATCCTCCTGCGTCGCGGCTGGCGTCGGCACTGCTACTTGTGCCGCTTTCGGCAGATAGACCTTAAATGTGGAGCCTTCGGAAACGACCGATTCTACAGTCATGAGTCCATGATGGCTCTTGATAATTGAATAGGACGACGCCAAGCCAAGGCCATTGCCATTCTTCTTCGTGGTGAAATACGGATCGAAGATGCGCTTCAAATTGTCCGGCGTAATGCCTCCCCCTTGGTCCTGCACTGCGATACAAACGTAATCGCCCGACGGCAGCGAAGGGATGTCCCCACTGCTGACATGCTCACAAGTTAAATCTAATCGAATGATGCCTCCCTCGGGCATTGCTTGGTCTGCATTGATGATCAGGTTATTCACGACCTGGCTGATCTGCCCCTTATCCGCATCAACCGACCATAAATTATCATCCTTATGCACTTCGCACTTCACATTCGAACCACGAAGAATGAATTGCGTACTATCTTCCACCAATTGATCGATAGTGGTGGCCTCCAGCAGCGGCGTACCGCTTTTTGAGAAGCTAAGTAATTGCTGAGTCAAAGAGGTCGCCTGAAGCGCCGCCTTCTCTGCTAAGAGTAGTTTCTTCGAACCAATGTCCCCCTCATCCATCCCCATGCGCACCATGGAAATATTCCCCAATATCGCAGTCAGAATATTATTAAAGTCATGCGCAATACCTCCGGCCAATAAACTAATCGAATGCAGTTTCTCAGTCTGAAAGATTTCTTCTTCTGCTTTCTTATGCGACGTCACATCACGCAGCACAACGACGCAGCCATGCTGGCTCGGGTCGCCCTCTAGTATACAGCGCATCTCCACGGTGACCAAAAATTCGGCGCCGTCTCTTCCCGCTAAAGAAACGCCCAGCTCTGGCGCAATTTCCTGTGAAAGAAACACGCCGACTGGATCTGTGATTAACTTGCCGGTCTTCGGATGTCGCAGCTTCAGCACATCGCCCAAGCGCTGGCCGCACACACTCGCCAGCGTCACGCCAATCATCTTCACGGCTTCTTGGTTCATGCGCTCGACCTCACCATTCGGATTAACTGCAATCACAGCGTCTGCGATCGAGTCCAAGGTCACCGCAAGGCGCTCCTTCTCTCGCTGTAAATCCAACTCTGCACTACGGTGTAGCGTCACATCTCGCAAAATCACCAACAACGCACCCTCTCTCTCCCAGACTAAATCAACCGCATTGAGCTCAACCAAGCGAGTGCTCTCTTCAGGCCCAGGAACTTCCAGCTCAATTCGCTTACCTCGCTCAACTTCAAACGGAAATATTTCTCCAACCAGCGACTCTGGCTGCGCCTCTAAGAGCTGAGCCGCCGCAGGATTTAAGAACTTAATCTCGTACTCCTGCGTTAAAATCAACATGGCATCCGTATTCGCATCAAATATTCGCCGCAACAGATCGGCATTGCTCTGCACCTCCCGAGTCTGTGATGTCACTTTCTTCATCCAATTGGCTCGTGCGACCGCAGAGCGAATCGAACCGCGCAGCACTTCACCGCTCAAGCGATCCTTACACAAATAATCCTGAGCGCCTTCCTGTAGGGTCTTGAGTGACAACTCTTCATCGTCTTCGCCTAACAGCACGATGATAACCTCATCTCGAGCAGCACCAACCACTGCCTGTAAAGTCGCGATTTCACCACTATCTGGTAACGACAGATCGAGAAGGATGAGATCAAACGTCTGCGCATCTAAGGCCTGCAACCCATCGGCAAGGCACTTTACTGCGAGTATCTCGAAACTTAGATTGGACTGCTCCAAACACTCCCCGACGAAATCCGCCTCCGCTGAATTATCTTCGAACAGTAATATCTTAAAGTGCTCTTTCGATTCCTTCGACATAATTAAAATATCATCAAGTGCTATTCAGCCCGACAAATCAATCTCTTATCTAAAGCCGTTGCCCCTAACCAGTCTCCATAATGATGCTCGCATTGGCACTCTTTCGCTAAGCTGAAAATTTTAATCGTCACGCAGGCCACTCTTCGCTATACCTAAAGCCTACTGCTTATGCCGTGCGCATTCTCTTATGTCGGTTCTTCCAGGTCACAGCGTCGTAAAATACTTTACTCTGCCTTTTAACGAGGTGGAGATTGAAGACTGGGCAAAGACTCAAAGAGAGGCCCTCGCTGGCCCCGTCACCTTCGGCCAACTGTTCACCACCGCTGGGTGCAGCCACCGCAGCAAAGAAATCATGGAAATCGTGCAGATCTATGCGCACGTGCCCACCTTGATCGGCTGCTCCGCGAGCGGCTTGATCGCGGGCCATCAGGAAATCGAGAATGAAGCGGGCTGCTGCATCGCACTCTACCACCTGCCGGGCACACAAGCGCGCGCGATCCATCTGCCACTGGATACCTTTGAGCCCACGGATCGAGTCACAAAAATTCGCGCGGCGATTGGCCCACATCCTGAAAACGTCAATGCCTGGACCCTATTTGCGTCCTCCGAGAGCATTGGTAACGAAGCGTGGCTGCCCGACTGGGATCACGCCACCGAGCATCGCACCACGATTGGTGGATTTGCCTGCGCCGCTACCGATGGACACGAATCCGAGCTCTACCTAAATGGCGCCGTGTACACCGACGGCGCGGTTGCCCTGGGACTTGAGGGCGCCGTGACCATCGAGCCGCTGATCTCGCAAGGTTGCCGCCCCGTCGGCTCGCCGTGGACGATCACACAAGCCCAAGACAACGTCATACATCAGATCGGCAACCGCCCGATCCTTGAAGTGCTACGCGACACCCTCGAAGGCATGTCGCAGCAAGAACAACAAAAAGCCAGTGGCAATGTCTTCATTGGCCTCGTACTCGATGAATATAAAGCGAGCTTCAGCGCCGGCGACTTTTTGGTACGCAACCTCGCCGCCATCGATCCAAAAACCGGTGCCGTCGCCATCGCCACTCCGCTGCGTATTGGCCAAAATCTTCAATTTCAAATTCGCGATGCCAGCACCGCGTCTAGCGATTTCGAGCTACATCTCAAACTCAAGGCAGCAGAACTGGCCGACCGCACCATCTACGGCAGTTGCCTGTGCGACTGCATCGGTCGCGGCACCTCACTATACGGCGTGCCCGATCACGATGTCAGCATGATCCACGAGATCTACCCCGACCTCCCGATCATCGGATTGTTTTGCAACGGTGAATTTGCGACCAGTCAAAACCGCACACTACTACACGGCTATGCGGCGAGCTTTGGGCTGTTTGTGAAGCGCACGTAGACCCTTCTCCCACCTTCTTACTTTCATACCTCCAAAGTCAGAAAAGCTCGGCTAATCTGAATTCGGAAACTCCTTATGCAGCTTGCCTTCGAGTTCGGTCACACGTTTGGCGAGGGCATCGTACTGATTCTTGGTCACGACATTGGCGCGGTTGAGCATATCAATAAAGAGCTTACTCGCTTCGACCTTAGCCTTCTCGGTCTCGACCTTGCCCTCCTCCACGATTTTATCGGACATCGCAGCCGCTTCCTCTTTGGTCAGCTGGCCTTTTTGCACTAATTCATCGAGCGACTCCAGAACCTTGTCCTTCGTCACGACGGCTAGGCCTATGCCAGCCAACATTGTTTTTTTAACGAGATCGATCATAACAGTGGCAATGTATGCTCATCCTCAGGAAAGACAAGAGCGTAAGCACAGTCCAATGGAAGCAGGAGCGCAACAGTCCTGGCGCACGCACTTCATCAACGTGTGCGAACGATTACTAAACAGATACGACGTATGAGGCTCAGGATCGTCCACAATGACCTACCAGACAGCGACGCTCATACGTTACTTTCCGACTCTCGGCCAACAAAAAAGCCCGCCGAATAACGGCGGGCTTTTGAAAACTAAATCTAGTCAATCCAGGCGGCTGATCAATCGAAAGTCGGATGAGCTGACTAACAGAAGCCCATTATAGTGAAACACCGATTGCATTATCACCATCCAGATCCTGGTCGAAGCTAGGCTCCAACTCCTGTACTTCCCGTACGCTCAAGTAGGCCCCGACCGTGATATTGCCTCTGCTGTCCAAGGTCCAGAGCGCATATTCGCCCGTGCCTACATTGTACAGCATCACATAATAACCTGCGCCACCATCCGACTCCACGCCTAAATACCTCCACCCTGGTATTTCGCCAAGCTGAGCACCTTGATACTTCAAAGTGCGATTCTCATTATCAATGTAATAGCCGGCGGCGTCATACAGTAACGATACTTGGCCGGAATCTTCACGTACCGCAGCGGGTTGAACGCCGATTGCAGTATCACCATCCAGATCCTGGTCGAAGCTAGGCTCCAACTCCTGTACTTCCCGTACGCTCAAGTAGGCCCCGACCGTGATGTTGCCTCTGCTGTCCAAGGTCCAGAGCGCATATTCGCCCGTGCCATCATTGCGGATCATCATATAATAGCCCGTGAATCCATCCGACTCCACGCCTAAATACGTCCACCCTGGTATTTCGCCAAGCTGAGCACCTTGATACTTCAAAGTGCGATTCTCATTATCAATGTAATAGCCGGCGGCGTCGAAGAGCAGATCAACTGAACCCGAACTCTCCACAGTGGTTATTGGTGCTGGTGGAAGCTCGGTATAACGTGGATCAACGAGAATGCTCTCAACGACTTGCGCTAACGTCATTCCAGCGTATTGTGCAACCAGCGTGTCCGTTGGTGTTTCTCCTAGAAGGGTAGACACTAGCAACGCGACTTGCAGTGCTTCAGCCGGATTGTTCACTAACTCATAGAGGTGGATCGATGACAGCAGTTGACCGCCCGGTCCCCGGAACTGACTCGGAGCAACATCCAATGCAAACTGAGTGGCATACGACGCCACGTCACCTGAATAACCAGGCACCGTGGGTCCGTTCTCTAGTTCCACATCTCCACCTATGAGTGCATCAAAAAGTCTTCGCTCACTTAGTGGAGAGATTGCTACCCCACCATGCTTATTCTTGAACAGCTGATTAACGAAACCGAGATTAGAGTTTAAGGCACTAAAGCGAATTTCATATTCGGGGACCAAAAATCTCGTCAGCGCATTTGGATCTGCGACCGAATTGCCGCCATTCAGCAGAACATCTAATGCTTCTTGCAAATCAGACTCGCCGGGCCAATCACTCGTCATAGTGCGGTAGATCAGCATTGCAACATTAGTCGTCCCGATTGTAGGAGACTCCAGCAGATCAACTACAAAAGCAGTTTTCGATTCAAGCGTGCCATTTAGATCCGCCACTCCCGAGGCTGATTCGTTACTAGTCGGCACTCGACCAAGCAAATTGCGATAGATATCAGTGACAAAATCTTTATCGCTTCCGATTTTATCAAACTTACTTACGTTGATCGTTAGACTCTCTGAGAATATACTCTGAGCAAAGGGACGGGTGACAACCCTGCGGCTATATACTGCAGACGCATTGATCGTCACGTCGCCAGTCAGATTAGTGACGTAGTCAAAATTAAATGTGTTGACTTCATCCGCACTGGAAAAGACCGAAACGCCATTCACATAGAAGTCGAAACGCTCAAATTGAAAGTTCTGTAGGAATTCAGCACTATTCGCAGTGGCGCTAATCATCGCCTGCAATTGGATTGTGTCGCCTTCCGAAAAGGTCGTGCCATTGGCGACCTCCGGCTTAGTGATGCGTAGTAAAGGCGTCTCAAAAGGAGAGGCGATGACCTCAACGCTAATCGCCTGCGAAGATTCTTGATTATCGCGCGTATCGGTCACCAAAGCGAAAATGCGCAAATTGCCCAATCCTTGCGGTGTCAAAAAATATGAAAATGGTGGCGCTGCCACAGTTGCAACTGACACTCCATTGACAAAGAACTCAACGGATTTAATGCTGCTCTCGGTGGAGTCATACAGCCCGGTGTCAGGATTATAGCCAAACGCCCCGGCATTCACATAGAACGGAGAGGTCAACGACACCGACGTGCCATCTTGCGGATTCGTCAGCGCGATGAATGGAGGATTTTCTGCCTCCGGCTTCACTGGAACGACGACATTGCGATCGTAGACAAACACATCGCGCAGATTATTATTATCCAGCGGCTGTCTATTGGTACGACCAAAGCGTAGACCGCCAGCGTTAGTCGCATCCGATGCGAAGGCGATAAAACGGCCATTGGCACTCAGAGCCGGCATGCGGCTCGACGCACTATCCGCAGCGCCCCCTACTTGATTGGTGCGATAGCCGAACTTATTCACACTGGCGCGACTCGTGTCGGTATTGTCCACTTGATCCAAAATCCCTGAATTATTCAGGTCACGATCGCGAAAATCCCCGTTCGAAGACCTCGGGTCCAGGGCGCGAATCACTTCACCCACCCGTGGCGTGCCCTCAGTCGGACTGAGCGGTTTATACACTCGTCGATCATCACGAATGACAGAGATGCCACCGGTCAGCGAACGGAATGCCACAATGCGACCCGAGCGATCCAACGTAGGTTGCAGGCTACCAAAGACCGAACCGCCGGGATTACCCAAAGAAAAGTCATTAGATTCTCCGGTTTCAGTGCCACCTTGTGACATACCGCGGGTGAAAAGCACTGAAGAAGTGGTATCGATCTCTTGATTGCCCTGCTCACCAGGAACGGTGTTAAACAGCTGGATGGATGGAGTGTGCCCATCCAAACCAAGATTATTAAAGATTGCGGTCGGCGCATCAGAGGCATAAGCGACCATGTTCAGAGTTCCGGCAGCTTCAGCATTATTAATCGCAGTGACCAAATTATCGCGTGTCTCACCGGTCGTGGCGCCAATTGCGAAGTCGGTATCGGCCGTCAGGGTCAATTCAGGATTATCTCCGTCATTGAGGGTAATCGTATCGCCCGCTACTGGCTGATTCGCAGGGATATTATCTGCACCGATCGCACCAAAGAACTCAATCGAACCGAAGGCCACACGTGGGTTACTCACACTGACACGGGTGGTGACAGGGGCGGCTGGAGTGGAGAAGTCGCGGACAAAAATGTCTGCGATCTCATTGGTGTCATTGGCAATCAAATCATCCGCAACGGAGGCGAACGCAATCTGCAGCCCGTATTCCGCGGTGGTCGTGCCGCCGTTAATGGCTGGCTCAGTGCTATCGGCATTACCGCCAGCGGTGCCGGCGGCATTCACACTGACCAGCACTGGTTCACTCAGCGGCTTACCATCAGGGCCGAGTTCACGACTCCAAATTTGCGTGACAAACCCATTGTTAACTACGCCCAAATTCGACGCTTTGGAGGCGAAGGCCACCACACGGCCGTCCAACGAAATTTTCGGGGTCGCTGCATCGTTGTCGGCTGGAATCCCCTCATGGGTCGAAATCAAGCGCGTGGCGACGTTGTCGCCAAACACACCTGTTCCAGACGTATCGCGATCATGCACGAAGACTTGCACTGCAAGTGTGGATTCGAGTACAGACTTAAACTCAGCATCCAAATTGGTTGCCAACGATTCAAACGCGACGAAGCGCCCATCTTGACTAATCGATGGCGTATAGCAGCTGCCGTCAGAGGGAAGACCATCAGCTGCGATCGATACTCGCTGAGTGCGTTGTAACAATATGTCGTAGACATAAATCTGACTACCGCCGCCCTGGGCGCCCGCGACCAGATTGGTCGCCAGCGACTCGTAGGCGACATATCGACCATCCGCACTGATTACAGGATTGTAACTGTCGCGATTGCCGATCAGCCCCCCGCTCGAACGACTGATGAGTCTCACAGCCTCAGTCTCACGATCGCGCAGGTAAATATTAACGTTACCGTTGCCCGGCAAATCAGGGTCAAGGTTGGTGGCAGACGATTGAAAAACAATCAACGTGCCATCTTCACTGACCGACGGGTTATCACTCACACCATCACTGGCAGTGACAATCCCACCATTGCCATCCGACACTTCACTGACCGGCAAAGTTATTGGAGCAGTCGTTGACGCAATTCGAATCAGCGGCGTGGTGTTATCGACAAAAACGTTATCACCTTGATAGCCAAAGCTAGCATTCACATCTTCCGTCAGCTCTTCAATCTCGTCAAGCGAATCGGTGTAGGCCGCAGCAAAGAATGTGCCGGTATAATTCGTCGGAATCAGCACTTCGAGCGTCACAATAATGGTCTCACCAATATCCAGAAAGCCATCGTCGGGCTGTGGTGTGTAAGCACGCCCAAAGTCAGCCAGAGCTGCTGGCGTGTCACTGACGCGCGTCGCGCGCACTTGGGTTTGACCATCAACAAAGCTTCCATCTGCAAATGATGTAAAAAAGCCTAGAAGGAAATCATTATCACGATCAATCGAGGCATCCTCGGAGAGATAGAACTCTGTGCGGAAGTCTTCCCTTGCAATCAGCGGGCGGACAATTGCGTTGGTAAGAGGTGCATTGCGGATCGAAGCGGTCATCTCAATGATATCCCCACCACGAAACGTTTTGACTGGATATGCGAGATTCACCACCTGCAGATTCGCTGGCACGTCGACCAAAATATCACCGGACGATGTAATCGTTCTTGCATCCGGGGCAGGCGGGACCAAAATCAAAGAATTATCCGCCTCTAAGTACTGAAAGGTGAAATTCCCTGTGATCGAATACCCCCCACCTGTAATTCTATGAAAGGTGCCATCTCTTGGAATCCTCACGTTGCCGGTAAAGGTGAAGCTATCTCCGGGAAGTAGTGCATCAGTTGTTGAGGTGAGAGTCGCTGGCACGGCCACTTGATTATCGTAGATGTCATCACCCACCATATTTAAATCAAAAATAGTAATATTGCGCGCCGTTCTTGTTCGGTTTCGCAGAATGATTTCATCATTTAGCTCATTGACATCGGCAGCAGCTATAGGATCAGCTGGAACCTCTAGAAGCTCTTCCAGTTCGGCAGCGTTGGTCATGGTGAATTCAAATGTCACCAAGTCACCCACAGCATAAGTCCCAGCTTGCCCAGTAATCGCAGTGACCTGTATCGTTGGGCCTGGGCCGACTGGGCCGACTGGCAAAGCGGCCACTACAATGGCAAGGTTTGCCGTCCCCGAGACACCGCTGCCATCAGTTGCAGTGAGAACCACGTTGAACGTACCCACTTGGGTCGGTGTTCCACTGATCACACCAGTCGTCGGATCGAGTGTCAGACCATTGGGCAAGCCAGTCGCGGCGTAGGAGACAGGCGCGTCAGCAGTCCCGTCCTTATCCGTGGTGATTAGGTAGGGCAAATCAGCTTCGGTAATGCTCGTGCTACTGTCAATGGATAGTGGTACACCGTCTCTCCATTTCTGGACCAGTGCAGTCTGTTCGTCAGCGAACTCCTGCGGTGTCAGGACGCCTTGAAAGATCTTCACTTCACCGATCATGCCATCCATACCTTGGCCATTATTTTCACTACCAGCAAGGAACATCGATTGAGTGCTGGAGAAATCGGCTGCCGTCTTGGTAACGCTAGCTGGGGTATTATTCTCAGAATCCCAGACCTCCATATTGCCAGTGGCCTTGTTGTAGTTGACTGCAAGCACCACCGTTTCGCCATCTGCAACAACTGCTGCTCCGGCACCGGCATTTACGGAGGTACCACCAAGAACCACCTGAGGAATACCGCCCTCATACTTCATGATGAAGCTACCTGGAGAAGTGGTTGCATTTCCATGCGAGGCCAGCACGAGGTTGCGGGTGCTGCCTGCAACGGTATCCGCCTTAAAGACCACCAACGCAGCGAACCCAGTATTGCTGGCAGCCGCACCTGGGAAGTTCAGTAAAGCATCCTGTTCCGCGGCAGACAGAACTAACAACTTATTGTGAGGGCCGTTGTTGGTATCGACACCCTTTAGACCAGTTGGACTAAGATTCCCCGGGGCAGAATACAGCAAAGTACCGGCTCCACCTGCTTGCGTGGCATCAAATCCCGATGTCGACAAATCTGTCAGACTGGTGACAACGTCGCTTACATCCACCGTCACGTTAGCCGCATCTGACGCATCGTAGTGGACATACAGAGCAGGAAGTGCCGTGGCGACGTTGGTCACGAGCAGGGATACCGATAAAACTGATAAAAATTTGACTATTCGTTTCATAAAAAATTAATGGCGGTTAGGCTTAGCGATGCTGTTCAGAGTCTGGGGCTCGCTGACCCTCAGGACTTTTGCGTATACTGTTAAAAATACTGACCGAGCTCCAAGGCTGTGTCGATTAAACGATTCTCTTCACACTTTATTGAATGCGGCAGATTAGTGACGGAATATCCAAGCGGATCATTGTCCGCTTGGATTTCGTAGCTAAATGACTGTCCAAACACGACGACGAGCTCACACTCACTGGTGATGACTGGAGCCTGCGCATCAGCGCTGACCGCACTGACCAGTAGAGCCAGCAACAGTACAAGTGGTCGCAGGCATTGATCAGAGTAAGTCGTCGTTTTCATGGCTCTTAAATCGCGGTCGAATTTTTTAAGTATGGCGTAAAATAACGAGGTTACACTTATTCAGCGACTGCGTCAATCGAACGGTTCACGGTGCCGGCAGGCGTCATGATCGTTGGATTCTGGAACAAGGAGTTGGCATTCACGTTACGATAGTTCTGACGAGCTGGTGAACCACCTGGGCTGACCAGATTGGCCGTGACAAAGATCAACAGATTGCGCTTTTGGCGCGACTCCCCTTCGGAACGGAACAGACGACCGATACCTGGAATATCACCCAAAACTGGCACCTTATCATTCACGGTCTTGACTTCATCGCGAGTCAAACCACCCATCACCACCGTCGCACCGTCAAAGACAGTGACCTCGGTAGTGATTTCACGCACCGAGAAGATCGGCTGGTAGAAGCCCGCGGGCACAGTGACAGTCGTGCCACTACCATCTAGGGCAACACTGGGGCCACCAAACTCGACAAAGCCTTCAAACTCTGTGACACGTGGCTCTAGGATAAGGCTGATGGTATCATCGTTTTCAACATTTGGCGTGACGGTCATTTCAACCCCGACATTACGCGTCACGAAATCCTGCGGGGTACCCGCGGTAATCGAGATCGCACTGCCCCTTGTGGAGCCAGTGAGAGAGCTGCTACCACCACTCGACGACACGGTCGACTCGATGTCGCCATAGCTTTCAGGGTAACGCAGCTCTTGCGCCACGGTGATGGTGGCTCGCTTACCGGAGAGCACGGTGACTTTCGGTGCGCTCATCAAATCGCTACCAGTCTTACGAGACAGCGCTCTGATCGCGAGATCGACATCCGCACCTGCCACGGACCAGCCAGTTGCGTTGAAGGTCGAACCGGTAACTGCGCTTGCCAAGTCAATAATAGAGGTAAGGCCTGGCGCTCTATTCGGGACCAGGAGACTCTCGTCTGGCGAGTTAATTATAATTGACGAGGCATTGAGCCCAGATGTAAAAGTTTTGCTCAAATTACGGTTCTGCGTTGAGGCACTGCGATCATAGCCTTGGGCCTGCTGGCCATCAGCGCCGATAATAGGCAAGGAAGTGGTAGGGTCAAACAGGGGATAGGCGCCGTCATTCACCGTCCAGTCGAAACCGAGCTCTTCGAGATCGCCCTGTTGAACTTCAAGGAACTTGGATTCGATTTCAACCTGCTTCACTTCGTTATAGTTACGCAAGATGACGCGCATGCGCTCAAGATTGCGGCTAGTCTGGGTCACGATAAGTTGTTCGCCATCAAATGCGAGGCCCGCGCCTGGAACGTCGAAGTTAACACCCGCACTTTGGAAGAACGATTGCAATGCCTCGACTTCGTCGTTCTGCGAAGGCGCGCTGGAACCACTACTAGAAGGCGCAGCAAATGGGTCGACCGGGCCACCACCGGATGAGCCGCCACCATCACGGAAACCAGTCAAACGAATCATGGTCGCACGAGAGATCGGGAAAAACTCGGTGATATTTGGGG
>Ga0206124_10000693_pt1 | contig 27037 bp, 25 predicted proteins | sample Helgoland_Spring_3_FD_148671 | JGI IMG/M metagenome (GOLD analysis project Ga0206124, IMG submission 148671) | Pelagic subsurface seawater microbial communities from Kabeltonne, Helgoland, North Sea - Helgoland_Spring_Bloom_20160321_2 | ecosystem: Environmental > Aquatic > Marine > Epipelagic ... | reverse complement strand
TTTTACTTCTTCTTGATAGGCTGCAGATAGAACGGCTAAAAACATACGGTCTAAGCCTATGGAAGTTTCCACTACATAAGGGACATAAGATTCATTTTCCTGTGGATCGAAATAGCGTAGCTTCTTTCCAGAGAGCGTTTCATGAGCCAGCAGATCAAAATCTGTTCTCGAATGAATTCCTTCAAGCTCTTTGAATCCCATGGGGAATTCAAATTCAATATCACAGGCCGCATTGGCATAATGGGCAAGATTGAGATGATTATGGAATCGGTATTTCGCGGAACCTAATCCCAATGCGTTGTGCCAACGCATACGCTGGAGCTTCCAGTGCTCATACCATTGCATTTCTTCACCTGGCTTAACAAAGAATTGCATTTCCATTTGCTCAAATTCGCGCATTCGGAAGATAAATTGTCGGGCAATGATTTCGTTCCTAAAAGCCTTACCTATTTGGGCAATTCCAAAAGGAGGCTTCATCCTATTGGATTTCTGAATATTAGAAAAATTCACAAAAATACCTTGAGCGGTCTCTGGGCGTAAATAAATAGTATTTGCCCCTTCTGAAACAGATCCCATTTCAGTGGAAAACATTAAATTAAATTGCCTTACATCCGTCCAGTTTTTAGTACCTGAAACAGGATCTGAAATTTCTAGATCAACAATTAAATTTTTAAAAGACTCGAGATCGTCTTCTGCAATCGCTGTTTTCATTCTAATTTCTATAGACTGAATTTGTTCGCGATAGTTGACTACTCTGGGATGGGTACTTATAAATTGAGCCTCGTCAAAGTCCTCGCCAAATCTTTTGCGGGCTTTTGTTATTTCCTTATTTATCTTCTGCTCAATTTTTGCTAGGTGATTTTCGACAAGGACATCGGCGCGGTAACGTTTTTTAGAATCTTTATTGTCAATGAGGGGGTCATTAAAGGCGTCTACATGTCCTGAGGCCTTCCATGTACTGGGGTGCATGAAAATAGAGGCATCTAAACCCACAATATTTTCATTCATTTGCACCATTGATTTCCACCAAAATTCTTTGATATTATTTTTTAATAACACGCCATTGGGCCCATAATCATAGGCGGCACTCAAGCCATCATAAATTTCACTAGAACAATACACAAAACCATATTCTTTGCAATATGCTGTGATTTTTTTTAAGGTGACTTCGTTTTCTTTTGTAAAAATGGGGGTAAAGAGAAAGGGATTAAAGGAGAAAATAAAATAATTACAAATTAAACTTGCTGGTTGCACTTAGCTATTACATTAAAATCGGACTTAGATGTATGCTAAAAGATTATATTGAGATGAATTGAAATAGCAGATTTTATTTAATAAATTTAAACTCGAGGTCATCAAGACTTTGGTTCAGTCCCACCACCGTTACCGTGTCATGTATACGCAAACGGGTATAACCATGAGAAATGATGGTTTGTCCTCCTCTTATGACAGACAAAATAATAACGTCAGAGGGGAGTCGAAGATCTCTCAAATGGATTCCGTGGAGGTTCGGGTTCAGTATTTCTATGTCTCTTGTATCTTGATTTTGATCCATACCCAGCAGCAACGAAGTGGCTTGAGGGGATCTTACAAAATGATCAAGTAAGCTGACCATTGCTGTTGATGGGTCAATTACTTTGGCTTCCAGATCCAAGAATTTTTTGGAATTGTAGCGATGATTTAGGCGGACGACTAATTCTCTAGTACCAAATTCATGGTAGGCATATTCACAAATCAATAAATTAGCATCATCTGAAAGTAAGGTGACGACTATTTCTACATTGCTGAAATCAATTTTAGAGAGGTCATCCTTGCCAAGGGATTTTAAATAGAGAATACTAATATCGGTCGGATCATCAAAAGAATCTTTGTCTTTCAGGGTCGCGAGTTGGACCCGATAATTTTTTTTCATGAGTTGTTGAGCAAGCGATACGGATTGGGGCTCAAAGCCAAAGATTAAAACTTCTTTGGTGATTTCATTGTTTTGATGCCCCCTTGTTCGGGCCTCATTGATCTGATAAATGGCCCATTTGAAGAGCGGAGGTCCTATAAATTGATTGATCAATATCAATGCGAGTACGGCCGTTGAAAAAATAGTTCCCCATTCGGGGAATTGATTGCTGACGACGGTAGCCAACCCCAGGGTAACTCCGGCCTGGGTGATGTAAGACATCCATCCAATGCTGATGTGTTTTATGGGGTCTCCAGCGATGAGCCCACCTCCAACAGAACCAAAGATCAATGCAACTAACCTTAAACTAAACAGTAAAAGGGTAACAGAGAGGACTTCTACAAATACAGATATATTTAAAGAAGCACCGGTCAAGGTGAAAAAGGCGACAAATATGTATAACTCTAAACTCCTGATTTGATTGAGAAATTCAGCTCTAAACTTAGAAAAATTAGTGACATAGAAACTGGCCAATATGCATATTAATAGGGGTTCTAAAAACAAGGCATGACCCCATTTTTCCAAGCTAAATACGGCCAGCCAGTCACTTGTCCAATAAGTACTGTAACCGATTAAAAGAATGAGGAAAGATTTGGTTCTTTTATGAATACCCAGTGAAAGAGCAGTTTTTAAGGCATAGCCAACGACAAAAAATCCCAAAATGAACGAGGTGACGAACTCCGCCAAAACAATGATTATTTGAACAAAGTCAAAAGCGCTCTCCTTCAAGACAGATTGGGTAAAAGACAGGCAGATTGAAAACATGATCACTACCAGGAAATCTTTCACCACGGTAACGCCCATCACCGTTTGGGTAAAAGGTCCTTTAGATCGAAGTTCATTGACAATGGCAATGGCTGAAGCGGGTGAGCTGGCGATGAAAATAGTGGCCATTAATGAAGAGATGGCCAACACTACTTTGGTTTCTTTATTGGCTAAAAAAGGAATATAGTCGGCTGCCAACCAAAGGGCGCCTACACCGAAAATAAAAGTAATGAACAATTGGCCAAACGAATTCCATTTAATGCTGTTAATTTGTTTTTTAAGTTCTTTAAGATATAATTCTGCTCCTGCTGCAAAGGCAATAAAGCCTAAAGAAATATCGTTAATGTATTTGAGTTGAAAAGGTGCGGTAATGGGAATTAAGTTCAGTAAGTAAGGACCCGTTAAGATACCCACTACGATGAGACCAGTGATTAAAGGTAAATGGATTTGTTGGAATAAGCGGGCAAGCTGATTCGCAGAAATTGCTACGATTACAAATCCAATGGGTAGAGTGAATAACTCCTGATATTTAGTGAATAATTCAAGCATATTTGTACCAAGTAAATTTAAAGATAAAATAATGAAATTATTCCACGGCGTCTATTGGGTAAGAATTTTCAAATTCTTACCTTTCCTTTTAATATTAGGAAGTTGTGAATCAAAGCAAACACACCAAGCGGGAACAGAGCCGGTAAGTCATAAACTTTGGAATGAGGTGTTGATAAACTCTGTCAACGTCTCAGGAAGCGTAAATTATCAAGGCCTTAAAGAGAATCCTCAAATTCTCCTAGATTATTTAGAGCTTTTGCGTACTAGTAGACCCAATGACGCGCGCTGGGATGAGAAAGAAAGACTCGCTTATTGGATTAATCTTTACAATGCATTTACCTTAAAACTAATCATTGACCATTACCCATTAAAAAGCATTAAGGATATTGGAAGCACAATTCAAATCCCGTTTATCAATTCACCTTGGGATATTGAGACTATTGATTTTGGGAATGAAAAAATATCCCTTAATTATGTTGAGCATCAAATCCTGAGATCCTTTGGGGAACCCAGGATTCATTTTGCCATTAATTGTGCTTCGATTTCTTGTCCCAACTTGAGGAATGAAGCATATGTAGCTGCCAAAATTGATGCGCAACTGGCAGACCAAGCCCAAAGATTTTTAAAGGATTCCACTAAAAACATCATTACTTCTGAGGCTTTGTATTTATCCAGAATTTTTCAATGGTTCTCAGGGGATTTTGATGTACATCAAACCCTACATGAAAATCTTTCGATTTGGTCAGGGGTCTCCATAAATAATTCAGCGACTACACAATTTATGGATTATGATTGGTCACTAAATGAACAATCTAGACCTTGAAAGGATTTAGTTTTCGATGAATTCGCGCCCAATACTATAGTAAGTATAACTTAATTTTTTCATTTGATTCAGGCCATACAGATTGCGCCCATCGAAAATGGCTTTATTTTTCATTTTTGAGCCAACAATACTGAAATCTGGTGTACGAAAAACAGGCCATTCAGTCATGATCATTAAAGCATCAGCATCCTCTAGAGCATCATATTGATCCTCAGCAAAATAAATTTGATCTCCCATTAACTCTCGGACGTTCTTCATAGCTTCAGGATCATAAACCCTAAGGATCGCTCCTTTTTCCAATAAGAGGTCAATATTGGCTAAGGCGGGCGCTTCTCTGATGTCATCGGTATAAGGCTTGAAAGCAAGGCCCCAAATCGCAATGGTTTTGCCTTTTAGGGATTCTAAATAGGATTCGATGGGTTCGATCAATTTTATTTTCTGTTGGTCATTGACTTTGATAACGACTTTAAGTATATCAAACGCATACGCCACCTCTTGGGCTGATTTGGATAAGGCTTGGACATCTTTTGGGAAACAACTTCCGCCATATCCTGTACCTGCAAACAAAAACCGCTTTCCAATCCGGGTATCTGTACCGATACCCTGCCTCACCGCATCCACATCTGCACCCAGGAGTGAACATAGATTGGCAATTTCATTCATGAAGGTAATTTTGGTCGCCAAAAAAGCATTGGCAGCATATTTAGTCAATTCTGCAGATTTTATATCCATAAAGATGATGGGATTACCTTGCCTCACAAAGGGCGCATATAATTGCTGCATCATGGCTTCGGCTTGGCTTGAAGCGGAGCCAATCACCACCCGATCCGGCTTCATAAAATCATCAACGGCCACGCCCTCACGTAAAAATTCGGGATTAGAGACCACATCAAAAGAGACTTTTGCTTTTTTGGCAATGGCTTGGTTGACTTTAGCTGCAGTTCCAACAGGAACGGTGCTCTTATCTACAACTACGGTGTAATGGTCTAATAACCCACCAAGCTCATCTGCGACTTTTAAAACGTATTGTAAGTCTGCAGACCCATCTTCACCAGGAGGCGTGGGAAGGGCTAGAAAAATGATTTCTGCATCTTTAATACCTTCTGCTAAATTAGTAGTAAAAAAAAGACGTTTTTGATTGAGATTTCGCTGAAAGAGAGGTTCTAAACCGGGTTCATAAATCGTAATATTACCCGCCTTTAAATTTTTAATTTTGTTTGCATCTATATCAATGCAGGATACTTGGTTACCTGTTTCAGCAAAACAAGTACCTGTCACCAAGCCTACGTATCCGGTTCCTACTACAGCTATCTTCATATACTTAAAGTTTTGTTTTGCAAGTTTAACAGAAACAACGGTTTATTAATAATTGCCAGAATAAATTAATAATTTTAATCCATAAAGTTTTGCCACGAGGGCTAAAAATTGTAAGAGAAAGGCCTTAGGCTAGATTCAGAATTTGTAAAATTCATCATTAATCAATAAAACAGTTGCTGTCTAAACTTCTATTTTTCGTGAGATTCTTTTGCAGGCATATTAATTTTTCTATATTTGCGCTCCTTTTAGTAAATAGAAAGATATGATTGTTATTAACATAAAAGACAACGAGTCCATCGATCGAGCCTTAAAGAGGTTTAAGAAAAAATTCGAGAAAACAGGTGCTTTGAGAGAGCTCCGATCTAGAACTTTTTTCACTAAACCTTCGGTGGTTCGTCGAGAGCAAATAAAAAAAGCAGCGTACATCCAAAATTTACGCGACCTTGAATCAAAATAAGTCAAATTATTTCTAATTTTCTGGCTTTTTGTCAGTAAATTTAAAAGAGAATATTCGTTTTCTTTTAAATTCATGGATGGTAGACAAATTTCTGAAATTTCTTGTTTACGAAAAAAGGTTCAGCCGACACACTTCACTGGCTTATGAAAAAGATTTAAATCAATTTTTTTCTTTTTTAAAAGTACAATTCCAAATCCACACCGAGCAATCGATAGCCCATATTCACTTGCGAGCTTGGGTCGTTTCATTGTTAGAGGCACAACTCAATCCCATTTCTGTCAACAGAAAAATTGCGTGTCTCAAATCTTATTTTAAATTTTTAAATGCTCGGGGCCTGCTTGTAAAAAATCCGGCCTCAAGAATAAAACCCCTTAAGACAGAAAAAAAACTTCCCTCTTTTCTTAGATTGAGCGAAACTACCTCTTTGCTCGATCATATTGAATATGACAATTCTTTTTCCGGAAAGCGAGATCAATTGGTCATCGAGCTTTTATATGCCTCAGGGATCCGACTTTCTGAGTTGATTAATCTGAAGGAAGAAGACGTCAACACCTATGATGGGACTTTGAAGGTATTAGGTAAGAGGAACAAAGAGCGATTGGTCCCCATAAATGAGTTTTTGATCAAGATGATCCAGTCTTATCTTAAAACCTACAAGTCTACCGGTGAATTAAAAGCTTATTTGTTACTCACCGATAAAAGAAAGCAAATGTATCCCATGTTTGTTTATCGCTTGGTTCAAAAATATTTAGGTCAAATTACAACCTTAAAAAAACGGAGTCCACATGTACTCAGGCATACCTTTGCCACGCACATGTTAGATAGAGGAGCTGAATTGAATGCAGTAAAAGAACTTCTGGGGCACACGAGTTTGGCAGCGACCCAGGTGTATACCCATAATTCTATGGAAAAACTTAAAAAAACCTTTGACCAAGCTCATCCAAAAGCATAATTATTAACTTAAATCTAAACGATATGAAACTTCAAATACATTCTATACGGTTCGATGCAAATGAAAAATTGATTGACCTCATCAAAAAAAAACTTAACAAGCTTGAGACGTTTTATGATCGAATAATAGATGGTGAAGTTTTCCTTAAGATTGAAAATGATGAATCTAGAGTCAATAAAATTATTGAGATAAAGTTAAATATTCCTGGAGATCAATTATTCGCCAAAGTGCGGGCACGGTCTTTTGAAATAGGGGCGGATGAGGCTACTGAAGCTTTACGACGACAGATCAAAAAATTTAAAGAGAAGCAGATGATTCATTAATGGTGGGAACTCTTCAGATCACTCATTGTAGGCCCACCCTAAAGAATCTTTCATATCTTTTATGGTGATGCCCTCTTCCTTGAGCCGCTGTCTAAGAACATCTACTTTTTTGTAATCCCTGGTCGCTTTCGCTTCAGCGTAATCTTTCAATAAAATATTGAGTAGGTTTTTGCCATTGATGTACGTCTCGGGTTTTATTCCTAGTATGTCTTCTGTGAAGCTTAACAATGTGGTCTTCATGCGATCAAATGTCACTTTATCTATGGCTGCGAAGGCGATTTGTTTTGCGTACAATGAATTTACTTTTTTAAGCAAGTTAAACAAGTGACCTATGGTCAGGGCCGTATTAAAATCATCATTCATAGCGTGATGACAATTATCACACATTTTATTAACCTGAGCAACGAGTGCAGTGTCTACATTTAAGGGCTCATTCTCTGGATAAACCATATCTTTGAGTATTCTTATACCATTGGCTAGCTTTGTGTAACCTTTCAAGGATCCATTTAAGGCATCATTAGAGAAATCTAAGGTGCTTGCATAATGAGATTGGAGCATAAAAAAGCGGATGGACATGGGAGAGTGGCCGCGATCGAGCATTTCATGATCTCCAGAAATGAGCTGCCAGGGTAAAAATGAATTACCCAATGATTTAGACATTTTTTGACCATTGACGGTGAGCATATTTGTATGCAACCAATATTTGGCAGGCTCTTCATTGGTTGTACCTATACATTGTGCAATTTCACAATCATGATGCGGAAATTTAAGATCCATTCCACCGCCATGAATATCAAATTGTGTTCCCAAGTATTTTGTACTCATCACCGAGCATTCAAGATGCCAACCGGGGAATCCATCACTCCATTTTGTTTTCCATCTCATGATATGGTTGGGTGCTGCTTTTTTCCATAAAGCAAAATCTAGCGGATTTTTTTTATCCTCTTGACTATCTAAGACCCTACTTTGATTGATCAGATCTTCAATTTTTCTGCCACTTAACCGTCCATATTCATGTGATTTATTGTATTTGTTGAGATCGAAATAAACTGATCCATTGGCTTGGTAGGCAAATCCCTTATCCAAGAGCGTTTCTATCATTTCAATTTGCTCTAATAAGTGGCCGATAGCTGAAGGTTCAATGTCTGGAGCCAGCGCATTGAAGGTTTTCATTACGTCATGAAAATCATTGGTATATTTTTGTACGATCTCCATGGGCTCGAGCTTATCTAGCCGAGCTTTTTCGGAAATTTTATCTTCACCCGTATCTAGTAAATGGCCTACATCCGTAATATTCCTTACGTATCGTACTTTATAACCTAAAAATTTTAGGTATCTATTGATAATATCAAAGCTAATGAAAGTTCTTACGTTACCCAGGTGAACATCGCTGTAGACCGTTGGACCACAGACGTACATACCTACATTCGGCGAGTTAATAGGCTCAAAAAGCTCCTTCTTTCGAGTCAAAGAGTTGGTTAATCTAAGTTTTCCGATCATTGCTATTGACAAAATTTCTTAAAAGATACAAAAATGCATGATGCTTTTATAACAATCGAATTTGAATTGAGTTTTTTTTGAATTACTTTTGTACATGTAAATAGGAAAAAGAAGAGAGGGGACTTGTGTCCCCTCTTTTTATTAAAAAACCGATGATAACACTCGTTCATAAACTAACCGCCGAACTAGAGAGCATAATCAATGAGTTTCCGGAATTGTTTTTGGTAGACTTAACGGTGACAGGCGTCTCGGGCAACCAACGCGTTTTAGTACTTATTGACGGTGAGGCAGGACTTCCTATCGAAAGTTGTTCACTGATCAGTAGAAAACTTTTAAATAGGATTGAAGAAGAAGACCTTATTGATGGAGCGTTTAATCTTGAAGTGTCTTCGCCTGGGATCGACAGGCCGCTTTCCCTGCCACGACAATATAAAAAGAACATTGGCCGGAAATTGAAAGTAGAAACTTTAGAAGGGGAAATATTTGAAGGGAAGTTAAAAGAAATTGAAGAACAAACCATCGTTCTTTCTGTGAACGAAGGAGACGAGACCATGTTATTAGATAAAATAAAAAAAGCGAAAGTATTAATATCATTTAATTAGAAAATGGAAGCAGGAATATTAATTGATTCATTTGCCGATTTTGCCAGAAATAAGAACATAGATCGGCCAACTATGATTAGGATCCTAGAAGATGTCTTCAGGACGATGATTAGAAAAAAATATAAAGATGATGACAATTTTGACATCATCATCAACACGGATAAAGGTGATCTTGAAATTTGGAGATTTCGAGAAATAGTTGACGATAATTCTGAAGATATATGGGATCATGACAAAATCTGTTTGACAGACGCAAGAAAGATTGAACCAGACTTTGAAATTGGAGAAGAAGTAGCTGAAGAAATCAAACTGATAGATTTCGGTAGAAGAGCGGTAATGACTGCGCGCCAAACATTGATTCAGAAAATCAAAGACTTAGAAAAAGACATCCTTTTTCAAAAATACAAAGAGCTGGTTGGAGAAATAATTACTGGGGAAGTATACCAGACCATGAGCAGAGAAGTGTTGCTTATTGATGGAGAGGGCAATGAGCTTAATATACCCAAGTCAGACCAAATCCCTAAAGACCGTTACCGGAAAGGAGATTCAGCCCGTGCCATTGTACATCGTGTCGAAATGCATAATGGAAATCCAAGGATTATCCTATCAAGAACCTCTCCTACGTTTTTGGAAAGATTGTTTGAAAGTGAAGTACCTGAAGTTTATGATGGGCTGATTACAATTAAAAAAGTAGTCAGAGAGCCAGGCGAAAGAGCCAAGGTGTCTGTAGAGTCTTATGACGACCGAATAGATCCAGTAGGGGCTTGTGTAGGGATGAAAGGTTCACGTATCCATTCTATTGTTAGAGAATTACAAAATGAAAATATTGATGTAATTAACTTTACGGACAACCTTGAACTGTACATTTCAAGAGCCTTAAGTCCGGCCAAAATTTTGAGCATGAAAATAGATGAGCCTCAAAAGCGAGTTTCTGTTTATCTCAAGCCAGATCAGGTATCTTTGGCTATAGGAAGAGGGGGTCAAAATATTAAATTAGCCAGCCGTTTAGTGGAATATGAAATAGATGTTTTCAGAGAACTTGGCGCCGTAGAAGATGAGGATGTTGATTTGGATGAGTTTTCAGATGAAATTGAGAGCTGGGTCATTGACGAGTTGAAAAAAATAGGTTTAGATACTGCTAAAAGTGTTATAAGATTGGGTCGTGAAGATATGGTCAGAAGAACCGATCTAGAAGAAGAAACGGTTGATAATGTGTTGAGGGTACTTTCCCAAGAATTTGAATAAAAATTAAGAAGCAGACGATAGATGCATAGACTGAGTCAAGTTGCCAGAAAATTAAACGTAGGGAGTACTACCATACTCGATTTCCTTAAGGTAAAAGGACACGAGGTAGATAGTAGCCCTAATTCTAAAATAACAGATGAACAATTTGAGCTGTTATCTAAGGAATACGCCTCTTCGGTAATAGACAAGGAGGAAGCTTCTAGTTTGACCATTGGTAGTAAACATTCAGAAGACCTGGTCATCAAAGAGTCTAGTACTTCAGTGGAGAAATCGGCAAAAGAAGATGACCATATTTTAATCACAGATAATGTAATAAAAGCACCTCAGGAAGAAGCCTCGAAAAAGGCAGATGAACTTATCTCAAAACCTAAATTAGAAGGTACCAAAGTGATAGGTAAAATTGACCTTGAGACGAATAAACTTGGGGCCAAGAAGATTAAAAAAATAGCAGAGGTTAAAGAGACAACGCCAGTTGAGGAGGCTCAAGAGCCAGAGGGAGTTTTGAAATCAGAGCGCGAAGCGCCTGTGGTTGACTTGTCCATGGAGCCATTACCAGAGGTAGCTGCTAACGATCAGGAAGTTGGTGAAGTTTCTGATAAGGTTCCAGAGGATCCGGTGGTCACCGAGGATTCAGTTACACTTGCTCAGGAGGCTCACAAGTTAGCAGACCCATTACCGCCAAAAATCGAAGTTCCTGAAAAGGGAGCTTCCCAAAAAAGAGAAACGATAAAAGCTAAAGCAGATGCCCTCAAGGGCCTTAAGGTTTTGGGTAAAATTGAATTGCCTGCTGAAAAGAAAAAACCTATTGCTTCTTCGGATGAGCATAAGGATCGAAAAAAACGCCCACGAAAAAGAATTCAGTCAAGTACGCCGCCCAGCCACCGACCTCCCTCGGGACAAAAACCGACCGTAGCTGTCGATGCCGGTAGAATCAGAGGTAAGGATATTAAAAAGACGGAGGAGCTCACGGATAAGGAAATTCAAGATAAAATTAAAGCAACGCTTGCCAAACTCAGTGGAGGAGGGAACAAAGCAGCAACTGCTAATCGTTCGAAGTACAGAAAAGATAAGCGATCTGCAAAAGCTGAGGCAGTGGAAGAGCAGATCATTCAAGAGGCTGAAGATGCTAAAACACTGAAGCTAACTGAGTTTATTTCGGCCAATGATTTGGCCTCATTGATGGATGTATCGGTCAATGATGTGATTTCATCTTGTATGAATTTAGGACTGTTTGTTTCCATCAATCAGAGGTTAGATGCGGAGACCATTACGGTCATTGCAGACGAATTTGGATTCGATGTGACCTTTACTACCACAGAAGAGGGGATTGATATTATTGAAGAAGAAGACATCACTGAAAATTTGATAGATCGAGCTCCAATTGTTACCATCATGGGACATGTCGATCACGGTAAAACCTCTTTGCTCGATTACATTAGAGAATCCAAGGTTACTGAAGGCGAAGCGGGAGGGATCACACAACATATTGGTGCTTACAATGTGCTGACCAATCAAGGTAAAAAAATTGCATTTTTGGATACTCCTGGACACGAAGCCTTTACGGCGATGCGTGCCCGAGGAGCAAAAATCACAGATATTGTTATCGTTGTGATTGCGGCTGACGATGCCGTCATGCCTCAAACAAAAGAAGCATTAAATCACGCCCAGGTAGCGGGGGTGCCGATCGTTATTGCGATCAATAAGATTGATAGACCCACTTCCAACGTGGATAAGATTAAGGAAGAGCTTTCAGCCATTAACATTTTGGTGGAAGACTGGGGAGGAAAATATCAATGTCAAGCACTATCTGCAAAAACGGGAGAAGGGATTGATGAATTATTGGAAAAGGTATTGCTAGAGGCAGAGTTATTAGAGTTAAAAGCAAATCCTGATAAGGCCGCGGTTGGAAGTGTCATTGAGGCAAGTTTGGACAAGGGACGTGGCTATGTGACCACGTTGATGGTTCAGGCGGGCACCTTGCGCATCGGAGATGTGATGTTGGCAGGCTCTTATTTTGGAAAGGTGAAAGCCATGTTTGACCACCGAGGGAAGAAATTAAAAGAAGTAGGTCCGGCTACTCCAACCGTTGTGCTAGGACTCGATGGAGCTCCCCAAGCCGGAGATAAGTTCAATGTGATGGAATCTGATCGTGAGGCAAGAGAAATTGCTAATAAGCGAGAAATCATCCAACGTGAGCAATCGGTCAGAGCTAAAAAGCACATTACTCTGGATGAAATCGGAAGAAGATTGGCTATTGGTTCCTTTAAAGAACTTAATATAATAGTAAAAGGAGATGTGGACGGCTCAATAGAAGCCTTGGCAGATTCGTTATTAAAGTTATCTACAGCCGAAGTACAGGTGAACATCATCCACAAAGGGGTAGGTCAAATCTCAGAATCGGATGTGCTTTTAGCCTCTGCCTCTGATGCGGTCATCGTGGGTTTCCAAGTACGTCCTTCTAGCTCGGCTAGAAAAATCGCGGAGAATGAGGAAATTGAGATTAGATTGTATTCAATTATTTATGATGCCATCAACGATGTCAGAGATGCCATGGAAGGAATGTTGGCACCGACCGTTGAGGAGTTTATTACAGGAAATATTGAGATTCGTGAAGTATTTAAGATTTCTAAAGTGGGAACGGTAGCAGGTTGCTATGTGACGGATGGATTTGTGAAGCGTAGCAATCAGGTCAGGTTGATTCGAGAGGGGATAGTTACCTATTCAGGTAATATTAATCAACTGAAACGTTTCAAAGAAGATGTGCAAGAGGTGAAGAAAAATTACGAATGTGGTATCAGCATCAAAAACTTTAATGACATTAAGGTTGGGGATATCATTGAGGGCTTTGAAGAGCGCGAAATTAAACGAACGCTTTAATTTCAAAACATAAAAAAAGGCAAATGTTACTTTGCCTTTTTTTATGTTTTTTTAATCTTTATTTAAAGACCAAAAGCTTCTTTAATCTTCTCAACATAGTCTAGTTTTTCCCAAGTAAATGTTTCTACCTCATGTGTAACTTCCTGATTGGCAGATTTGAATGTCAAGGTTTTCATTTCAGATTTTCTTCCCATGTGGCCGTATGCCGCAGTTTCTGAGTAAATGGGGGTTCTTAGTTTCAGTCTTCGCTCAATGGCCATAGGACGCATGTCGAATAACTTTTCTATTTTCTTGGCAATTTCTCCATCCGTAACATCTAAATTGGCAGTTTCATAGGTATTTACGTAAATGCCCATGGGCTCTACGACTCCTATGGCGTAAGAAACTTGCACCAATACCTCATCACAAATACCTGCCGCAACGAGATTTTTAGCAATGTGTCGCGTAGCATATGCCGCGGATCGGTCTACCTTAGACGGATCTTTTCCAGAAAAAGCGCCACCACCATGTGCACCTTTGCCCCCATAGGTATCCACAATAATTTTTCTTCCGGTCAATCCAGTATCTCCGTGAGGCCCACCAATTACGAACTTACCGGTAGGGTTGATGTGGTAGGAAATATCGTCATTAAATAAACTTTGTAGTTCGGTACTCAGTCCTTTTTTTACTCTTGGGATCAGGAGATCAACGATATCTGTTTTTATTTTAGCCAACATTTCAGCATCATTGGCATCAAATTCATCATGCTGAGTAGAAACCACAATGGCGGCTATCTTCTGGGGTTTGTTATCATCACCGTACTCAATGGTCACCTGTGATTTGGAATCGGGGCGTAAATATTTTATCTCATTATTTTCCCTTCGAAAAGCGGCAAGCTCTATGAGTATTCTATGAGAAAGCTCTAATGCCAAAGGCATTAAATTTTCTGTTTCCTTGGTTGCATATCCAAACATAATACCCTGATCTCCTGCACCTTGTTCTTCAGGAATGGCACGATCTATTCCTCTATTGATATCTGCCGATTGCTCATGAATGGCAGAAATAATCGCACAAGACTTGGAGTCAAATTGATATTCACTTTTGGTATATCCGATTTTTTCAATAACGCTTCTGGCGATTTCTTGAACGTCGAGGTAGGCGCTAGATTTAACTTCTCCCGCCAGCATGACTAAACCTGTGGTGACCAGGGTTTCACAAGCTACTTTGGAATTCTTGTCAAAAGCTAGAAAATGATCAATTAAGGCATCTGATATTTGATCAGCTACTTTATCGGGATGTCCTTCTGAAACAGATTCGGAGGTAAACAAATAACTCATTACATTAAGAAGTATTGAATGACTTTAAATTAGTAATGCGAAATTAGTTTTTTTTATTGAAACATTGTAATTACTTGTCAACTAAATACCTATTGAGAAAATACAAGGGATTTTATCTATTTTAAAGTCTTCCTTTTTCCAGACACTTACTTTTTTGGAACGCGTACATTGTTCTTGACCGGTCAGATCTGCTCCGATAGCCAATACAGTATCTGACCTGAGGACCTTGCATAGCGCGGTTAACATTTGTTGATTCCGATAAGGGGTCTCCATAAAGATTTGACTGTAGCCATTTTTCAGGACAGTCTGTTCCATGGCTTTGATTTTTTTTTCACGAAGTACGGGATCAATGGGAAGATACCCGTGAAACGTGAACTGTTGTCCATTGAGACCACTGGAGATAAGACCTAAAATGATCGATGAAGTACCTTCCAAGCACACCACTTCAAGGTCTTCTTGATGGGCATATCTTACCACAAGATTGCCTGGATCAGCAATGGCGGGGAGCCCCGCCTCTGAGAGAATACCCATATTTTCTCCAGTTAACAAAGGCTTAAAGAGCTCAGGTAGTGCCTGTTCATTAAAACGTTTATCCATAGGTTCAAAATGTATTGTTTCTATATCCAATCCCAAATGAAGTGAAGCGATATATCTTCGGGCCGTTCGGACATTTTCAACCAAGTAATAGGACGTCTTTCGGATCACATTTTTGACAGCATTGGTGATGTTGTCTCCATTATTTGTAATTGACAAATAGGTGGGGATTAAATATAATTTACCTTTTTCCATATTTTATAAATTGATTGATGAGGGCCAAGAGTGCTACGGGTTGTTCCGCGTGAACCCAATGTCCAGCCTTTTTAATAGTCATTAAATCGGCATCTGGGAAATGTTTTTTTAATAATGGCTTATCCTCATTTAATATGTAGTCCGACTGAGCCCCTCGAATAAACAACACTTCGCCAGGGAAGACAGCATGAGATAAAAGGGGCGCTCCTATGGCCTGTATATTATCTTCGATGGCTTTCCAGTTTATTTTCCAGTAAAACAATCCTTTAGGGTTTCGACTTAAATTTTTTAAGATAAACTGTCTGATCCCAGCATTATTTATGGTTACCGAAAGCAGATCATCGGCCTCCTTTCGGGTTTTTATCTCATGAAGGGTTAAAGAATGAACGCATTTTAAAATATTTTCATGGTGGGGGGGATACCCTTTCGGCGCAATGTCTACAATGATGAGTTTGATGATTTTGTCAGGGTATTGAACGGCAAAGTTCATAGCGGTTTTGCCACCCATCGAATGGCCCAATAGGGTGCATTTTTCTATCTTTTCATCATGTAATAATTCCTTTAGATCATCGGTCATGACTTGGTAATTGAAGTCATCACTGTGCGGAGATAAGCCGTGATTTCTTTGGTCGACTAAATAAACCTCGAACGTACTCATCAAGTGGTTGGCTAAGGTTTTCCAGTTATCCGAAGAGCCAAAGACGCCATGCAAAATAATCAGAGGTGTCCCTGATCCAAATTTTTTAAAATGAAGTTTCATTGAAGTTGTCTTTTATACATTTGAATGGTGTTTTCGATGCCATAATACAAGGCATCGCAAAACAGCGCATGTCCGATGGAAACCTCTGCTAAAAACGGAATACCCTTTTTGAGATATTTTAGGTTTTGCAAATCTAAGTCATGACCGGCGTTGACCCCAAGGCCTATTTTTTTTGCGACATCAGCGGCTTCAACAAATGAACGAAGGGCTCGTGCTGGATTTTGAACAAAATCTTGGGCGTAGGGCCCTGTATAAAGTTCAATACGATTCGCTTCGATTTGGGCAGCACCCTCAACCATAGAAATTTTGGGGTTGCAAAAAACGGAAATGCGGGCACCAGACAAGCGGAGCTCCTGGATGATTTCACTCAGAAAATCTTTATTCTTGACCGTATCCCAACCCGTGTTAGAAGTGAGAACCTCTGGTGGATCAGGGACTAGGGTTACTTGATCAGGTTTCAGTTCTGCAATGAGTTTCATAAAGCGGGAATCTGGATACCCCTCAATATTGAACTCAGTGGTCACGACGCGGGACAGGTCATAAGCGTCTTGGGGGGTAATACCATCGGCATCAAACCTTTCACAGTCCTGAGCCATTTGGATAACATTTGGGTTGCTAGACCCTCTTGCATTGCGTAATGTTGCAATTTTGTTAATGTTTACACTAAGTTTGGTCATTGAAACATAAAATTTATTGAATTACAAAAATAGTTTTTCTAGATGAGCTTAAAATTAAAAATAGAGCAGGAAATTAAAATAGCCATGCTCCAAAAAAATAAAGACCGTTTGAGAGCCCTGAGAGCCATAAAAGCAATGATTTTAATTGCAGAAACTGAAAAAGGGGCTGCCACAGCCTTAAGTGAAGAAGCTGAAATCAAGATTTTATCTAGGGCGGCTAAACAAAGAAGGGATTCATTGGCGGTTTATCAAGAACAAGGGAGAAAAGATTTAGCAGATATTGAGCGGGATGAGCTTGTCGTAATTGAGGCATTTCTTCCCCAGCAGCTCAACCGAGGAGAACTGGAGACGGCGGTAAGAGAAATTATAAAAAAAACAGGAGCTACTTCGCCCAAAGACATGGGTAAAGTCATGGGAATGGCCAGTCAAGAGCTCTCGGGAAAAGTAGATGGAAAGGCACTCTCATCTTTGGTCAAGGCTTTGTTGATGGAATGAACTGTCTTGATATTTTTTTGATTTTTGTATTGACATTTTCAGCCTATAGGGGTTATCAAAAAGGGTTATTGGTTGCTCTTTTTTCTTTACTATCATTTTTTTTAGGCCTTTTTATGGCGATTAAATTTACGGTACCAATCAGCGTGAAATTTTTTTCAGAGAGTGCTTATTTTGAATGGATAGCGATTGCTATTTTTATTGCCATTTTTGCCCTTTTAATTCTGGGAATTCATTTGTTATCGAAAGCATTGAAAACGATTTTAGATTTTACGCCATTAGGAATTTTAGATAATATTTTAGGGGCGGCATTAAATATTTTTAAAATTGCATTTGTTTTGAGCATTTTATTTTGGGTTATTGATTCGTCGGGCATTGATTTTTCAAATGAGTATATAGACAATTCACTAATTTTGAGTTATATTATTCTTTTTGCTCCTAAGAGTTTCGAGGTTATCGGATCTTTTATTCCATATTTCAAGGATATATTTGATATGTTTGACCTATTTAAGAACAATTAAAAATTAATTTAGTCGTCACAGAATGATCGATTCATCATGTTAAAAGACCAAAACGGGTTTAATTTTTTAGATAAAGGGGAAGGAGAACCGCTGATTTTACTTCATGGGCTCATTGGAGAATTGAGTAATTGGGATGCGGTAGTAGACTATTTTTCAAAACAATATCGGGTGATTATTCCAGCATTGCCTATTTATTCTATCCCCGTCAGAAAATTAGGACTAGAAACGCTCACTGATTTTTTAGAATCCTTTGTTGATTTTTTAGCACTAGATCAAATTAATATAATGGGGAATTCGCTAGGCGGACATATTGGGCTCATCTATGCGTTGCGGCGCAAAGAAAAAGTAAAACGGTTGATTTTAACGGGCAGTTCGGGCTTGTTTGAAAATTCTATGGGAGGATCCTACCCAAAAAGGGGAAATTATGAATATATAAAGGAACGGACGGAGTATACTTTTTACGATCCCAAAACAGCTACCAAAGCATTAGTAGATCATGTTTTCGATACCATGAAAAGTATCCAAAACTGTTTAAGTATTGTGGCCATAGCTAAATCGGCACAACGCAACAATATGTCTAAAGAACTCCACTCAGTGGCCGCTCCTACCTTACTGGTATGGGGGTTAAACGACACCATTACCCCGCCTTATGTCGCCCATGAATTTGATAGGCTGATTCCCAATGCTACTTTGCGGTTTATTGATGAATGCTGCCATGCCCCCATGATGGAGCAGCCCAATAAATTTAACCTAATAGTAGAGGCGTTTTTAAAAAAGGCATAAGAGCATGATTGTGAAGGATTTAATTGATTATGGTATTCCTCTCTTAAAAAGTGAAGATAAGGTCTCAAAGGCTTTGGATTTGATGGAAGAATTTGAATGCGCCCGATTGCCTGTGGTGAAGGATGGCTATTATGCTGGCTTTTTAGCTGAGGAAATGATTAGAAACCACAATGGTGAGCAGATCAATGATTTTAGTTTGATGGGAAAAAATGGGGAAATTGACCAAAGCAGTCATTATTATCATTTGATAAAATGTGCCCTAGAATTTGATCTGCCTTTAATTGCCATAAAAGATAATCAAGGCTTCTATTTGGGAGCGGTACCTACCGCTTCAGCTTTTGAAATGTTTGTCACGGGGTCAGCGCTGCGGATGCCTGGAGGGATTATCGTTTTATCCCTCAACTATAGAGATTATTCTCTCTCGGAAATCGGTAGAATCATTGAAAATGGCGATGCTAAAATCATCAACAGTCAGATGTCGATGGACCCAAATGATAACAGTAAAATATGGCTTACACTTAAGCTAAATAAAGAAGACATTTCACATTTAATTTCAATTTTGGAGTTCAGTGGCTATCAAATTGAGCGACATTTTAGTGCGCATTTAAATAATGAAAATACCCAAGAGCGATACGATAGCCTGATGAACTATTTAAAAATTTAATTTGTGAAAAATATCGCCATCCATGGTAGAAAAATAAAGGCATCTTCTGTTGTAGAAGTCCAGACCTTATTGTGGCAGCTGGTTTCGAGAGGGGTTCAATTATCCCTGTCATCAGATTTTTTGAAGCTTAATGAAGCGATGTTGTCTGAATTTTCGCTAGCTGTCTATGGCCTTAATCAGGGAAAAAAAAAATTCAATGCCTTTATTAGCATCGGAGGAGATGGTACGTTTTTGGAAACATTGACCCATGTTGGGTCTCTAGAAATACCCATTTTAGGAATCAATACCGGGAGGCTAGGTTTTTTGGCTTCCATTGCACAAGATCAAGTTACAGTGGCCATTGATAAATTATTAACAGGCAATTATGAGACCGAAAAGAGGTCATTGATCTCCCTTAGCAGTAACCAAAAGGTATTTAATGGATTTAATTATGCCTTGAATGAATTTTCTATTTTGAGGAAAGATTCTTCGGCTATGATTGTCATTAAGAGCTATTTAAATGGAGATTTCTTGAATAGCTATTGGGCAGACGGCCTTATGGTTTCGACTCCTACGGGGTCAACGGGCTATTCTTTGAGCTGTGGAGGGCCTATATTGTTACCGGAGAATGAGAACTTTATCATTACACCGGTAAGTCCACATAATTTAAATATAAGACCCTTAATCGTTCCCGATACCTCTGAATTTACCTTTGAGGTAGAAAGTAGGACGAATAATTTCTTAATATCACTAGATTCAAGATCACAAACTGTCAATGATTCTATTCAAATGAAAGTTCAAAAAGCTCCTTTTCAAGCCTATTTAATTAAGGTCGAGGGTGTGAGTTTCATAGAAACTTTGAGGAATAAATTATCTTGGGGATTAGATAAACGCAATTAACTTGTGTTCGGCTCGTTTCTATTGATATAAGATTAAAATCATGGGTAATAAAGCAACTAATAAGTTTTGAAAAAAGGGATCATCATTGTTTTTATATTGAATGTAAGTTTGGTGCAAGCCCAGTTTTTGGAATTTGGAACTGGAATTGGTTTTTTTAATTACAGCGGTGATATGGCCCGGGGATACAAATTTTCTACGATTCAATTTGGGAGTACTTTTTTTAATAGAATGAATTTTTCGAGTCATGTTTCACTCAAAACAGCGCTAGGTTTTGGAGGGCTTAGAGGATCAGATCAAAATCCATTGGATCCCGCCGCAGCCATCAGATTGGCCTCTTTTAATCACAAAATAGCTGATTTTTCCTCTGTACTCGAATATGATTTTTTGAATTACAAGAAAAAAAATTCCGTGGTAAGATGGAGTCCCTATGCCTATTTTGGTTTGGGGTTTCTCACCATTTTCCCCTCGTCTACTTCAACAGAAGATTTAAGTACGATCCAATTAACAATTCCCGTGGGTATTGGATTTAAACATTTAATAAGAAGACGTTTTATGGCGGGATTTGAAGTGGGGGTTCGAGGGCTCTCTTTTGATGAAATTGATGGGATCTCAGAGGGAGATTTGTCACAAAAGGATTTTCAGTTTGGAAATCCAAATGATATGGATTGGTACAGCTTTGTAGGTCTTTCGCTGAGTGTTATGATTTATAAAATACACTGTCCTTTTCCTTATGATCCCAATCAATGGAGGAAAAATTAAAAAAAAAAGTTAAATGCATACGATCCATTATTATGTTCTTGAAAAAAGTGGCATTTTTGTACGCTTTTTAAAAAAGGCTCTTTTAGAATGATTGTGAAACGAGACGGACGTGAAATCCCCAAACATATTGCCGTAATTATGGATGGTAATGGACGTTGGGCCAAAAAACAGGGCGCTATGCGTATTTTTGGTCATCGGAGCGGGGTCCAGGCAGTCCGTGATATCACTGAGGGTTGCGCGGAGTTAGGAGTTGATCATTTGACGCTTTATGCTTTTTCTACAGAAAATTGGTCACGCCCTCAAAAGGAAGTTAATGGATTGATGAATTTGTTGATCAAGACGATTAATGGTGAATTACCTACATTGATGAAAAATAGGGTGCGCTTGACAGCGATAGGGGATTTACAAGGGCTTGCGACTGGAGTGCATAAAAAATTATCGGTAGCGATTGATGAAACAAAATTAAATAAGGGGTTGAATTTGATATTGGCTTTGAATTACAGTGGTAGATGGGATTTAACCCAGGCTTTTAAGGTCATTTGTGGTGAGGTAATTAAAGGGACCATCAAACCCGAAGTAATAGATGAGGACTTGGTGTCTGACTATTTGTCAACGAAGAGTATCCCTGATCCTGAATTACTGATTAGAACCAGTGGGGAAATGAGGATTAGCAACTTTTTATTGTGGCAATTGGCTTATTCGGAGTTTTTTTTTACCGAGGTACTTTGGCCAGATTTCAGGAAAGAGCATTTAAATCTAGCGATAGATTCTTTTAATGACCGTGAACGCCGATTCGGTAAAACCAGTGAACAATTAGATTTTCAATGAAGTTAATTAACATTTTTATTCTGTTGTATCTGCTCTCGGTGACGAGCTATGGACAATTAATTTTTGGACAAAATCGCAAAAAAACAAACGAAGCCATTGAGATAAACTATGCGAGCCCTCGTGAACTAGAGATCGCAGATATCGAAATAAGAGGACTTCAGTTCCTTGACAACAATGCACTGACCTCTCTTTCAGGATTAAAAGTGGGTGATAAAATCAAGATTCCTGGAGATGAAATTAGTTTGGCGATAAAGAAACTTTGGAAGCAGGGGATCATAGGTAATATTGCTATTTTTGCATCCAAAATCGAAGGGAATCAAGTTTGGTTAGTCATTGAGCTTTCAGAAAGGCCTAGATTGATGAAATATGATTTTGAAGGGGTAAGTAAGGGTCATCAAACAGAAATAGAGGACGACCTTGAGCTCACTAAGGGCAAAATCATTACTGATGTAGTAATTAAGAATACAGAATTAGCTGTTCGAAAATTTTATGAAGCAAAAGGGTTTTTTAATGCAGAGGTAACGCTCGGCCAAAGGATTGATACCGTCATTAGAAACAGTGCAGTTTTGATGATTAAGGTGGACAAGGGGAGGAAAGTTAAAATTTATGACATCAACTTTCACGGCAACGAGCATTTCAGTGATTCTAAGTTGAGGAGTAAGTTTAAGAAGACAGGAGAAACACCGCGGTTTAGTCTTCCTTCAGCACTTTTAGTTAACGCCATCAAACTAGTAAATCCTAAGCATTTGTTTTATTTTATGACACATAAGGATACCGCAACGACTCAGGAATTTAGAGATCAATTGAGCAATGTCGCAAAGTTAAACTTCTTTAAGCCATCAAAATTTGTCAAAGAAGAATTTGTGAATGACAAAACGGCATTGATAAGTTTTCTTAATTCAAAAGGCTATAGAGATGCAGCCATTATGTCGGACACTAATTATGCGATCAATGAAAAGTATATGAATATCGACATTGACATCTTTGAAGGTCGTCAGTATTATTTTAGAGAGATCAAGTGGGAAGGAAATTTTATTTATGACGATGCTACTTTATCGAAGGTATTGGGCGTACAAAAAGGAGATATTTACGATTTGGAGTTGATTCAGACAAAGTTGAATTATGATCCGACCGGAGTGGATGTCAGCTCTCTGTATATGGATGATGGTTATCTATTTTTTAATATAAATCCTGTTGAGGTGGGTGTTTTGGGAGACTCTATAGACTTAGAAATGCGAGTTTTTGAAGGGGGACAAGCGACCATCAAAAAAGTTTTGATAACAGGAAATGAAAAGACCAAAGATTATGTAGTGAGACGAGAACTTCGAACCGTTCCCGGGCAAAAATTTAGTAGAGAATTGTTGATTAGAACGCAGCGAGAATTATCCCAATTGGGTTATTTTGATCCTCAGAAGGTGAACCCGATTCCCGTACCCAATATGGTAGATGAGACCGTTGATATTGAATGGGAGCTCGTGGAGCAACCCAGTGATCAAATAGAATTATCAGGAGGTTGGGGAGGCTATTATGGTTTCGTAGGTACGTTGGGTGTCAGTTTTAATAATTTCTCTATCAGAGAAGCAATGAAGTTCGAAAAGTTTCCTCCTATGGGAGATGGTCAAAGATTGTCGGTGAGAGCCCAAGCCAACGGAAGGCGCTATCAGAGTTATACAGCGAGCTTTCAAGAACCTTGGTTGGGAGGGAAAAAGCCAAATAGTTTTGGAATCAGTTATAATCATTCCGTTCAACGCTATTTAAACTTTCAAGACAATACAACGATTGGTTCATTAAGTGTGAACAGTTTTTCCGTTTCCTTAGGTAGAAGAGTAAATTGGCCTGATGATTTCTTTGTCATCAGCAATGCGGTATCCCTTTCAAAATACTCTCTATATAACTATCAAGGTTTCAGTTTAGGGTTTGCTACGGGGGATGCCAATAGTTTTGTGTTTAATACGACGGTTTCGAGAAGATCATCCGATAATCCCATGTATCCGCAACGAGGGTCTGATATTTCATTGAGTTTAAATATAACACCTCCTTATTCGCTATTTAACGATCTCAACTATGAAACAGCGATTCCAGAGGATAAATACAAATGGGTTGAATATCATAAGTGGAATTTTGACTTTAGATATTATTTACCTATTATTCCTAAGCTTGTATTGGCGCCAAGAGTTCATTTTGGATTTATTGGATCCTATTCTGATAAAGCATCTGTGGGTCCTTTTGAAAGGTTCGTTTTGGGAGGAGATGGTTTGACGGGCCAAAATTTCATCTTAGGTACGGACGTTATTGGGTTGCGTGGTTATCCTAACCCACAACAAAGCGCACGTAAGGAGACATCATTAACACCTTTTGACAGTGAAACCAATATTTTGGGAGGTATTGCTTTTACAAAATACATTTTGGAATTGAGATATCCGGTTTCTTTGAATCCAACGGCTACCATTTATCTATTGACTTTCGTTGAAGGGGGTAACAATTGGAACAACTCGGAGGCTTACAATCCTTATAAGCTTTATAGATCCGCTGGTATTGGAGCAAGAATTTTTATGCCTGCTTTTGGGCTCTTGGGTATTGATTATGGGTATGGATTTGATGCCATACCTGGAACCAATGAGCGTTCAGGGGGCCAATTTCACTTTTCAATTGGACAACAAATCAGATAATGTTTAGATCCCTTATATTTACGTTATTATCCTTGTCATGTTTGCCTAATCTGAATGCACAAAAATTTGGCTACATTGACCTGAGTTATATTTTAGGGGAAATGCCAGCCTACGCCGAAGCACAAAATGAAATAAATACTTTAGCTAAAGCTTGGGAGCAAGAAATTAGAGAAATGTACGAGGAAGTACAAAATTTAGAAACGAAATATAAGGCTGAGGAGGTATTACTGACCGTAGGAATGAAAGAAGACCGGACCTACGAAATAGATGTCGAAAAACAGAAATTAAAGGAATATCAGAAAAAGATTTTTGGATCTGAAGGCTTATATTTTTTAAAGAAAAAAGAGCTCATAAAACCTGTACAAGATCTTGTTTTTGAGGCTTCGGAGCGCGTTGCAAAGAGCAATAGATTGGCTATTGTTTTTGATAAATCAGGTGAAATGGTAATGATTTATACAGATCCTATTCACGATTATACTGATTTTGTTTTAGAAGAGTTAGGTTTGCTGAGCAATGAAGCAACCTCTAATTAAAATTTATTTAATTTATATATTATGAAAATCAAGTTATTAATATGTGCGCTAGCCATGTTCACAATGAGTGTAACAAATGCACAAGAATTGAAGATTGGCTATACAAATGCAGAATATTTGTTAGGTTTATTACCCGAGGCAAAACAAATTGAGGCTGATTTGAGGGCTTATGAAACACAGTTACAAAATCAGTTGAAAGCTAAGTATCAAGATTTACAGACCAAAATAGGAGATTATCAAGCCAATGAGGCGAGTTACAACGAGTTGATCAAGGCAGATAAGCAACGTGAGCTTACCGGCTTGCAGGAGTCCCTGCAACAATTCCAAACTGATGCTGAGCAATCATTGGTGACCAAGCGGAATCAATTATTACAGCCTGCAGTTGAAAAAATAGGAACAGCTATACAGGCTGTTGCCGAAGAAAATGGATTTTCAATGGTATTGAGTGCGGGAAGTCCAGGCTTTGATGTATTACTTTATGCAAGTGAACAACATGATATCTCTGAATTGGTTCTAAAAAAGTTAGGAATCGATCCACCATCTGGAAATTAGGCTTTTAACTAAAACCTGGCTAGCCAGGTTTTTTTATGACTTTTTTGCTGTTGGAGATAAATATACCGAGCATAATTGCCAGCATACTTGCGAGTTGTAAAAGGCCCAATTTTTCACCATCTATGAAACCCCAAAAAACGGAAATTATTGGAATCAGATAAGTGACAGAGGTAGAGAAGACGGCATTGGTAAGTTGGACCATCTTATTAAATAAAATAAGGGCGAGGGCCGTACCAAGAACACCTAAAATTACGATATAACCTGAAGCCATCAATACTTTTGGTTCATGGATGTGATCTAAAAATGGGGTAAGGAGTAAGAGATAAATAACGGCCAATGGTCCCACCATGATTAAAGAGAGACTGGCAATACTGAGAGCTTTTAAGCCACCTAAATAATGTTTAATAATGTTAGCATTGATTCCATAAAATACCGTGGCTATCACTACGAAAAAGGTATAATAATTGAATGAAAGCTGGCCATTTTCTCTTGTGGAAATAAGGAAAAGGGTACCCAAAAAGCCTAACGCGACGCCGAAATAAACCCTTTTATCAGGTTTTACATTAAAGAATAAAACCGAAATAATGATTGTGAAAAAGGGTGTGAGTGCATTCATGATTCCTGTCAAAGCACTAGGTAATTTAGTTTGAGCCAGTGCAAAAAATAATGCAGGCAGTAAACTGCCCATAAAGCCTACCAATATCAGAGAGGTAATATTTTTTTTATTTATCAGCTTGATTCGATTTACCGCAAAGGGCAGAAGCACCAATGAGGCCGATGCGATCCTCAATGTAGCAACTTCTTCAGGGCCTAGAGCCGTCAGTCCCTTTTTTATGAGTATAAAGGAACTCCCCCATATTGTAGATAAAATTACGAAAAGAGCCCAAGCCAGGGCGGGATGTTTTGTAGTCATGGGCTATACGAGGGCGATTTCAGAAAATTGAGACTTAATTTCGTCTAAAATAGCTAAAATAAGTGCAGGTTCTTCCGTTTCTACCAAGCGTGTTCGATAGGATTTAAAATCCGGTATTCTTTTGAAGTAGTTGGTATAATGACGTCTCATCTCAAAAATGCCTAATCTTTCCCCCTTCCATTCTAGAGAAAAATTCAGATGTCTCTTGGCAACGTCGACTCGCTCAGAAATGGATGGGGGTCTAAGTTCATTTCCCGTTGCGATAAAATACTTAATTTCGTTAAATATCCATGGATACCCGATGGCTGCTCTTCCTATCATGATGCCATCAATGCCATATCTATTTTTATAGGCGAGCGCCTTCTGCGGAGAGTCAATATCCCCATTACCAAATATGGGAATATGGATGTTGGGATTTTCTTTAACTTTTGCAATGAGCGACCAATTGGCCTCACCTTTATACATCTGTTTTCGTGTACGACCATGTATTGTTAGGGCCTGGACTCCCACATCTTGAAGACGCATAGCAACTTCTTCTATT
>Ga0206124_10000687_pt1 | contig 27144 bp, 21 predicted proteins | sample Helgoland_Spring_3_FD_148671 | JGI IMG/M metagenome (GOLD analysis project Ga0206124, IMG submission 148671) | Pelagic subsurface seawater microbial communities from Kabeltonne, Helgoland, North Sea - Helgoland_Spring_Bloom_20160321_2 | ecosystem: Environmental > Aquatic > Marine > Epipelagic ... | reverse complement strand
GCCGATGTTGCCTTGGGAGCTACTGTATATGCTAAAAGAACCCTTATGGCAGGTTTTACAACCGTAAGAGATTTAGGGGGAAGTGGGGTCAATATTGCTTTGAGAAAAGCCATTGCCAAAGGAACTGTAATGGGGCCTAGAATTTTTACTGCAGGTAAAGCGATAGGCACCACAGGGGGTCATGCAGATCCAACCAATGGAAGAAGTTATGATTTAATGGGAGATCCAGGACCTAGAGAAGGTGTAGTGAATTCTCCAGCAGACGCTAGAAAGGCTGTGAGGCAAAGATATAAAGACGGTGCAGACGTGATTAAAATCACTGCAACAGGAGGGGTGCTTAGCGTCGCAAAAAATGGTCAGAACCCACAATTTACCGCAGATGAATTGGCTGCTATAGTAAGCACAGCAAAAGATTACGGTATGCTTACCGCGGCTCATGCACATGGAGACGAAGGGATGAGAAGGGCTATTATTGCAGGTATTAAAACCATAGAACACGGCACACTTATGGAGCCGTCTACCATGGATTTAATGGTAAAATACGACGCTTATTTAGTGCCAACAATATCTGCTGGAAAAGCCGCTGCCGCCAATGCGGCCATACCTGGTTATTTTCCGGAGGTAATTGCTAAAAAGGCACTAGAGATAGGTCCGAGAAGTCAATCTACTTTTGCTGCGGCCTACAAAAAAGGCGTTAAAATTGCTTTTGGAACAGACGCAGGAGTCTCTCCTCATGGAGACAATGCCAAAGAATTTGGATTTATGGTAGCAGCAGGTATGCCTGTAATGGAAGCCATTGCAGCGGCAACAATAACCAACGCCAATTTATTGGGGTATTCAAATAGTTTGGGTCAATTAAAGCAAGGTTATACGGCAGACATAGTGGCTGTAAATGAGCATCCGCAAGCAAATGTCAGTACGCTCGAGCAGTTGTTTTTGTGATGAAAGAAGGGCTTATTTTTAAAAACCAAGATAAAGAAGTGTTGCGCGACTATTAGTATTGAGTGAAGCCTTTTTATAAAACAAGGGAGGGCAATTTACCCTCCTTTTTTTTTGGTGATTAAAGTATTGAAAAGAAAGACTTTATCGGCTTTTTTTTAAGGAATGATAATTTAATATAAGGTTTTCGTATTTTTTTATAATTATGAGTTAAACCCAAGGCTCAAATTAGGCAAATGTTGTATTTTTGAATAAATTTTATAAAAAAGACCCATATTCCAAATTATAGATGGATCCATATTCCTTTTTAAACGCCGCACATACTTCATTTTTTGCGGACTTATACGATAAATATTTAAAAAATCCAGACAGTGTAGAGCCTTCTTGGCGTGCTTTTTTCCAAGGCTATGACTTTGGTTCAGAAGCACATGGTTTTTTTAATGAAGAAACCCTTGTTTCGCCTGAAACCATTTCTGAGATGCCAAAAAGCATGCAGAAAGAATTTCAAGTCATTAGATTGATTGATGGGTACCGAAGTAGGGGGCATTTATTTACGGAAACCAACCCAGTAAGGGAGCGAAGGAAATACAGTCCTACCCTGGAATTGGAACACTTTGGACTGACGGAAGCAGACTTAAATACCGTATTTTCCGCAGGAGAGATTATTGGTATTGGCGCTGCGACACTCACTAATATTATTGGCCATTTACAACGTATATATTGTGACGCTATTGGGGTAGAGTATATGTATATTAGAAATCCTGAGCGCGTTGAATGGATTCAAAACTGGTTGAATGTCAATGACAATCACCCTTCATTTTCTGTAGATCAGAAAAAACATATTCTTAAAAAACTTACCCAAGCAGTGAGTTTTGAAACTTTTTTACATACCAAATACGTAGGTCAGAAGCGTTTTTCACTGGAGGGGAATGAATCTTTGATCCCAGCATTAGACGCTATTGTAGAAGCTGCCGCGGCTAAAGGAGTGGCGGAGTTTGTAATGGGTATGGCCCATAGAGGCCGTTTAAATGTACTGACCAATATTTTTGGTAAGTCTGCAAAAGACATTTTTAGTGAGTTTGACGGTAAAGACTACGAGCAAGTAGTTTTTGATGGAGATGTAAAGTATCACTTGGGTTGGACTTCAGATAGGATGTCAGATAACGGCAATAAGATTGTGATGAATATTGCACCAAATCCATCTCACTTGGAAACAGTGGGTGCAGTAGTAGAGGGAATTGCCCGAGCCAAACAAGACAACTTATACCCAGAAGATTTTTCTAAGGTACTGCCTATTGTATTGCATGGAGATGCTGCTATAGCAGGCCAAGGTCTGGTGTACGAAGTGGTTCAAATGGCCCAGTTAGACGGTTATAAAACCAATGGGACCATTCATATTGTGGTAAATAATCAAATTGGTTTTACCACCAATTACTTAGACGCAAGGTCTTCTACCTATTGTACAGACGTAGGTAAAGTCACTCTGAGTCCAGTACTTCACGTGAATGCAGACGACGCAGAAGCGGTTGTACACGCTGCATTATTTGCTTTGGAATACCGCATGAGGTTTAAAAGAGACGTTTTTATTGATCTATTGGGTTATAGGAAGTACGGTCATAATGAGGGCGACGAACCAAGGTTTACACAGCCAAAATTGTACAAGGCAATTGCCAAACACCAAAACCCTAAAGAAATCTATACCGCTAGACTTATTGAAGAAGGGATCATTACACCGGATTTTGTCAAGGGTTTAGAGCAATCATACAAAGACAGTTTAGAATCAGATTTAGAAGACTCTAGAAAAGAAGATAAGACGGTAATTACACCATTTATGTCTGAGGCATGGAAAGGCTTGGCTCCTGCTCAAGAAGACACCATGGCACTAAAAGTAGCTACTGCTTACCCAGCAGAAAAGCTCACTGGAATAGCTAAAGTGATCACTACTTTACCTTCGGATAAAAAATTCTTGAGAAAAATAGACAAGCTCATAGAGGACAGGCGTAAGATGTTTTTTGAAAGCAATAGCCTAGACTGGGCCATGGGAGAACTCTTGGCATATGGATCTCTTTTAGAAGAAGGATTTGACGTGAGAATTTCAGGGCAAGATGTGGAGCGAGGTACTTTCTCTCACAGGCATGCCGTATTGAAAGTAGAGGCAAGTGAAGAAGAAGTATTGCTTTTAAATCAGTTAAACGATAAGCAAGGTAAATTACACATATTTAACTCTTTACTCTCTGAGTATGGCGTGGTAGGTTTTGATTATGGATATGCTATGGCAAGTCCAAATACATTGACTATTTGGGAGGCACAATTTGGAGATTTCAGCAATGGGGCCCAAATTATGATTGACCAGTATATTTCTGCAGCAGAGGACAAGTGGAAATTGCAAAATGGTTTGGTGATGTTATTGCCTCACGGATACGAAGGTCAAGGGGCAGAGCATTCTTCTGCTAGGATGGAAAGGTATTTGCAAATGTGTGCCAAGGACAATATGTTTATAGCAGACTGCACCACACCAGCCAATATGTTTCATTTGCTGAGAAGACAACTGAAAGCCACTTACAGAAAACCATTGGTGGTGTTTACACCCAAGAGTTTATTGAGACACCCTAAAGCAGTTTCCGGTGTAGCAGATTTTGCCAACGGTCATTTCCAAGAAGTTATTGGAGATCATTCGGCGGTAAAAGACCAGGTTAAAACACTTGTATTTTGTACGGGTAAATTCTACTACGATCTATTAGAAGCCAGAGAGAACCTGGAAAGAGAAGACGTGGCATTGGTTAGAATAGAACAATTGTTTCCATTGGCTATAGATCAGATCCAGGCAGAAATAGATGCTTATAAAAACGCAAAAGACATTGTTTGGCCCCAAGAAGAGCCTAGAAATATGGGGGCTTGGAGCCACTTGCTCATGCATTTACCAATGGCCTCTAAATTTAGGGTAGCCTCGAGACGTTTTTACGCTTCCCCAGCTGCTGGTAGTGCTGTGCGTTCTAAAAGAAGGCACCAGGAAGTCATTGACTATGTGTTTGACGCTTCCAAAGACAATATGATTAGATAATAAATTTAAAGAGATCTCATAAATTATACACGATGATTTTAGAAATGAAAGTACCCTCTCCAGGGGAGTCCATCACAGAAGTAGAAATTGCCGCTTGGTTGGTCCAAGATGGTGATTATGTAGAAAAAGACCAAGCCATTGCTGAAGTTGATTCAGACAAGGCAACACTTGAATTACCTGCTGAGATGAGTGGCGTAATTACGCTTAAGGCAGAGGAGGGTGACGCTGTTGCGGTGGGTGCTGTGGTTTGTTTAATAGATACGTCGGCCGTTAGGCCAGAAGGAGATGCTCCAGCTAAAGTGGCTAAAGCTACCCCAGAAGCCGCCCCTGCTGTTGCATCGGCCCCCGTAAAAGAAACCCCCGCTGCTGCTGCTAGCTATGCGACAGGATCCGCTTCTCCGGCTGCTAAGAAAATATTGGCAGAAAAAGGCATGTTGGCATCTGAGATTGTAGGGACTGGTAAGGATGGCAGAGTAACCAAGGAAGACGCTGTTAAGGCAGTACCTTCTATGGGAACAAATTCTAATAGTGGTACCAGAGGCACAACCAGAAGTAAGCTGTCTATGTTGCGAAGAAAAGTGGCAGAGCGTTTGGTGTCTGCAAAGAACGAAACAGCTATGCTAACTACTTTTAATGAGGTAGATATGGGGTCTATTTTTGCCCTTAGAAAGCAATATAAAGAAGCCTTTACAGAAAAGCATGGTGTTGGATTAGGTTTTATGTCATTCTTTACAAAAGCGGTCATTCGCGCCTTAGAACTTTACCCAGCGGTTAACTCTATGATAGATGAAAAAGAGATGGTTACTTATGATTTCTGTGATATTTCAATTGCGGTATCTGGTCCCAAAGGATTAATGGTTCCTGTAATTAGAAATGCTGAGAATTTGAGTTTTAGAGGGGTAGAATCAGAGGTAAAACGCCTTGCAATTCGTGCCCGTGACGGAGAAATTACGGTAGATGAAATGACAGGTGGAACTTTCACCATTACCAATGGTGGGGTGTTTGGATCTATGTTGTCTACACCTATTATTAACCCGCCTCAGTCTGCGATCCTTGGAATGCACAATATTGTGGAGCGTCCTGTAGTGAAAAATGGAGAAATTGTGGTAGCACCTATTATGTATGTGGCCCTTTCTTATGACCACAGAATTATTGATGGGAAAGAGTCTGTTGGTTTCTTAGTGGCTGTTAAAGAGGCCTTGGAAGACCCAACGACATTCTTAATGGATGGGGATCAAAAGAAAGCTTTAGAGCTGTAGTGGTATTCACGGACACCCATACCCATTTGTACAGTGAGTCTTTTGCTGACGACAGAGATGAGGTGATTCAAGAAGCTATAAATAAAGGCGTAAAGCGTTTTTTTCTCCCTGCAATAGACAGTAGCTATTTGTCTAAAATGCGGGAATTGAAAAACGCTTTTCCTTTGAATATGTTTTTGATGAGTGGCCTTCATCCCACCCATGTAAAAGAAAATTTCCAGGAGGAGCTAGCAGTGTTGGAGTCTTTTTTGGACGAAACCCAGGCGGTTGCTGTAGGAGAAATTGGGATAGATCTCTACTGGGATAAGGCCTTTTTAAAAGAGCAGCAAGAAGCCTTTCACTTACAAATTGAGTGGGCTAAAAAGCGCCAGCTTCCCATTGTGATTCATTGCAGAGATGCTTTTGATGAAGTTTTTGAAGTATTGGAGGCCCATAGAGGTCCTTTGCTAAGAGGAATTTTCCACTGTTTTACTGGAGACCTTTCACAGGCTAACAGGGCCATTTCCCTTGGAATGAAACTTGGGATAGGTGGGGTGCTTACCTTTAAAAATGGCGGATTAGATCGTTTTATAGATCAGGTAGATTTGTCTCATTTGGTTTTAGAAACCGATGCCCCTTACCTGGCACCAGTCCCCTACAGAGGTAAAAGAAATGAGTCTGCCTACCTGCCTTTGGTGGCACAAAAATTAGCAGATCTTACAGGGAAAACCATAGAAGACATTGCTGCTATTACCACAGAAAATTCAAAGACTGTTTTTGGCGTTTAACAAGATAGTGTGATTATTATGGCAAGATCAAAAATACTTTTATTGTACACTGGGGGTACTATAGGAATGGTAAAACATCCAGAAACAGGGACCCTAAAAGCCTTTAATTTTGACGCTATTGCGGAGCAAATTCCTGAGCTGAAACTACTCGATTGTGATACGGAGTGTATTTCGTTTGAAACCCCTATTGATTCCAGTGATATAGACCCAAGTTTGTGGGTCACTATAGTAGACATGATCGAAACCAACTATGCTTCTTTTGATGGCTTTGTGATTCTTCATGGGAGTGATACGATGAGTTATAGCGCTGCGGCGCTAAGTTTTATGTGTGAAAACCTATCCAAACCAATTATTTTTACCGGATCCCAATTGCCTATTGGAGATTTGAGAACAGATGCCAAAGAAAATTTAATCACCTCCATTCAATTGGCTGCGCTAAAAGACAAGGGGAAAGCGGTAATACAGGAAGTAGGACTCTATTTTGAATACAAATTATACCGTGGCAATAGAACGACTAAAATTAATGCAGCACATTTTGAAGCATTTGAGTCTTTGAATTATGCGCCACTTGCACAGTCAGGTGTTTCTTTAGAGGTGTCTAGGTCGTTATTATTAAAGCCTCAGAAAGGAAAACACACAAAATTTCATAAAAAAATGGACTACAGTGTGGGTGTTTTAAAATTATTTCCAGGTATTTCGCCTTCTTTTGTGCGGTCTGTATTGTTTTCAGAAGGCTTAAAAGCCGGGGTTTTGGAAACTTATGGTGCTGGAAATGCGCCAACAGCAGCCTGGTTTATAGCTATTTTATCAGAGGCTATTCAAAATGGCTTGATTATTGTTAATGTAACGCAGTGTTCAGGCGGGAGTGTTTTGATGGGTCATTATGAGGCGAGTAAAGCACTAGAGCGCATACAACTACTTAATGGTAAGGATATTAGCACCGAGGCTGCTTTGGCTAAGCTCATGTACATGCTAGGGAGTGGTGTTTCGAAAGCATCCTTTAAGACCATATTCGAAACTTCTTTAAGGGGAGAAATGCAATAAAATTAACGATTAGAATTTCATTAATTAGCATTTTTTTTGTTATTTGCCCTGCCTAAAAACATCAATAGAGAGGTGGCCGAGCGGTCGAAGGCGCACGCCTGGAAAGCGTGTATACACCAAAAGTGTATCGAGGGTTCGAATCCCTTCCTCTCTGCTTTGAATTTTTACGTTCAATAATTATAAATTTTTTTTATCTTTAACCCATTAACTAACTAAATTTAAGTTTTTAAAAAATGAAAAGATCATTCTCTATCCTAGCCATGTCTGGGTTATTTGTATTAAGTACAAGTACAGCAAGTGCAGTAACACTAGTTCAGGAAGCTGCTGCCGAAAAAGGTTTCACTCAAGTTCTTAAGGAACAATTTATCCAAGGGGGTGCTTCCTTCATGGGGATTGTATTGCTTTGTTTAATCTTAGGATTAGCCGTAGCAATTGAAAGAATTATCTTTTTAAACTTGGCTACAACGAATACAACAAAATTAAAAGAAGCTGTTGAGGCTGCTTTAAAATCAGGTGGTGTAAATGCTGCCAAAGAATTATGTAGAGATACAAAAGGACCTGTTGCTTCTATTTTCTACCAAGGATTAGACAGGGCTGGGGAAAGTGTAGAATCTGCTGAGAAAGCGGTTGTTGCTTACGGTGGTGTTCAAATGGGTCAATTAGAGAAAAACGTTTCTTGGTTGTCTTTGTTTATCGCTATTGCACCAATGCTTGGATTTATGGGAACGGTAATTGGTATGATCCAGGCCTTCCAGAAAATTGCAGCGGTGGGTAACTTGAGTGCATCTCTTATTGCAGGAGATATTCAGGTAGCACTTTTAACTACTGTATTCGGTCTTATTACGGCTATTATCTTACAGATTTTTTACAATTACATTATCGCTAAAATTGATGGTATTGTAAATGACATGGAAGATTCTTCTATCGCATTAATTGACATGCTGGTAGACCACAAAAAATAATAAGAACCAATAAATACGCAATATTATGCACAAAATATTAAAAATTGCATTGGCCGTTTTTGGACTGATTGGCGCTATTTTATGGTTCCAATTACCCAGCTCAGATGCACCCGCTTCTGAAGCGGTAGACAGTACATCAATGTCGTTGATGTTTATGATTACTTACCTGCTTTTAGCAGTAGCCGTAATCTCTAGCTTCATCTTTGCCTTCAAAAAACTTTTTTCAACCAAAGAGAGTGTTAAGAAAGCCTTATTTTCAATTGGTGGTTTCTTGGCCTTAGTGCTTGTTTCTTACATTGCTGCTTCTGGAACGGATATTGATTTGGCTGCTATGGCAGACAATGGTAACCCAACTACGGAAGGCACAGTTAAAAACATTGGTATGGGATTAAATATGTTTTTCTTATTAACTGTTATAGCAGTCGCTTTAATGGTAGTCCCAGGAATAAAGAGATTTTTCACTAAATAAATAACTGAAGTATGCCAAAAAGAGGAGCACCACCAGAAGTTAATGCCGGGTCTATGGCAGACATCGCTTTCTTGCTGCTTATCTTTTTCTTAGTAACTACTACTATTGAAACAGATGCAGGTTTGGACAGAATGTTGCCACCCATTGAGCCGCCAGAAACGGATGTGGTCATTAAACAGAAAAATATCTTTGAAGTAATTATCAATAAAAACGGACAGTTGTTTGCAGACGAAGAGTTGGTAGAAGTATCTCAGTTGAGAGAAAAAGCCATGTCTTTTCTAGACAACGGAGGTGCTCCTTCGGGCACACCAGACTACTGTAACTACTGCCAGGGAGCAAGAAACACTTCTTCTTCAGACAATCCTTCAAAGGCTATTATATCTTTAAAGAACGACAGAGAAACCCCTTATGGAACTTACATTACCGTTCAAAACGAAATTGTAGGTGCCTATAACGACCTTAGAAACAGGGAAGCACAGCGTTTGTACAAACGTGACTTTACTGCTATGGAAGCGGCTTACTTAAACCCGGAAACGGCAGAGAGTTTAAAGGATGATCTCAAGGAGAAAGTGAAGAATATTCAAGATTTATTTCCTCAGAAGTTCTCTGAAGCGGAAACGTCAAATAATTAATAACAAAGCAAAACACATTAGATATGTCTAAGTTCAGTAAAAAGAAAGACGGTGAGTTACCAGCGGTATCTACAGCTTCCTTACCAGATATTGTATTTATGCTTTTGTTCTTTTTCATGACGGTAACCGTAATGAAAGACAGTTCTTTAAAAGTAGATAATATTCTTCCAAACGCTAACGAGATAAAGAAGTTAGAAAAAAAGGACAGAATTATTTATATCTATGCTGGAGCCCCAACGCAGGAGTACCAGAAAGTTTTTGGAACAGAAACTAAGATTCAATTGAATGATAAGTTTGCCAATGCTACTGATGTAGGAGATTACATTTTATCTGAGCGTGCTAAGAAGCCTCAGGAATTACAAAATGTATTGACTACTGCGCTTAAAGTAGATAAGAATGCCAATATGGGTATTATATCTGACATTAAGTTAGAACTCAGAAAAGTAAATGCACTTAAAGTAAATTACACCACTTACGATGGTGACGCTTTTAGAAACTTACAATAATAGTTAGCTAATTCATAAAAAAAGCCCGCACATTGTGCGGGCTTTTTTTATTAGATTTCTTTTCTCAGCCGAGCCACAGGAAGCTCTAATTGCTCTCGGTATTTTGCGACAGTTCTTCTGGCTATGGGGTAACCCTTTTCTTTGAGTATTAAAGCCAGCTTGTCATCTGTGAGTGGTTTTCTCTTATCTTCTTTTTTGATAAGTTGTTCCACAATTTTTTTAATCTCTCTGGTAGAAACATCTTCTCCCTTTTCATTTTTCATTCCTTCAGAGAAGTAGCTTTTGACTAATTTTGTTCCATAAGGGGTGTCTATGTATTTGCTATTTGCTACCCTAGACACAGTAGATATATCCATGTCTATAAGGTCTGCAATATCCTTTAAAATCATCGGTTTGAGTTTTCGTTCATCGCCACTCAAAAAGTACGCTTCTTGAAAGTCTATTATTGCACCCATGGTGAGATAAAGGGTTTGCTGGCGTTGTTTAATCGCTTCAATAAACCACTTTGCAGCATCTAATTTTTGCTTTATAAAACTGACGGTTTCTTTTTGGGCGCTGGTCTTTTGTTTGGTCTCTTTATATCCTGCCAGCATGTTGTTATAGGACCTAGAAATATGTAGTTCAGGGGCGTTTCTCCCGTTGAGCAAAAGCTCTAATTCCCCATCTACAATTTTTAAACTAAAATCAGGTACAATATGTGAGATGATTTTTGCGCCATCTGAAAAGGCACTTCCGGGTTTTGGATTAAGCTTTTCTATGGCCAGTAAGGCTTCTTTTAAGTCGTTTTCAGAAAGGTTATGCTTTAAAATAAGTTTGTCATAGTGTTTCTTGGAAAAAGCCTCAAAAGAGCGTTTCAATATATCCTGTGCTAGCTGGATCGCTTTGGTGGGTGTTTTTCTTTCTAACTGCAGCAATAAACATTCTTGTAGGCTTGTTGCGCCCACTCCAGCTGGGTCTAATTGTTGGACACTTCTGAGCACTTTTTTGACTTGACTTTCATCTGTATACAAGTTTTCGGTAAAGGCAAGATCGTCTACTAAGTCTGGTATTGGCCTTCTTATATAACCTGTTTCGTCTATGCTTCCTATCAAAAATGCTGCAATGGCCCAATCTTCTTCTGCAATAAATTGTTGCTGTAGTTGGGCCAATAAGTGTTGGTAAAAAGTTGTTGCAGCTGCATAGGGAATGACCTTGTCATCTTGGTCTTCCGAGTAATTATTAGTCTGCGTTCTGTAATCAGGGATCTCGTCGTCACTGAGGTATTCATCTATATTGATGTCTTCTGCATCTATATGTTCATTGTCTTCTTTGAAATCTTCCTCGTAATTGTCTTCATAGATGTCTTCAGTGTCCTCTACAATTTCTTTACCTGGTTCCAAGGCTGGATTGTCTTCTAGTTCTTGTCTTAGGCGTTGCTCAAATGCCTGGGTAGGCAATTGTATGAGCTTCATAAGCTGTATCTGTTGTGGAGACAGCTTTTGTGAAAGTTTATATTGAAGGTATTGTTTAAGCATAAGATACTACAGGATTCAATACCTTAAGTTACAAAAAAGTATTATAGAGACCGTCCTTAAAATTCTGCGTTCTGAGGTGTTCTTGGAAAAGGGATCACATCTCGAATGTTTCCCATACCCGTGGTAAAAAGCACCAAACGTTCAAAGCCTAATCCAAAACCTGAATGTACTGCAGACCCATATTTTCTCAGGTCCTTGTACCACCAGAGCTCTTTGTGGTCTACACCCATGGCAGACATTCTTTCTTCTAGCACCTCTAAACGTTCTTCTCTTTGAGAACCTCCTACAATCTCCCCAATACCAGGAAATAAAATATCCATGGCCCTAACGGTCTTCTTGTCTTCATTTAAGCGCATATAAAAGGCTTTAATGTCTGCTGGGTAATCAAACAAAATCACAGGACATTTAAAGTGCTTTTCTACCAAGTAGCGTTCGTGTTCACTCTGAAGGTCTACGCCCCATCCTGTGATTGGATATTTAAATTTCTTTTTCTTATTGGGAGTGCTATTTTGAAGTATTTCAATGGCTTCAGTATAGCTGAGCCTCACAAAGTTTTGGTCTACCACAAACTTTAACTTTTCCAGTAATGGCATTTCACTGCGTTCATTTTGTGGCTTTTGTTTTTCTTCGTCCAGGAGTCTTTCTTGTAAAAATGCCAAGTCTTCCTGGCAATGTGTTAAAACATATTTAATCACGTTTTGTATAAAGTCCTCTGCTAGGTCCATGTTTGCGTCTAAATCATAAAAAGCCATTTCTGGTTCTATCATCCAAAATTCTGCTAAATGCCTAGAGGTATTTGAGTTTTCTGCTCTAAAGGTAGGACCAAAAGTATATACTTTACCCAGCGCCATGGCGTAGGTTTCCGCCTCTAATTGTCCTGAAACAGTTAGGTTGGTTTCTTTGCCAAAGAAATCCTCACGATAGTCTATTGCACCATTGGAATCCAGCGGTGGGTTTTTGGGATCTAAGGTGCTTACGCGGAACATTTCTCCTGCACCCTCTGCATCTGAACCTGTAACAATAGGCGTATGTACGTAATTAAAATCTTGACTCCTAAAGTATTGGTGCACTGCAAAAGACAGTGTAGAGCGCACCCGCATAATGGCGCTAAAAGTATTTGTTCGAACCCTTAAGTGTGCATTTTGTCTCAGGAATTCCAAATTTTGTTTTTTGGGTTGTATGGGATAAGTTTCTGGATCTGAAACTCCTAAAATTTCCACCTCTGTTGCTTGTATTTCTACGCGCTGCCCTTTGCCTTCACTTTCTTGAAGTGTTCCAGTAATTTTTAAAGCTGCACCAACCGTAATTTTCTTTAATATTTCTTCTGGTAAAGAGTCAAAATCTATGACACATTGTAGGTTTTCCATGCAAGACCCGTCGTTTAAGGCAATAAAACGGTTGCTTCTAAAACTTCTTACCCATCCTTGAACAGTTAAGGTGGTCAGCGGGGCTACATCTTGTAAAATAGATTTAATTCTCGGTGTAATCATGGTTGTTTGTATTCCTATTCAGTTAAAACGCAAAGATAGTTTAATCACTTAAGTTTCACTTTCTTTTGGTAAAATATCTATTTGAGGTTTTTTAAAGGTCTGCTTGTTGGCAATACTTTTTTCTAAAGACAGTAAAAGAGAAGGCAATAGAATTAGGTTGGACAGCATGGCAAAAAGCAAGGTAGCAGAAACGAGTCCACCCAAAGCTATTGTTCCACCAAAGCTAGAGACTGTAAATACAGAAAATCCAAAAAACAGTACAATGGAGGTGTAAAACATACTCACGCCTGTTTCTTTTAAAGCAGCGTAAACAGAAGGTTTTATGCGCCATTTATTGGCAATGAGTTCTTGTCGGTATTTGGCCAAAAAGTGAATGGTGTCGTCTACAGATATCCCAAAGGCAATACTAAATACCAATATGGTAGAGGGTTTTATAGGTACCCCAATGAATCCCATCATTCCCGCAGTAATCAGTAGGGGAAGTAAGTTTGGAATAAGGGAAATCACAATCATTCTAAAGGACCTAAAAAGGTAAGCCATGAATAGAGCGATGAGAAAAATGGCCAATGCCAATGACATGATTAGGTTTTTAATCAAGTACTTGGTTCCTTTTAAAAACAGCAGTGCTTTTCCTGTCAGCAATACGTTGTAGCGATCTTTTGGGAATAGTTTGTCTATTTCCTCCAATAAATCCAGTTCTACCTGTTCCATTTGATCGGTTTTTACATCTTTAATCGCTGTAGAGATTCTGGCGACTTGCCCCCTGGAATCTGTAAAATTTTTGAGTAAATCCTCGTTGGTATTGGCACCTTGGGCTGCAGACAAGATAAAGCCCCTCTCTTGGGAAGTGGGAAGCTGGTAATATTTAGGTAAATTATTGTAATAGGCTTGTTTGGCGTATTTGGCCAAATTCACTACTGAAATAGGTTTTGAAAGCTCTGGTGTTTCCTCTATAAACTGGCTTAAAGCGTCCATTTGTTCCAGGGTACTGGGCCTTAATACCCCATTAGGTCTTTTGGTGTCTATGACAATTTCAATGGGCATAATAGCGTTGAACTCTTGTTCAAAAAAACGAATATCTTTAAAGAAAGCCTTGTCTTTTGGCATGTCTTCTATAGGACTTCCAGAAGTTTTGATCTGATAAATTCCAATGATGCTGGTGATCAGTAAAAGAATAGACACAATATATACTGTAATTCGCTGCTCTCTCACAATCTTTTCCATACTTCCCACAAAACCGTCAATCCATTTTTTATTCAAGTGCCTTAAATGTTTTTCTTTGGGCATAGACATGAATGAATAGACAATAGGGATAATGAGTAAGGAGAGAATGAAAATTCCAATGATATTTATAGAAGCCACTATACCAAACTCTTTCAAAAGGGTACTCTCTGTAATGATAAAAGTAGCAAATCCAGAGGCGGTTGTAACATTGGTCATTAAGGTAGCGTTCCCAATTTTAGCAATGACACGCTGTAAGGAGAGTGCTTTGTTTCCGTGTTTCTGAGCCTCTTGCTGGTATTTATTGATTAGGAAAATACAATTTGGAATTCCTATCACAATAATTAATGGAGGAATTAAGGCGGTGAGTACTGTGATCTCATATTCAAGTAATCCCAATACACCAAAAGACCACATAACCCCAATAATAACTACTGCCATGGAAATAATCGTGGCCCTAACACTTCTAAAAAAAAAGAAAAATATAATAGAAGTAACCGCTAAGGCGCCTAGTATAAAGAGTCCAATTTCATCAATAATACTCTGGGCATTCATGGTCCTGATATAAGGCATGCCTGAAATACGAACATCTAGTCCGGTGTCTTCTCTGAAATTGTCTAGTAATTGTTTCAGATCTTTAAGGACAAAGTCTTTTCTAACAGAAGTATTGAGGATCTCTTTGTCTAAATAAACCAACGTTCTGAGTGTGCCAGTCTCTTTGTTAAAGAGCAGTTGGTCATAAAAAGGCTGGTTTTGATAAAGGTCTTTTAGGTGTTTATTTAGGCTTTGTTGATCCTGTGCCAAGCTTCCTTTGAAGGGAGAAAAAATAAATTTACCTGCCGTTTTCGAACGCTCTAATAATTTTAAGTTGTCTGTGGAAAGTACGGCAATTACCTCGGGGAATGCGGCCAACTGTTTGCTTAATCTATTCCACTTTTTGAAATTATTAAGCTCAAATAAAGCGCTGTCTTTTACTGCAATGGCTATGATATTACCCTCTTCTCCAAAGCGTGAAACAAAGTCTTGATAAGCTAAGTTTACAGGGTGGTTGTCTGGAAGTAGGTTGGCCTCTGTATTGGAAAAACGCATATTTTTCCATTGCATGGCCATAAAAACAGTGAAGAGAAAGACCCCAATAAGGATAGTGATCCTATTTCTAAGAATAATTCTAGCAGTGGTAGCCCAAAAGTTTTGGGTACTAAATCCTATCATGAGGTTTTTTTAATAAAGGCCTTACACCTTCATGATTTCTGCTTCTTTTACAGTGAGCAGTTCTTCAATTTTTTTACTGTACTGATTGGTGAGCTCTTGAATAGATGCTTCAGCATCTTTTGCCGTATCTTCTGGTAAGTCAGTTCCTTTAATGTCTTTGTTGGCCTCTTGCCTTGCGCCCCTAACCCCAATTTTAGCATCCTCCGCTTCTGCTTTGGCTTGTTTGACCAAATCCCTTCTACGTTCTTCCGTTAAAGGAGGCACGTTAATGATAATTAGGTCGCCATTGTTCATAGGGTTAAATCCTAAATTGGCGTTTGTAATGGCTTTTTCAATTTCTTGAAGCATGTTTTTTTCCCAAGGCTGTACCGAGATGGTTCTCGCATCTGTGGTATTTACATTGGCCACTTGTGAGAGTGGCGTTGGAGATCCATAATAATCTACCTTAACGGTAGAGAGCATAATAGGACTCGCTTTTCCAGCCCTGATTTTTGCAAATGATTTTTCTAAATGCGCCATGGCTCTGTCCATGTTTTCTTTAGCGCTGTCTAATATAAAATCTACTTCTTCATTCATCTTTAAAACGATGTTTTTATAAGTTTACAACTGTTCCTATAGCTTCTCCAGAAACAATCTTTAAAAGGTTTCCTTTCTTATTCATGTCAAATACAATGATAGGAAGTTCATTTTCCTGACTTAAAGTAAACGCAGTGGTGTCCATTACTTTCAGCCCTTTTGACAGTACTTCATTAAAAGAAATATTGTCAAATTTAGTGGCATTAGCATCTTTTTCTGGGTCTGCAGTGTAAATGCCATCTACCCGTGTTCCTTTGATAATAACGTCTGCTTCTATCTCTATAGCCCTAAGCACTGCTGCAGAATCTGTGGTGAAATATGGATTTCCAGTACCTCCACCAAAAATAACTACACGACCTTTTTCTAGGTGTCTCATAGCGCGTCTTCTAATAAAAGGCTCCGCTACTTCATTAATCTGAATGGCAGATTGCAGGCGTGTTTGAACGGCTATTTCTTCTAAAGCACTTTGTAAGGCCAGTCCGTTTATGACAGTGGCAAGCATACCCATATGGTCTCCTTGAACCCGATCCATCCCGTTGCTGGCTGCTGCCAAACCTCTAAAAATATTACCTCCGCCAATAACAATGGCCACTTCAATGCCCTTTTCTACAACCGCTTTGATCTCTTGAGCGTAATCTGCAATACGCTTTGGATCTATTCCGTATTGCCTATCTCCCATGAGGGCTTCTCCGCTTAATTTCAGTAAAATTCTTTTGTATGGCATTTTTTAGGGGAATTTCTTTTCACAAAAATAATCAAATTTATTTAGGCATAGCGATTATGTGTGTAATGAGATTCAAAAAAAAACCCGCGTTCGAAGAACGCGGGTTTTTTTAATGTTATTTGAGTAGGGATTATCCTAATGCTACACGAGCAAAAGAAACTACTTCAAGAGTTGCGTCTGCAGTTTTTACATACTGCGCTACACTCATTTTAGAATCTTTAATAAATTCTTGATTGACTAAAGTATTGTCTTTCATAAATCTAGTGATTTTTCCTTTGGCAATATTGTCTAACATAGCCTCTGGTTTACCTTCTTGACGCAATTGGTCTTTTGCAATTTCAATTTCTTTGTCAATAATGGATTGGTCTACACCACTTTCATTTAAAGCAACTGGATTCATTGCAGCAGCCTGCATAGCCACATCTCTAGCGATCACATCTGCTCCGGCTGGTGCAGCAGACAAACCTACTAAAGTAGCAATTTTGTTTCCTGCGTGAATGTAGCTTCCTACGAATGCAGCACTTAATTTCTCAAATCCGCCAATTTCTATTTTTTCACCAATAACACCAGTTTGCTCAGTCAATTTTTCTTGAACAGACATTCCTTTGAAATCAGCTCCTAAGAAAGCTTCTTTGGTGTCAAAATTCAGGGCTAAAGAAGCCAATTCTGTAGCCAAGGCTACAAAAGAATCATTTTTAGCAACGAAGTCAGTTTCGCAATTTAAAGAAATGGCAACTCCTTGTGTATTGTCTGAATTTAACACTGCAATTGCAGCACCTTCACTAGAATCTCTGTCTGCTCTATTGGCAGCTACTTTTTGTCCTTTTTTGCGTAATATTTCAATAGCTGTATCAAAGTTACCCTCAGCTTCCACTAAGGCTTTCTTACAGTCCATCATACCGGCACCGGTAGTTTGTCTTAATTTGTTTACTTCTGCAGCAGTAATATTTGCCATGTTATTTTGATTTACTTTATATTAACTTAATGCAGCTACTAAATCTGCTTTCTTCATACTAGAAATACCTTCTACACCTTTTGCAGTAGCCATTTCTTTTAATTCAGCAACAGTCTTGCTGTTTAAGTCATCTGCTGGAGCTGCCTCAGCTTTTGGAGCTGCTTCAGCTTTTGGAGCTGCTTCAGCTTTTGGAGCTGCCTCAGCTTTTGGAGCTGCTTCTTGTGCGTCAGAGGCACCTTCTTTTTCAGCAGTTTTTTCTGATTTTCTTTCTGATAATCCTTCTGCAACAGCACCAGTAACATGGGCTAAAATTGCTTCGATAGATTTAGACGCGTCATCGTTAGATGGGATCACGTAGTCTATTTGTTTTGGATCTGAGTTGGTGTCTACCATGGCAAAGATTGGAATGTTAAGCTTTAAAGCTTCTTTCACAGCAATATGCTCTCTCATGGTGTCTACAACAAATAAAGCACCAGGCAAACGAGTCATGTCAGATATAGAACCTAAGTTTTTCTCCAATTTTGCTCTTAAACGATCTACCTGTAAACGCTCTTTCTTAGAAAGGGTTAAAAAGGTACCATCTTTTTTCATGCGATCAATTGTAGCCATTTTCTTCACAGCTTTACGGATCGTTATAAAGTTGGTTAACATACCGCCTGGCCATCTTTCTGTGATGTAAGGCATGTTTACATTAGCCGCTTTTTCAGCCACGATGTCTTTTGCTTGTTTTTTAGTCGCTACGAAAAGAATTTTTCTACCAGAGGCAGCAATTTTCTTTAATGCTTCGTTAGCTTCTTCAATTTTTGCAGCAGTTTTGTAAAGGTTAATTACGTGAATACCATTACGCTCCATGTAGATGTAAGGAGCCATGCTTGGATTCCATTTTCTTGTAAGGTGACCGAAATGCACCCCAGCCTCTAATAGGTCTTTAACTTCAATTTTGTTTGCCATTTTTACTTAGTTTACTTTCTGTTGGATTAGCAATGCTACTGCGTAACATTTAGATGCTAAACTAGTTTCTGGTGTATCCAGATAACAACTTATTTATAATAAAGACCTCCCAAGATGGGAGGATACTTTTAAGAACATATAAAGGCCCTACGAATAAGGCCTTAATTTTATAGTTTAAACGATTAACGTTTAGAGAATTGGAATTTCTTACGGGCTTTCTTCTGTCCGAATTTCTTACGCTCTACCATTCTTGGATCTCTTGTTAAAAGACCTTCTGGCTTAAGTGTTAACCTGTTTTCTACGTCAATATCACACAACGCTCTAGAAATCCCTAAGCGTACTGCTTCAGCTTGACCAGTGATACCACCGCCATACACATTCACTTTTACGTCATAAGTTCCTTCTGTTCCTGTAAGGGCGAAAGGCTGTTGTACTTTGTACTGTAAGGTAGCAGTTGGAAAGTAGTTCTCTAGATCTCTTTTATTGATCGTAACTTTACCGTTTCCTGGTGTTAGGTATACACGAGCAACCGCTGTTTTTCTTCTTCCTATTTTGTGAATTACTTCCATTGCTAAAATGATTCTAAGTTTATTACTACAGGTTTTTGCGCCTCTTGACCGTGCGCTGTACCTTCGTATACTTTTAAATTTCTGTAAAGATCCGCACCTAGTTTGTTTTTAGGTAACATTCCTTTCACTGCTTTCTCAACAAGACCAATAGGCTTTTTCGCTAGTAATTCACTAGCAGTAAGAGAACGCTGACCTCCTGGATAACCAGTGTGTCTGATGTAAGTTTTAGTCTGCATCTTATTACCAGTCATGGTAACTTTCTCCGCATTTATAACTATAACGTTGTCCCCGCAATCTACGTGAGGGGTGTAGTTAGGTTTGTTTTTACCTCTAAGCATAATAGCTATTTTAGAAGCCAAACGTCCTAAAGTTTGTCCTTCTGCATCTACCAGTACCCACTGTTTGTTAACTGTAGCTTTGTTAGCTGAAACAGTTTTGTAACTTAATGTGTCCACACTAATATTTTTATTGATTAAACACTATAATCCCGATAATCGGGCTGCAAATGTACAACTAATTAGTTGAATTCCAAATGCTGTTTTTTGATTATTTTCGTATAAAGTTCATTTTTTTTGTTTTTTGAACTCATAAGGAAATGTTAAAACTCCTGTGAGTGGCTCATGTTACAATTGAGCAAGGTATTTTTGCCACTTATTCCACCCTATATTTATGCGCTTTAAATACCTTACTGTTCTTTTTTTTGTAACTAATTTCTTTGTCTATTCTCAGGAAGATACTACAGTTTCTGACACGCTAAGGCCGTCTAAATATGATCAGAAGACCTATACAACTCAGCGACTACCAAAAAATGAAGCGCCTAGTATTGATGGTATTATTAAAGAATCTATTTGGGATATTGTTCCATGGACAGGAGATTTTATAGAACAAATGCCCGATGAGAATACTTCTCCAGCCCAAGAAACACAATTTAAAATTACCTATGATTCTAAATACCTTTATGTAGCGGTGCGTTGTTTTGACACTGAACCTGATAAAATAGAAAAGCGTTTGTCTAGGCGAGATGGCTTTCAGGGAGACCGAGTAGCTTTTATATTGGATAGTTATTTAGACAAGCGAACTGCTTTTGCCTTTTCTGTCACTGCCGCAGGGGTAAAAGGAGATGAGTTTGTCTCTGAAAATGGCAACAATTGGGACGACTCATGGAACCCTATCTGGTACGTGGCCACTCATATTGATGAGCTGGGTTGGACGGCAGAAATGAAGATTCCCTTCAGTCAATTAAAATTTGGAAATGCCAAAGAACAGTTTTGGGGCTTACAACTTTCCAGAATGTTATTTAGAGCGCAAGAGCGTTCTGCTTGGGATAGAATTCCACAAAATGCTGCAGGGATGGTCAGTGAATTTGGGACCCTAAGGGGACTGATAGATATTGAGCCACAAAGGCAGTTGGAAATTCAACCTTTTACTGTGGGCCAATACGACACTTATCAGGCCCAAAGCGGCAATCCTTTCAGAGATGGTAAGGATCCTAAGCTCAATGTAGGTTTAGATGCCAAAATTGGTATTACCAATGACCTGACTTTAGACCTTACGGTGAATCCAGATTTTGGTCAGGTGGAGGCAGATCCTGGGGCCATAGCCTTAGATGGTTTTCAAATCTTTTTTAGAGAACAGCGGCCATTTTTTGTAGAGAATAAAAATATTTTTGATTTTAGGTTTGCCAACGGAAACGACAATTTGTTCTATTCTAGAAGGATTGGCAGAAGTCCACAGTTGGGGGCATCGGCGCCCGAAGGGGGCCATATTAAAAGGCCAAACAATACTACTATTTTGGGGGCCGCTAAGTTTTCTGGTAAGACTAAAAACGGTTGGTCTTTGGGTCTTTTAGAGAGTGTGACTAGTGGAATGTATGCGCAATCCGACCTCAATGGACAAAGAACAGAGACTTTGGTGGAGCCCATGACCAATTATTTGGTGGGGCGTGCACAGAAAGATTTTAACAACCGCATGTCTTTCTTGGGGGCTATTTTTACGGCCACCAACAGGCAATCAGATCCATTGGCAGTTTCTTTACACAAAGCAGCCTATACAGGTGGAATTGATTTTTTGCACCAATGGAAAGACCGTACTTATTACATAGAAGGGAATGTGATTGGTTCTAGGGTGCAAGGCACTCCAGAAGCCATTAAAGAAACCCAGGAAAGTATTGTGCATATGTTCCAGCGTTCAGACGCTACGCATGTTAGCTTAGATCCTACTAAAACCAGTATGACAGGGACAGGGGGTAAGTTGGTTTTTGGAAAAGGAGCGGGTCTTTGGCAATACAGTATGGGGGGGAATTGGCGTTCTCCTGAATTAGAACTCAACGATGTGGGATTTTTAAGGGAAACAGACCTCATTAGGCAGTTTGCGAATTTAAGGGCCCAATTTTTAGATCCTACCTCATGGTACAGGAGTGCCTCCCTTCGTTTTTCTCAGAGCAGTACTTATGATTTTCAAGGAAATAACAACCGCCTTCAGTATGATTTTAGGGGGGAAGTTAATACTATTAATAACTGGAATTTTGAGATGGGCCTTACCCACAAGCCCCTAATTAATATCAATGCATTTTTAAGGGGAGGGCCCAGGTGGCGTTTTTCTGAGGAAAATTTTATGTTTTTCTCTGTGGGTTCGGACGATCGTAAAAAACTGGCTGTTGGAGCTGGTTTTGTGAAGAGCCAGGCGCAGGACAATAATTTTTCTTTGGATCGATATGGGGTAGACCTCACCTACCAACCTTTAGACGCCTTGAGTATGTCTTTGGAGCTGGAGTATGAGGTAAACCCATCCAGAACGCAGTATGTCACTCAAGGTCTGGCCAATGGCCTTCCTTATTATATTACAGCGGCTATTGACCAGACGTCTTTTGTGACTTCTATGCGTTTGAATTATACGATTAATCCAAACTTAACCATTCAGTATTACGGACAGCCTTTTATTGCCAATGGCGTCTATTCAGATTTTAATTATGTGACTAATGCTGCAGCCAAACGCTTAGATGACCGAGTGGCTTTTTATGACGCACAGCAATTGAAAAAAGAAAATGGCAGTTACTTTGTAGATCAGGATAGAGACGGTTCTAGCGATTTTTCGTTTTCAGATCCTGACTTTTCTTTTGTTCAATTTAGGTCTAATCTCGTGATGCGTTGGGAGTATATTCCTGGATCTGAACTGTTTTTGGTTTGGTCACAGGGGGCTACAGGTTTTGCCAATCCAATGGATGGATTGGGTTTCAGTCTTAGGGATCAGATCCTAACAAAAAAATTAGAAAACACTTTTTTAATTAAAGCTACTTACAGGTTTGCCAGATAAATTATTCACCATAAACGGTGACTTAGTTAGCCGGTGTTTGGTCACTTTTTTAGTGTGCTTCTAGCCAGTTTTCACCTACCCCTAATTCTACGTCTAAAGGGACGGTGAGCGTAAACGCGTTTTCCATGGCAGATTTAACAAGTGCTTTGACTTGTTCTAGCTCTGGTTTGTACACATCAAAGACCAATTCATCATGTACTTGTAGAAGCATTTTTGTTCGTAACTTTTGGTCGTCTAGTGCCTTTTGAACTGCAATCATAGCCAACTTTATAATATCTGCGGCACTTCCCTGAATAGGCGCATTCACTGCATTTCGCTCTGCTGCACCTCTTACTATGGCATTGTTGGCGTTAATGTCTTTTAAATACCTTCTACGTCCTAATACTGTTTCCACATAACCATTTTCTCTGGCAAAATTTACTTGACTATTCATATAGGCCTTGAGCTTTGGATAACTTTCGTAATAGGTGTCTATGAGTGCTTTTGATTCTGCCCTGCTCAAATCTGTTTGGTTGCTGAGTCCAAAGGCAGATACACCATAGATAATACCAAAATTAACGGTTTTGGCATGGCTTCGCTGCTCCCTACTTACGGATTCTAGAGGCACATTAAATACTTTTGCTGCAGTGGCAGCATGTATGTCTGCGCCTTCTTTAAAGGCAGCGATCATATTGTCTTCTTCACTGAGTGCCGCTATGATCCTTAATTCTATTTGAGAGTAATCTGCTGCCAATAATAGGTGCTCTTGATCTCTTGGAATAAAGGCTTTTCTGATCTGTTTTCCCCTTTCTGTTCTGATAGGAATGTTCTGTAAATTTGGATTGTTGCTGCTCAATCTTCCCGTTGCGGCTACCGTTTGCATATAGTCTGTGTGTACCCTTCCTGTTTGAGCAGACACTTGGAGCGGTAGTGCGTCTACATAGGTGCTTTTCAGCTTAGCAAGCCCTCTGTATGCTAAAACATCGGCAATTATTTTGTGTTCTTTGGCCAAATAAGACAGTACATCTTCTGCGGTAGAGTATTGCCCTGTCTTGGTTTTTTTTGGTTTTTCTACCAACTGCATTTTTCCAAAAAGAATGTCGCCCAATTGTTTTGGAGAAGCAATATTAAAGGTTTCTCCTGCGGCCTCATAAATGTCTTTTTCTAATTGGAGAATATCCTTGTCTAAGGTTACAGATAGTTCGTTTAGAAAGGCCACATCTAGGTTAATGCCTTCTAATTCCATACCCGCCAATACCCTTAACAAGGGTGCCTCCATGTCTACGAAAAGAGACTCATTTCCTGCAGCCGCCAATTCTGTTTTGAATTGTTGTGCCAACTGAAAGCAAAGGTCTGCGTCTTCTACCGCATAGGCTACTTGCTGATCAAGCGCCACTTCTCTCATACTTATTTTTTGTTTTCCTTTTCCTATTAACGTCTCAATAGCTATGGGCGTGTAGTTTAAGTAAGTTTCGCTCAGAACGCTTAGGTTGTGTCTCATGTCTGGATTGATGAGGTAATGGGCCAACATAGTGTCAAAACAAGGGCCTTTTACTTCAATGCCATAACGGTGGAGTACCTTAAGGTCATATTTTAGATTTTGCCCTACCTTTTCAATGCCTTCGTGCTGGAAAAATGCTTTGAGTTCAGATAAGATTTCACTTGTTTCCTCCTGGTCTTCAGGAAGGGATATGTAGAATCCTTTATGGGCCTCCCAGCTAAATGCCAGACCAACAAGGTTCGCTTCTAAAGGATCTAGGCTGGTTGTTTCTGTGTCAAAACACACCTGAGGTTGTTGCAATAGTTTTTGGGTAAATAGTTTCATGCCCAGTCCTGGGCTTACCAATTGATAGTGGTGGGAAACTTCATTTATGGTTTTTCTTGAGCTGAATATTTGTACGCCATCTGTGCTGTTCTCAGCGGTGTCAAAAAGCCCAAATTGCCCACTTCCAGCGCTAGTAGCTTCTGCCTTTTTCTGACTGTTGGCCTCTGGATTGTTTGGGGTTTCTTTGGGTGCGAAAAACAACCTAAGAAATTGCTCCGTAAGCCTTCTAAATTCCAGTTTCTCAAAAATGGCCTGAACCTTTTCGCTATCTGGTGTGGAGAGCTCATAAGCGGCTGCATTAAAAGTAACGTCACAATGAATATTAATGGTGGCTAATTTTTTTGACAGTAAACCGAGTGCAGCGTTTTCAGAAACTTTTTCTTTCATTTTCCCTTTGAGCTGATCTGTGTTGGCCAAAAGGTTTTCCATGCTTCCAAAATCTGCCAAAAACTTTTTGGCTGTTTTTTCTCCTACGCCTGGAAGTCCTGGTATATTGTCACTGGCGTCTCCCATCATGCCTAAATAGTCTATGACTTGTTCAGGCCTTTCTACACCAAATCTTTTTTGAATCTCAGGAATCCCCCAAATTTCAATTCCATTCCCCATCCTTGCGGGACGATACATGAAAATATTTTCAGACACCAATTGACCAAAGTCTTTGTCCGGGGTGACCATAAAGACCTGGTAGTCTTCTTTTTCTGCCTGTTTGGCTAGCGTACCAATAATGTCGTCTGCTTCTAAGCCTTCTAAAACGACAACTGGGATGTGCATGGCCCTTAGAATTTCTTGAATATAAGGCACTGCGAGTCTAATAGCATCTGGCGTCTCTAATCTATTGGCTTTGTATGCTGGAAATAACTCGGTGCGTTCACTACTGCCGCCTTTGTCAAAGCATACCGCTAAATGGTCTGGTTGCTCTCTTTTAATTACATCGAATAAAGAATTCATGAACCCCATGATGGCAGAGGTGTCTTCCCCTTTAGAGTTAATTCTTGGATTTTTAATCAGTGCGTAATAGCCTCTAAATATTAAAGCATAGGCGTCTAAGAGGAAAAGTCTTTTTTTGGACATTCTAAAAAAATTATTGAGGACTCTATGTTAAAGTCCATTTTAGGGTGCGTTTTTACGCACACAATGATACATTAAATATAAGAAGTAGCCGGTCTGTTTTCTTGGCCAAAATGGTCGTAATAACTGTAAGAGAATCCTGGTTGAATACAGAATGCGCCCGTTTCTCCCGCTTTGTTTAAAGCGATAAAGCCCACTTGAAAGTTGGCGTATTCAGGATTTTTTTTCACAATGCGGCCCACCGCTTCTTCACAGGCTTTTTGAGGGCTAAACCCTTGTCTCATGAGTTCTACGATTAAAAAACTACCCACTGATTTTACCACTTCTTCTCCCACCCCAGTAGCAGTTGCAGCACCTATTTCATTGTCTACAAATAGTCCGGCGCCAATAATGGGGGAATCACCAACACGACCAGCCATTTTGTAAGCCATACCGGATGTAGTACAAGCGCCAGAGAGGTCTCCGTTTTTGTCTATGGCCAGCATGCCTATAGTGTCGTGATTTTCAATATTTATAATGGGTTTGTATTGGGAGGTTATTTTCCAAGTTTCCCATTCAGCTTTTGATTGGGGCGTGAGTAAATTGTCTTTTTTAAAACCCATTTCATAGGCGAACTGTTCGGCTCCCTTCCCAGCTAACATCACGTGGGGCGTTTCTTCCATTACCTTTCTAGCCACATTGATAGGGTGGGCAATATTTTGTAAATAGACCACTGATCCGCAGTTTCCCTCGGCATCCATAATACAAGCGTCTAGAGTTACTTCTCCATCCCTGTCTGGTCTTCCGCCTTTTCCAACGGTCTGATTAGATAAATCGGACTCTTCTACCATGACCCCTTGTTCTACTGCATCTAAAGCAGTACCCCCATTAGAGATTACTTCCCATGACTTAGCAGTTGCGCGGTGAAAGTTCCAAGTACAGATGGTCAGCGGTTTTATTGCATCACTGCGTTTGGTGCTTTTCTTGCTTTCTTTGGCTAGTAGCGGCTGGGCGACTAGTGCTGTTGCACTCAGTCCTGCAGCTTGGAGGAATTTTCTTCTTTGCATTTGGTCGGTTGGTTTAGGAACGAAACAATTTGGACCACAAACGCTCTATCCATAGAATAATGCGGTCTACCATAGGAATCCAATATTTTATTAGGCCAATAAATGCGGCACATCCCAATACAATATATAGGTATCTCATTTCGTTTTATTTGTGGATTTAAAAATACAGATTTTAATGGAAACGTTTCGCTTATATTTGTATCAATTATGATTTTAGAAGTTTGTTGTAACTCGTTAGACTCAGCTTTAGCTGCCCAAAGTGCAGGTGCTCACAGAATTGAGTTTTGTACTGGCTTGGCGCTTGGTGGGCTTACACCTTCCATAGGCCTCCTAAAAGAGTATACTAAAATTATTTCACTGCCCACTAGGGTTTTGATTCGTCCAAGGGGAGGCGATTTTTCTTACACATCGGGAGAGTTTAATAGTATGCTGGAAGACATAGCGAAATGCAAGGAACTGGGTTTTGAAGGTGTTGTTTCAGGAATTTTAGCAGCAGAGGGTAGTTTAGATGTGTCCAGGACCACTGCTTTGGTTGCAGCAGCCTCTGGAATGAAATTTACTTTTCACAGGGCTTTTGACTGGGTTTTAGACCCAAAAGAAACGCTCTTGAAATTAGCTGATATAGGAGTTCATACGGTACTAACTTCCGGAGCTGCTTCAAAAGCCTTAGACGGTCTGGTTCAATTAAAAGATTTAAAAGCTATGAATACTGGGGTAGAAATTATGCCTGGAAGTGGTGTGACTGCTCAAAATGCCCTTATTTTTAAGAAAGCGGGCTTTAAAGCCATTCATATGTCTGGTGTGGCTGCAGAAAAAGTGTTGGATCATTCGCCCAAAGTGTCTATGCATAGTGCTTCGCTGCTGTCAGACACCCATAGATTTACCACCCAAGAGAATCGGGTTAAAGAGGTATTGTCCCTAATCAATAGTCCTTACTAAAGTCTTATCTTTGTTTAAAAAAAAATATGCGTTGGTTGTTTTTTGTGCTTTTTTATGTGGGTTTTGCCTGGTACTGCTATTATGCCTTTAAAACCACCTTTAAAAGCCCTTTGTTCTCTGGGTT
>Ga0206124_10000681_pt1 | contig 27296 bp, 30 predicted proteins | sample Helgoland_Spring_3_FD_148671 | JGI IMG/M metagenome (GOLD analysis project Ga0206124, IMG submission 148671) | Pelagic subsurface seawater microbial communities from Kabeltonne, Helgoland, North Sea - Helgoland_Spring_Bloom_20160321_2 | ecosystem: Environmental > Aquatic > Marine > Epipelagic ... | reverse complement strand
GGGGATTCAATGGTAATGAAAATAGCAACTACCCAACCGATGTCATATTTTTGCCAGGTACAAATTTATTGGAAAGGAAGTATGTTGACTATGAGAAAGTGCAAGAGCTAGTAAAAAATGGGGCTTACGTCAAACCACATCCATTGACGACACGCTATCATATGGAAATGCTGAAATGTATGGTCGGTGAATCTAATCTCATAGATATCTACAAAAGCGGTTTTAACTATTTGAAAAATTGTGAGCGCGTATATTCGTGTACTAATTCAGAGCTTGGTTTGGTCGGTATCTTGTTAGACAAGGATGTTAACAGCGTTGAGATAGAAAAACCTCCTTTCAGTTTTGGTGGATTCGAATCCATATACAAATCAACACAATATGACAAACATAACTTGCTGAAGCTCATGAGTTGCGAGTACTCAGGTATTGTTGATATCAATACAGATTTTGTAAAAAGAATGAACAATTTCTTTTTTTCATTTAACTTTTTTGCGAGAAACGATGAGAATACTGATTGAGCAATATGATCATATCGATGTCACGATTAGATCTATAAAAAAGAATTGTAAAAACATGGAGTGGGATGTCGTTGATAAAGGTCCTCTAAATTTAACTCAATATAACGATGATCATATTTTTGTTGTAAGAGGCCCGTCAATTAAAATTTTTACAAAAAAGTTTGAGTATTATGTTAATCAAATGATACCGCGGGCGTCTACTATAATGCTTTCCAAGCTGTACCCAGGAGCGTTTATAAAAGAAGGATACGATGAGGCTTACAAATGGAATGGCATTGATAATCCTGACGAATATGATCACGATGTTGCTCTCATAAATGTGAAGTACTTTAACGAATGTACGACAGAAAGAAATATACAGTTATTACCTTATAATCTCAACGCTAAAGATGATTCTGTAGCAGTCAAAATAGTTGAGCCGTGGGCAATGTTGAGACGGAACGCATGGATAACTAAGTACGCTGGAGTATTGAATTTTTCCGAAGAATTAGCTTTACAAGATAATGTCAATGCTGCTATAATGTTTCCGTATGATATACTAAACATGTATGTCGGTAAGAAAAAGATATATAACCCCATAAAGGTTAAATCCAATCTGCTAAAAGAAAATTTTGGCAACTTAAAAATGTTGATGGTGAAATATGTTTAATGATAATGATGAAATTCATATAAGAGGTCGGGTTTACAAAAAGTCGCATATGACTGAAGATCAATTAGATCTGGAAAACAGAATAGCCCAACTTCTAGAAGAGGCAAGACTCAAAGCTATTGAGTCTGAAAACGCAGAAGCTGCAGCAAAATATTACATAGAGAAACTCGACAAAGACTTGCAATCCAATATCAATGCTGTAGTATTTGACGGTTCGAACTCTGACGACATTATGTTTCTTACAATGAGATAGTATTATAAATAGTACATCATAAAGAGGATGTGCTATGGCTAAACCTACCACAAGAGACGAGCTTAAAGAATGGTGTTTACGTAACTTAGGCAAACCTGTTGTTGATATAAACGTCGACGACGAACAGCTTGAAGATCGTATTGACGAAGCCATTGCTTACTACAGAGACTATCATTTTGATGGTACAGAGCGCGTATTCTACAAACACGTTACTACTGCTGAAGATCAAACAAACGGATATATAACCGTTCCGGAAAACATTATTGGTGTTACTGGATGCTTTGTTCTTGGTGGTACATATTCAGTAAACAATCTATTTAACGTCCGATATCAGATACATCTTAACGACCTGTACGACCTTTTACAGGCATCAATAGTGCCATACACAATGGCTATGACCCATGTCAATTTGTTAGAAGAAGTGTTTGTAGGCAAACAACCCATCAGATACAATCGTCACAATGATAGAGTATACATTGACACGTCATGGAAAGATAAAGTACCAGTTGGTGGTTACATTATTCTCGATGCGTATCAAGTTATTGATCCTAATGTCAATACAGATATGTACTGCGATCGATGGTTGTTAAGATATACCACTCAGCTTTTCAAACGACAATGGGGCGACAATCTCAAAAAATTTGAAGGCTTACAAATGCCAGGTGGTTTGACGTTCAATGGCCAAAAAATATATGAAGAAGCAATGGAAATGCAGATGAAGCTCGAAGAAGAAATGATTTCGAGCTACAGCCTTCCTGTGCACGATATGTTAGGTTAACATGGCTACTAACGTATATTTCAACAACTTTGCTTATGCAAGGGAACAAGATCTTGTAGAAGATCTCACTATTGAGGCTATAAAGATATATGGCCACAATGTGAAGTATCTTCCTCGAACCAGAGTCAACACAGACAATCTTTTCGGTGAAGATGATCTGTCTAAGTTCGATGAAGCTGTAGATGTTGAAATGTATATAAAAAACGTTGAGGGCTTTGAAGGTGAGGGAGACTTGCTATCTAGATTTGGATTAGAAGTTAGAGATCAGATTACCTTTACTGTTGCGAGAAAACGTTTTGATCAAGCCATTACGTCACCCAAGCTCGTAACTGAAGTCGGATACAATCTAATACATGAGTCTGGTGATAGCAACGCTCCTTCAAGACAATATCTTACAGGTAGTCAAGATACCGAAGCTATGGTGTTGGAAGGTGATGATTACCTGAATACTATAAACAGACCACAAGAAGGTGATTTGATATACTTCCCAATGGTAGGCAAATTGTTTGAAATAAAGTTTGTCGAGCATGAACAAATATTCTATCAGACCGGTCGTTTACAAACTTATGATGTAAGATGCGAATTGTTTGAATACAGCTCACAACGTATCAATACTGGTAACACGGAAATTGATGCTATCGAGTCTACCTACAGTCTTGACACACTCGGTTATCAATTTACATTGGAAGATGGAACAGGTGTTGTGCAGTTTGAAGACGGTGGCACGTTACTGCAAGAATATACTATTGAAACGATAGATAGATCTGCTAATAATGAATTTTTCCAAACACAAGCTGATAACATATTAGATTTCAGTGAAATAAATCCGTTTGGTGAGATAGACAGGTACTAATATGTTTGGTAAAACTTTTTATCACGGAACCATGAGAAAATATGTTATTGTGTTTGGTAACATGTTCAACGGTATCTATCTTCAACGTTTCAATCAAAACAACGAGCGAATACAAACGCTTAAAGTTCCAATAGCATACGGTCCTAAAGAAAAATTTCTAGTCAGACTGGCCCAGGATCCAAATCTTGATCAAGACGTAGCTATTTCGCTGCCAAGAATTGGTTTCGAAATGACAGCGCTGACATACGCTACGGAAAGAAAATTACCTTCAAATCAACAAAACGTAGTTGCGTCAAGAGACGATAGTACTGTATACAAAACACAATACAGACCAGTACCTTATGACATCAACTTTCAAATGAGCGTTTTTGTTAAGCACGCTGACGATGGAACACAAATATTGGAACAGATACTTCCATACTTTCAGCCTGAATGGACGAACTCAATTAACTTGATCCCGGAAATGAATTTAACATATGATGTTCCTTGTGTTCTTACAGACGTAAGCCTAGAAGATACATATGAAGGTAGCTTCGATACACGAAGAGCTCTCATCTGGAATCTCAACTTTGTAATGCACGGATACGTATTTGGTCCTACCTCAACATCAGGTATGATCAGAAGATCAATAGCAACATTTGCTCATGACTTACCAGATGCATCTGCTGCTGAAAGAGTTAGTGTTTATCCTGGACTGTTAGCTAATGGCTCGCCAACTTCCGATGCTAGTTTAACCGTTTCAGAAAACAATATAGATGCTGATGATAATTATGGATTTGTAACAACAATTGATGAGCCATAGTATGAAAAAGACAAAAATGGAAGAAAACTTTGAGAAGATTTTTGACTTGCCGATAGCTGAACCAGAAGAGGATCAATCACCAACAACTGTTATTCCTCGAGATGCAGCCCCACCCGAAGACAAAGATGTAGATACAGACTATCGATACGCAAGAGAGAATCTCTACAATGTAATCGAGCGTGGTTCAGATGCGCTAAATAACTTAGTTGAAATAGCCAATCAAAGTGAGTCTCCTAGAGCATATGAAATAGTTGGTCAGCTTGTTAAAACATTAGCAGATGCTAATAAAGATTTGTTAGAAGTGCAAAAGAAGGTTAAGACGTTAAAAGAAGAATCTAAGTCTGGTCCTACTAATGTTACAAATGCTTTGTTTATTGGCAATACAGCCGAGCTACAAAAGTTGATTAAGGATAGAAAAGAAGATGTATGAATATAAAGCACGTGTTGTAAGAGTTGTAGACGGTGATACAGTAGATGTAGACGTTGATCTGGGTTTTGGTATATGGATGAACAATGAGCGTGTCAGGATAATGGGTATCGATACGCCCGAAAGTAGAACAAGAGATAAAATTGAAAAAGTATTTGGTCTTGCAGCTAAAGAAAGACTTGAAACTCTCCTTGGTACGTACTGCCGACTCAAGACGCAGGTCTCCAAAAATGGAGAAGACATGAAAGGAAAGTTTGGACGTATCTTAGGAGACTTTGTAGTTTACGATCACGAAAAAGATGCGTACCGCCCAGTATCTAGGATTCTTGTAGAAGAAGGATACGCCGTAGAATATGACGGCGGTAACAAAGAATCAATGAATTTACTTCATCAGGCCAACAGAAAGAGATTAATCGATGAAGGCAAAGTAGATCTGAATTTATCTAATATAGCTTATCCTTAATGGGCTACACCGCATATTATACGAGTCATTTTTAGGTAGGTCAACAGATGCCCGACATTTATTTGGGAAATAAAAATCTCAAAGCGGCCGGAGTCCCTATTGAGTTCACTCAGGAAGAGGTGCTTGAGTACGTTAAGGTTGCCCGCGATCCTGTATATTTTGTACGTAACTATGTAAGAATTGTTACTGTTGATGAAGGCTTAGTTCCATTTAAAACTTGGGACTTTCAAAATAAAATGTTGAACACCTTTGAGGACAATAGGTTTTCAATATGCAAACTCCCAAGACAGGTAGGAAAAACAACCACGGTAGGTGCATACTTGCTCTGGCGTGTTCTTTTTACTGAGCAGTACAACATTGCCATTCTCGCCAATAAAAGATCTCAAGCAATAGATGTACTTGGTAGAATACAAACAATGTATGAGCATTTGCCTAAGTGGATGCAGCAAGGTATTGTTGAGTGGAACAAAGGTAGCATTAAACTAGAAAACGGATCTGAAATTATAGCTTCATCCACATCCTCAAGCGCCATTCGTGGCACGACTCAAAATATCATATACTTGGACGAATTTGCGTTTGTTCCAAACAATATTCAAGAAGAATTCTTCACTTCAGTCTTTCCTACAATATCATCTGGTAAAACTTCGAAGGTAATTGTAACTTCCACACCCAATGGAATGAATTTATTCTATAAGTTGTGGGTTGACAGTGAGGAAGGAAGAAATGATTATGAGCGTGTAGAGATTCATTGGTCAGATGTTCCAGGCCGCGATGACAAGTGGCGTGAAGATACTATAAGAAATACTTCAGAGGAGCAATTCAGACAGGAATTTGAATGTGAGTTCTTAGGTAGTACGAATACATTAATTCATCCTACAAAACTAAGAGCTATGACATTTAGAAATCCTTTATATGAGAAAAATGATTTTAAGTGTTATGAGGAACCACAAAAAGACTATAATTATGTAATTGTTGTTGACACATCGAGAGGTTTAGGACGCGACTATTCAGCTTTTGTTGTATTCGACATAACCGAATATCCCTATAGGGGTGTTGGAATGTATAGAAGCAAGAATATATCTCCTATGTTGTACCCGGATGTTGTTTATAATGCTGCTAAAAAATACAATGATGCTTTTGTGTTGATAGAAATTAACGATATTGGAGAGCAAGTGGCCAACATACTGTTTCACGACTTAGAATATGAAAATATTTTTAGAGCATCGCAAAAAAACGGATTGCAATATGTAACTTCTGGTTTTGGAGGAGGAAGATCACAGCTAGGGGTCAGAACTACAAAATCAGTTAAAAGATTGGGGTGTTCCACTCTCAAAGATATCGTTGAACAGGAAAAGTTAATCTTCGAAGACTACGACTACATTTCAGAGCTTTCGAACTTTGTGCAGATAAAAGAAAGCTATGAAGCTGATGAAGGATTCAATGACGACATAGTGATGTGTACTGTGTTGTTTGGATGGCTGATAAGACAGGAATTTTTCAAAGAGTTGACGGACTCAGACCTTAGAAAAAAACTCTACGAAGAGAATCAGCAAATGATTGAAGACGAAGTAGTACCATTTGGATTTCTTGATGATGGCCATCCGGATGATAATGTTATTGACGTTGACGTTGACAGGCTTGGGTGGTCTTTACCACCAATTGACACGATAACCGAGAAGTGGTAGCAAAATTTTACGTATTATAAATAAAAAAAGAAACATAACCACATAACCTCAGCAAAGGAGAGAATAAAATGCCATTTCAAGTATCGCCTGGCGTAAATGTCAGTGAAATTGATTTGACTACTGTGGTACCTGCCGTCTCCACAACTATTGGTGGTGTCGCAGGTCATTTTCTTTGGGGACCGGTAGAACAACCGGTGCTTATATCCTCAGAAAATCAGCTCGTCGCTCAGTTTAATAAGCCTAATTCAAACAATTTCGAATCATTTTACAGCGCTTCTAATTTTCTTTCTTACAGCAATGCACTCTATGTTGTAAGAGCTACAAACGCTTCACAAACGAATGCCTATACAAATGCTGCGAATACAGCCGCATCCTTGATTGTAAAAAGCAAAGATGACTACGATGGAAATCACAGTTCAGGTATTTCCAATGTTGGTCCTTACATAGCAAAATATCCTGGAGCACTAGGAAATTCACTTAAAGTATCTGTGTGTGCAACTCCAGCAGCCTATGAGTCCACATTGACAGGCAATTTTTCTATCACAGCAAATACTAAGACAATTAGTTTTAGTGCCAACCAGGCTTCTACGCTAACAGTAGGTGATGTACTGCAAATAGGTTCTGCAACAGGAATCAAACGAGCTCACCACGTAGCAAGCGTTGCTGCAAATGGAACAAGCGCTACCTTGCGAGACACCTATATTGGCGACACGTTGGCAGCAAACACATCGCTGACTAGACAGTGGGAATTTGCTAGTGCCACTCAACGTGCACCAGGTACAACAGCATATGCAGCCAACACTGGAGGATCGGGTGATGGAATGCATGTTGTTGTTTCAGATGAAGACGGCGAATGGACAGGAATCCAACGACAAGTTCTTGAAGTATTTGATAACGTATCAAAAGCATCTGACGCCAAAACTGCTACAGGTGCTACCAATTACTATAAAGAAGTAATTAATAGCCAGTCAAGATACCTATTCTGGGCTGCTCATGACGGTAGTGCTTCAAACGCTGGAAGCGCTGCATCTGGTACTTCTTTTGGTGGTAGCACAAGCCCGGTGACTGATAATTTTGTTTACGGTGCTTCTGTATCCTCAGTAACTGCTGCTGACACTATTACAGCATACAGTAAGTTCAAGAATAAAAATGAATACAACATTTCGCTTCTTGTGACTGGTTCGCATGGTCAGACTGTAGTTACAGACATTATCAACAATATAGCTGAAGTAAGAAAGGACTGCATTGTTTGTGTATCACCACAAAAAAATGATTGTGTCAACAATTCGACATACGAAGGCAAAGAAGTAAATGATATTATACAATATCGCAACACTCTTCCATCTTCTAATTATGTTGTAATGGATGGTAACTGGAAGTATCAGTACGACAAGTACAACGATGTTTATAGATGGATACCGTGTAATGCTGACGTAGCAGGAACTATGGTTGTAACAGATTCTACAAGAGATCCTTGGTTTTCACCAGCTGGTTTTCAAAGAGGTAGAATTAAAAATGTTGTTAAGCTGGCTTTCAATCCTAGACAGGCAGAAAGAGACGACCTGTACAAAAACTCTGTTAATCCTATAGTAACATTTGCAGGTCAAGGCAGTGTTTTATTTGGAGATAAGACACTGGTAAATCAACCAAGCGCTTTTGATAGAATCAACGTAAGAAGGTTGTTTATAGTTCTTGAAAAGGCTATCTCGGTTGCAGCACAGTCATCACTTTTTGAGACAAACGATGACTTTACCAGAGCTCAGTTTAGAAACTTAGTTGAACCATTCTTACGTGACGTCAAAGGTCGAAGAGGTATTAGCGACTTTAGTGTTGTATGTGATTCAACAAACAACGATGGCCAGGTGATTGATAACAATCAACTCGTCTGTGACATATACATCAAGCCAAACCGTTCTATAAACTTTGTTCAGTTGAACTTTGTTGCAGTAAGAACTGGGGTTGAGTTCTCCGAAATTGTTGGACAAGTGTAGAGTAGCTGCTAATATTGCCAATCAATAATGATAAATAGAATAAACAAGTAAGGAGAAACTAATGGCTTTTAATGTAAGTGACTTCAGAGGTCAACTTGAATTTGGAGGGGCACGCTCCTCCTTATTTGAAGTACAAATTTTTAATCCTGTAAATCCAGCAGGCGATCTGAAAACACCATTTATGGTAAGAGCAGCTCAACTTCCTGGTGCAACTGTTGGTACCGTTCCAATAAGTTATTTTGGACGTCAGATTAAAGTAGCTGGTAACCGAACATTTGATGCATGGACCGTTACAATAATCAACGACGAAGACTTTCTCATTAGAAACACAATTGAAGAGTGGAATAACCAGATCAACACATATGAAGGTAACTTGAGAGCTACAGGAGACAATCCCTCATCATACAAGAGCACAGGAATTGTAAAACAATTCTCAAAGGGCGGTGAAATTCTTAGAACTTATGAGTTTGACGGATTGTGGTGTTCTGATATAGCTCCAATTGATTTGTCGTGGGATACTGAAGGTATTCAAGAATATGCTGTTACATTTCAGTATGATTACTGGCGTGTACAAGGTGGGTCTACTGGCAATGCTGGTGGCGTTTAATAATGTAAGCAAATTGGAGAAATAAATGGCTAACCAACTGTATCCCAAAGCTAAGGAAGACTTTCTTTCGGCTAATCTAAACATGTCGAGCAACACAATTACCATTGCGTTGGTTGATACAGATGTTTATACTTTTAGCACAGCTCATGAAGATAGAGCCGACATTCCGAATAGTGCTGTTGTAGCAGAAGTTAATATTGCAGGCAAAACTGTAACGAGTGGTGTCTTTGATGGGGATGATGCAACCTTTTCAAATGTATCAGGTGCAAATTGCGAAGCCTTGGTAATTTACCACACTGACGTTCAAGGTGGTAATACAACATCACGCTTGATAGCATATGTTGACACGGCTACCGGTTTGCCAATTCTACCTAACGGTGGTGATATTACTGTACGATTCTCCAGTGGTGCTAGCAAAATATTTGCACTTTAATTGAGAAGTATAGTATAATTAATAGATTAGAGGGGGTACTAAATACTATGGTACCCCTTTTTTTCGTTTTTGAGGTAGAGAAATGCAACTGTTCGGATTTGAAATAACGAGAACGAGTGAGGAGGAAGCTGAAAAGCAAAACCTTCAAGCTATTGTTCCGGCTGATCAAGATGAAGCAGTACAGGAAATAGCTCCTGGTGGTATATATGGAACTTATCTTGATATGGAGGCTTCAGCAAAGACTGAAGCTGATCTTGTTACCAGATATCGCGAAATGGTCATGCAGCCTGAATGTGACGCTGCCGTTGAAGACATAGTCAACGATACCATTATCATGGAAAATAATGTATATCCAGTCGAGCTTATTCTTGACGAATCAAAGCTCCCTTCCCGTGTCAAGAAAATTGTTAGAGAAGAGTTTAATAGACTTCTTGAGATTCTAGATTTTGGAAACAAAGGGTACGAAATTTTCAGACGTTGGTATGTCGACGGTAGAGTATACTATCAGATAGTAATTGACAAAAACAATCCAAGGGAAGGAGTTAAAGAACTTCGATACATTGATCCTCGCAAAATTAAAAAGATGCGAGAGATAAAAAAGAAAACAGATCCAAGCACCAAACTTGATCTATATCCCGAAGCTCGAGAGTTTTACGTTTACAATCCTAAAGGTATAACAAACCAGCAGCAGGGTGTGAAAATTGCTCCTGATAGCATATGTTATGTTCCTTCCGGTCTTGTGGATTCAAGAAACAAGATGGTTTTGGGATATCTCCACAAAGCCATAAAGCCACTCAACCAGCTTAGAATGCTCGAAGACGCTGTCGTCATTTATCGACTGTCTCGTGCTCCTGAAAGACGTATATTCTATATTGATGTTGGCAATCTTCCTAAGATGAAAGCTGAGCAGTATATTAGAGACATGATGGTCAAACACAAAAACAAACTTGTGTATGATGCATCAACAGGTGAAGTTAGAGACGATAGGCGTCACATGACTATGTTGGAAGATTTCTGGTTACCACGTAGAGAAGGTGGTAGAGGAACAGAAATTACAACATTGCCTGCAGGTCAAAACCTTGGTGAAATGGAAGATGTGGTATACTTCCAGAAGAAACTTCTGAAATCATTGAACGTACCAGTTAGCAGAATGGAAGCCGAAGTTAATTTTAACATTGGCCGATCAACAGAGATATCAAGAGACGAAATAAAATTTCAAAAATTCATTAACAGAATTAGAAATAAATTTGCTGTTCTTTTTGACAATCTTCTCGAAATACATTTGGTTCTTCGTGGTGTAATGTCGCGTGGAGATTGGGAACAAGTAAGAAACAACATTAGCTACAATTTTGCCAACGATAATCATTTTGAAGAGTTGAAAAGTGCTGAAATAATGACTGAACGACTCCGGCTTCTAAATGATGTTGACGCTGTTGTAGGCAAATACTTTTCAATGAACTGGGTTAGAAGGAATGTTCTTCAGCTAAGTGAAGATGAAATTCAGAACATGCAAAAAGAGATTGATTATGAAAGAGATAATGAAATGGATGACATGATTCCCTATTCCGCTCAGCAGCAACAAGATACGCAACAGGAAGAAACTGAGTCAGAAGACGTTATGACAATACATGAGAGTGATGGTAAAGTTCTTTCTGACGAAGAAAAACATCTTGTAGAAAGCATGACAAGATTCTACAACTCTTTGTCAAACGAATACGAAGAGAAGGATAATGGATCGTCTTGATGAAGCCAAACTACTCGCTGCCCTTCTAGGTGTCTTAAAAAAGGAAAGTAGTAAAGTTCGAGAAGATTTATTAGAAGAACTACACGAAGAATTACAAGACTTACCTAAAGAACCAATCCTAGTAGAAGGACCAGAAGGCCCTGAGGGCCCCGAAGGACCAGAAGGTCCTGTGGGTCCCGTCGGCCCTCGTGGTTTAATTGGTGAACAAGGCCTGGTAGGACCTCAAGGCGAACAAGGCCTGCAGGGTATACAAGGTGAAACAGGCTTACTGGGAGATAAAGGCGATAGAGGAGAAAAAGGTGATCAAGGAGAAATTGGTCCGATTGGCCCACAAGGTCCGCAAGGACTTCACGGGCAAAAAGGCGAGAAAGGCGACAAGGGTGATATCGGAGCAAGGGGTCGTGATGGGAACATGGGTCCTATTGGGCCGCAAGGTCCGCAAGGAGAAGAAGGAGCCCAAGGTGAGACGGGACCGCAAGGAGCTCAAGGCGAAAGAGGCGAACAAGGTTCACAAGGCTTAAGAGGTGAAGCTGGTCCTCAAGGAATACCTGGTGAAGGTGAACAAGGCCCAGTTGGACCTCAGGGAGAAAGAGGCGAACAGGGTGAGAAAGGTGAAAAGGGTGATGGTGGTGAAACTCCAGACATCAAACCTATCATCAAAGACGTTGAACAATTCAAAGCACAAATCCGTAATGCTGTAAAGGCCGCTGGTGGCGGGTTTGCTGGTTCTGGTGAAGTACGGTTAGAATTTCTCGATGATGTAAATCGTGATTCCGTGAAGCAAGATGGGAAATTTTTAAAATACGATGCGGCTACTAATAAATGGGTTGGTGCATCAAGTATATCCGCAGACACCGATCAATATTTGCAGGTTGCCAATCTTGTATCTTTAACATCAAGTTTAATACCTGCAGCAAATGTTACATATGATTTAGGATCCCCAGGCCTTGCTTGGAGAGATTTATATCTTTCTGGAAATACCATTTATATTGATGGTACTGCTGTATCTGTCAATAGCAACAATCAGCTTACTGTTGCTGGATCTATTATTCCAACATTTAATTCGATTGTTGCTGGCAACAATATCACTGTTACATCTAACGCAACCAATTTAATTATATCATCAACTGGCGGTGGTGGATCAGGTAACACAGGCCTGGCAAACACAATTACTGTTGGAGATCCTACTGATGGATCATGGACGACAGATGGAGCTTATCTTGGTTTTGCAAATACGCAGAACGTAACTGATATATTAGATGACCTCAATGAAGCACTGAATAATGTTAGAAACAACACATTTGTGAGAAATGTGACGTTTACAGGAACTCCGTTAGCGGGCGGTGCTGGCACTACAGTAACACTGACACTTTCAGCTGAAGGTGATGCTAACCGATACGATATTACTTGGGGTGATGGAGATACAACAACCGGTACTACTGATACTACACCAAGTCACACATATACGTCAAACGATGGAAGTCCATATACAATAACCGTGAGAGCTTACAACAATTCAGGCTCTGGTACTGGTAGCGAAGCAAGCTCTACTAGAACTGACTATGTTATCATATACACAGCAGACCCCAATGTTGCTTTTGCAATCTATGGTGGTTCTTCTGGAGGATCAACAATATCATTTGTTGACGATGGTTCTCCTGTTTATTTGGATAATAATACAACAAACATCAATGATGCAACAATTCAATATACAATTGATTGGGGAGATGGTAGCGCAAACAACGTCATAACGGATGATACTGCAGCTGGCGGTTCAGCTGGCAGCAGACTTGCTCATACATTCACTACAAGTACAGAAACCGAACAAACATATACAGTAACGGTTACGTTGGATTCTCATTCAACTGCAAACCCAGCAGTTATCCCCGATTCTGCTACTACACAAATTAAAGTGTATGACACACACACGCCTGAAGTAGCCTTAGATGCAAATACAGGCATTAATGAATCTGCTACTAGTGGTGTCGTTGTTACAGCAACAAACAACACAGAGAACACTATTGGTAGTTATGCTACGTATGGTATTCAGTATAGATGGACATGGGGTGATGGTACTACAGATACTGTAAACGTTGGATCGGGCAGCGATGGAGACACAGGGGGATTAATATCACATACTTATACTCTGAGCGCATCTGATCAAGCCAACGGTGTTGCTCAGGACTATACTGGTAACTTGAGAGTTATTAGTGATCACACGTCGAGTCCTTTTATTAGTAGTAACTTTACAGTTCACGTTGAGCCAGATATAAGAGCCACAATATCGGGTGTTTCAACTACATCAGGATTGAAAGCGTCTAACGATTCTACGCTGACATTGTATAAAGAAGCTGATCTTTCTGGAGCCAACAGAGCAATTGCATCAGTTACTAACACAACTCAAAATGGAAATACGTATTCATATAATTGGAACGATGGTAACACCGACTCCGTAACTGAGGCTGGATCTCCAGCTGGAAGCGTTTCTGGATCAGCAATAACTCATGACTATCAATCAGCATCAGTTGGAAACTATACTCTAACGATGACTGCCAATGGTCAACCAGACATAACAGGACAACAAGATAGTGACACGGTTACGTTTGTTCTTAAAAACATACCAGCTGCTCCGGGAGGAGTAAGCAGTAAATCTCTGACATTATCGTCTTCGGCTCAAGATACAAGTAAACTTGCATCTGGTTTTGTTGACTATGCCAGTGGCGGTATAAGTGCCGGTGCAAGTTTGAATACGACGACTGCAAGACGATACGATACAAACATATCAGTAAGCACAAACCTCATTAGCGATGCGTACGACTCATCAACTGGAACCCTAGCTGCATATTGGGATGGCTCGACCGACGGATCAAAAACCTTTACAACATCAACAAGTGAAGCTGGAACTTTCACAAGTCTTGTAATAACCTCAGAAGGTGACGCATATAGCGAATTATCAACTACGTATCCGCAGAATTACTATCAAGTGTTCACAGCTCGAGCAATAAAAAGTATATCAGCTGAAGGCGTAGGTGCTCATTCTTTGCTGCTTGGTCATTCTACAACAGGAAACACAAATAACGTATATGTAATTAAGGATAACGTCTCAGTTGCACCAACGTTAAACATAGGAAGTGCCACTCTAGAAGAAGACACACAAGGAACGTACAGATATGTTTCAGGCGTACCCTACTACAATTCTGGATCTCCAAAAGTCAGATTGTCGGGAGCCACTGTAGACAATTTAGTCGGTCAAGCATATCTTGATAGTTCAAACATAGCAAGAATAACAAGCGGAACAAATGACGAAGGAACTTCCAGTGCAGCTGTATCAACACATTACAGAGGGTATAGCGACATTGACGGTTCTTCGACTATGCTTTCAAGTGGAGTACCAATAGCAAACACAGGTGTATCCAGTTCGTACGCATTAGGAAACATAGTAGCTGATATTACCTCATCATCTGTAAATACCGTGGAGACACTAGGTTTTGCGATTAACAATGTCAATGGAATCAGCTCAACCGTAACGCCATCAACCAAAGTACAAGTTCACAAAATTGCTCCAACCTTTGATGAAGGAACGATATCTGTAGCAGACGACCTTGGATCAACATTTGATACAGATGGCGTAAGGATAACTGGTTTCTCTGGTGCAACGCCATCATTTAGTAATTCAACAGATTACTATGTAGACAATGCTTGGTCAGGTGCTGTTACTGTTGCTGGTACTGATGAAGCTATAGTAAGATTTAACACTCTTAAACATTTTACAACTGATCTTTCATCTGGTTACTTGCCATCCGGACCAGATCTTAGCACAGGTCGATCAGGAGCCCAATATTTCAGATTTGCTTTTAAGCGAACGCTTGTTGCTAACTTTGTAGTTAGATTGACTGGTACAGTTTCTGGTTTGTTCATAGCAGCACCAGGAACCGCAATAGATTCAGCATCATCGTTGAATGGGTGGTTGGACTCTTCAATACAATATGCTGGCGCAGGGGTACCAGGTGCAGATACAGGAAACGGTGGTAATGGATCTAATGGGTGTGCATCAACTGGTGCAGATATTATTGAAGATGGAACATCATACACAAATCAAGCATTTACATTGACGTTGGGATCGGAAAATTTATCAAACGCTTTCAACAATCAATTGTTAATTGTTGTGAAGTTGGAAAGCGGTGATTCACTCACTTCAATTTCAATAGAGGCTCCGTAAGATGGCAATTTCAGACGCACAGAAAATTGACTTTCTTTGGAAAAAACTTGGTTATGGTGTCAGCAAAACTGATATTAATTCCGAGAAGAATGCGACTAACGAAAGTATTGCCAGTCCGTTGCTTCTCAGAGGAGACAATGTTTGGCAACAAGCAAATACGATCCCAGGTGTTATACCAACATCCAACACATCCACTGTACAAATATACAGTGACACATCAGGAAGCACGAGTGTTGAAACAACTGCTGATATTACAGCAACAGCAAACAGAACGTGGTTAACAAATACAACTGATTGGATACCCCCTGAATTCGGTTCAACATATCAGTTGAAAGTTTACATAGATGTGGGTGGATCTAATGACCCGCAATCAAACGGCACGCAAATATTTACTGCTGGTAGTGGTAATGAAGACCAATGGTTTTTTGATTATCAAAGTGGTGTCTTAAATTTTATAGGCGATAATCTTCCAGCAGGTATCAGTGGTAAGAAAATTTATGTATCAGGAGCAAGATATATTGGTACAAAAGGTGTTGGTACAGGTGTTGGTGGTGAGTTAGACTCGGGTACTTTTGATTATGGTTCTGTCACAGTCGTTGCAGACGTAAACGTGAATTACGGTGCACTGAGCTAATATTGTAAAGATAAATAGTATATTAATTCTTAAAAAAAGAAAATCTAATGTCAACAGCAGTACAGTTTAGAAGAGGCACAGCAGCCGAGCATACTACTTTTGCTGGCCTCGAAGGTGAGATCACGGTCGACACCACCAATGATACGCTACGCGTTCACGATGGTTCGCAAGCGGGTGGTTATCGTCTTGCCAAATTTTCTGATATCTTTACTGCTAACAACATTGATGCTCATCTTATTCCTGCAACAGCAAACACTTATGATTTAGGTTCTCCTGCTAAACCCTGGCGTTCTCTTTACGTAAGCTCCAACACTATCATTATTGGCAATGTCAATATATCCACTTCAGGTGGCCAGTTAGTTGTTGGAAACAATGCTGTTATTACTGGTACTGTATCTGGCGGTGATATAGATCTTTCAGGAAATACGTCAACAAACAATCTTTCCTCAACAAATCTAACTGTTTCAGGCAACGCAACAATTACAAATTTAGTGTTGACTAGCGTGCTGGATGTAGCGTATGGTGGTACTGGTAGAAGTTCTTTAGTTGAGAATGGTGTTGCGATAGGTGCCAATAGTAGCGTGATGGGTTTTGTTACAGGAACGTCAGGCCAAGTAATGCAAATAGCAGCCGATGGCACACCAACCTTTGATAAGTTAGATGGTGGTAATTTTTAATAATGAGTGATGAAGAAAGGGTATTGGAATTATTTTTACAAGAACAAAAAGATAAAATCAGCGAATTGTCGCAACAAGTAATGATTCTAACTACTCGAAATAAGATGTTGGAGGAAGAGTTGAAAGAAAAAACATGCAAACTTGAAGAGTATGAACTTATAAATACTAAAAAGAAAAATCAAGTCACAGGATTTTCCCACAAAACTAAAGTAATAGGTAGATAATTATGGCCTCAGTAATAAAACTAAAAAGGAGTTTAACTCCAGGATCCGTGCCAGGTTCGTTAGAGGCTGGTGAATTAGCAATCAATATACCTGATAAGAAACTCTTTTCCTCCAATGGGTCAAATGTTTTTAATGTATCAGGTGATCAGTACAACCTAACATCGTCAGCTGTTGACAGTGGCGCTGCTGTTACATTAACGGTTGATAACGAAGCATTATCAAACGACAGTATTGAATTATTGGGCGGTACTGGTATAACTGTAACCAGGAATGCCAATTCCTCTATAACTCTCACATCAGGTTCTGTTGCAGGTTCTATTGATACTGATGCCATCCAAGATGGTGCTGTAACAGCTGCTAAAATTGCAAACCAGGGCTTAGGAGCTAACACACTAGCAGCAGGTGCAGTTACTACAGCAAAAATTGCTGATGCTCAGATTACAGCTGCTAAAATTGCTGCAGCTGGGTTGTCAACAAACACACTTGCTAACTTTGCAGTAACAACGGCAAAACTTGACAATGCTTCAATTACTTCAGAGAAAATTGCTACAGATGCAGTAACATCTAATACCATTGCTGACAATGCTGTAACTCTCGGAACGCATACAACTGGTGATTATGTTGGAAGCCTTGTCGCTGGCCAGGATATAGTTCTTACAAACAATTCAGGTGAAGGCGCCACTCCTACTGTTGGGCTGAACGATGGTATTGCTGCAAATACGTCAGGTACTGCTGCAACTGCTAGTGCATTGACTTCTGCTGTAACAGTATCATTGACTGGCGATGTCACTGGTTCTGCTACGTTTACGAATGGAGGCGACACAGCGTCCATTGCAACAACTATTGCGGCAGATAGTGTTGCTCTTGGTACAGATACAACTGGTAATTATGTAGCGTCAATCACTGGAACAGCTAATGAAATTGAAGTAACCGGTTCAGGTTCGGAAACAGCTGCTGTAACTGTTGGCCTACCAGACAACGTCACAGTATCCGACAACCTAACAGTTTCAGAAAACTTAACAGTATCTGGTAACACAACTATTAACGGTAATCTTGATGTCAATGGTACACTGACATACATCAATTCGACTACCGTAACAATTGGCGACAATATGTTGAAGCTCGCCAATACAAACACAACAGACACAGTTGACATGGGTTTCTACTCAAGATTCAACGATGGTTCTGAAAAGTTTACTGGTTTAGTTCGAGATGCTACAGACGGTGCTTATACTCTGTTTACTGATCTAGCAACAGAACCAGATCAAACAATCAACTTTGGAAGCGCAACAACTGCTACACTTAACGCAGTGATTGATGGTGGCACTTACTAATTGAGTGGGGGGCGAAAGCCCCCCTTCCGCTTATATAAGCGGCTTTGTCTCTATATAGAGGTTTAAATGTCTTCGACAATACGTATCAAACGTAGTAGTGTTGCTGGAAAATTACCAAATACTACCAATCTATCTACAGGTGAGTTAGCTCTTAACCTAACAGACGGTCGTCTCTATTCTTCTAACGGAATTCATATTTTTGAAGTCGGTGCAAACGTTGCATCACTTTCAGTTGGCGCTGGTGGTCTTTCGGTTGGCAACGGTGCCTATTCATTTCCTACATCTGATGGTACGAATGGCCAGGCATTATTATCAGACGGCAACGGTACATTAACATTCCAGGACGTTGCAGTAGCGAATGCTATATCATTCGCTGTATCGAATACATTAAGTGTTACTGGAAACACGTCTGTAGGTGGAAACCTAACAGTTGAAGGTGATTTGAATGTTACTGGTGATGTTACACTAACCTCAGTATGCAACACAAGTATATATTTTGCAACGGGAGGAGAGACCAAAGTAGCTGTAGGATATACTAATACCAATCTTGTTGCCGTGTCGTTAAACGGTAGTGAGCTCACACCTACATATGACTATACATCAACAGACAATATAAATATAGGTAACCTCGAACCACTAGATGCGGGTGATGTGATAGTGATTAAAGAGTTTAAAGGAACAACTAACAATATAAGAGTATTGTAAATTATGAGTGATGATAAAACCAAAGACGTAGCTTTATACGAATCTGTAACAAAAGATATTGTTGCAACACCAGCCCAAGAATATAGTCTTCCAATTTCCAAAGTGCTTGGAAGGGGTCTTGCTGTCAAAGAAGAAAGTTTTGGCGGAAGGTCTCTTGTAGAAAATGCACAAATGGTTGACAAAGCAATTGTCAATACAAACGAGCTGCAGAATATATGGAACCACAGTCACACTCAGTGGACATGGAAACATATCAATCTTTCTTACCACAGCCCATGGAAAAACATGAGGCAGATTGCTGCAGAAGTTTCTAGTAAGAAACGAGCTCTCCATGATGCTAAGTGGCGTCAAGTTGAAAGCGAAATGAAAATGAGAAAGCTAGAAGAAAAGCTAGCTGATGAAACACAGCTTGATTATTGGGAAGCAGTAAAACTCAAAATTAAACTTGCTAAGATGAAAGAAGGTATGGCTGAAGGTACGGTTATCATTGAAGGAGCTATGAAAGACATTCTTGCTCTTAATGATATGTATGAACAGCTTAAAAGCAAGGTTTCTGACTTCTCTGAAGCAGACGTTGAAAGAGAAGAATCAAAATCTCACCTGAAAAGAAGTCTTGTTCAGTGTATTAGAGACGTAAGGCAGTCTGGTTCAATCACAAAAGGTGAACAGGAATACATGGAACAGATTGGCGTTAATCCTGGTAAGATGCAACGAATGATTAAAGATTACGTGAGAGAAGAGGAAAAGACCAATGATTGGACATCAAAAGGTCTTTACGATTTTGTCGATCATATAGTAGAAGAACTTATTGATGTTGTTGAAGTAGACAAGATAAGAATGAATATCATGGGCTTTGAACATGAGTCCAGAGACGATATTACATATGATACAAAAGTAGCAAAAATTGAATTGCTTGAGCATCGCGAAGACAATGATAATGATGAGAAGGAATAATGGCTGAATTACTTGCAACAATGTCGCACGACATAGTGGTCAACAAAGACAAACTTCAACCTAAACAGCTTGGTCCAGTCGCGCAAAGATTTGAAGAAGCAAGATGGGTTTACTTGTCTGATGTTATAACGCGTGAAGAAGCTAACAATCTAACCGATTATATGTTTGATCTTTACGAGAAAGGTAAACTTGAAAAAGATGAACAATGTCCGTTATCAGATTCTGTTTATGGTGCACCGGCATTCGATGAGTTGCTTGAACGATTAGCTGAACCATTGTCTCGTCATTTGGGTGTTGATCTTTTACCAACTTATACCTATGCAAGATTGTACCGACCTGGTGAAGTGTTAGAACGTCACAGCGACAGACCATCATGTGAAATATCAGGTACAATGACACTTGGTTTTGATCCATCACAAAAAATCTGGCCCATCTTTTTTGCCAAAGATGATAACGATGTTGCTGGTGAATCATTAGACGTTGGCGTTTTTGATCTTGTAATGTACAGGGGCAATGAGTTACCTCATTGGCGTCCTAAGTTTAAAGGTACGTGGCAGATTCAAGTATTTTTTCATTACGTTGATGCAAATGGTCCTCATAAAGATTACAAATATGATGGTAGAAAAACTTTAGGTGCACAAAAAGAACAACAGGCTGCAAGACCCGGAGTAGATGATAAGCTGATTGGCGTCTGGCATCATAATCACGTATCCATCGGTATGAATGATAATATCATGCCTGGATATTCATCGTTCCGTTCTGACTTTAGACCTGACGTAATGTTTACTCCTGAAGAGTGCGACAAAGTCATTGCATTAGCAAGCAATGATTATTCACACAAGGCATCGGTTGGTACCGATGATAAAGGAGCCGTTGCACTTAATGTCAGGAACGTGAATAAATATACAATTCAGTATACACAAGAAAACGCTTGGATTTTTGATAAAGTTGCAAGAGCTGTTGCTACTGCAAATGCTGAATATTACAAATATGAAATTATGGGAATAACTCACGGAATAGAGTTATTACATTACGAAGGATCTGAACAAGGACACTATGATTGGCATACCGATGTAGGTCCTGGCGGTTCATCAACTCGTAAGATTTCAGTGTCAGTTCAACTTACTGATAGTGATAAATACAAGGGTGGTAACTTAGAAGTTAATTGTAACGGTCAAGTTCTGCAAGCAGTGAAAGAGAAGGGTTCATTTTCATTGTTTCCGAGCTATGCCCTACACAGAGTTTCTCCAGTAACGAGCGGAGAACGCTGGGTTCTTGTTATATGGATACATGGCTCAAGTAGATTCAAATAGGAGAAATCAAAAATGCCAATTATAGAGTATAAACTTCACAGAGTAGGTCCCCGCGGTCAGAAGCAAGCTCCTGATTGGGTCGAAGATGGTGGCTATTGGGGAAATAGTGCTAACCATTCAATGGTTGGTTGGGTAGCAGCAGAAGCAGATAGGGAACATTGGATTCCTGATACTGTAACTGAACTTTCGCGTGCTGACTTTATTACAAGACAGCAGGGCATTCATGCAACTACACCTTTCACAAGGGTTGCTGATGGTGCCGATGCAACTAATCCAGATGCAGAACGAGTAAACATGACTAATGAAGAAGTTGCTACTGAAGCTGGTGACTGGTGGGATTCGTTTACAGCTAGTCATTAAAATGAGATTGCAGTATGCCATCTGGCCACCGTGGCCAGATGACATGTTGCCTGCAGGAAACAATATTCAGAAATTTTCTTACGCTTCAGGGGGTGACCCAACCGACGTTGGAGATCTATCAGTAGCTAGAGGAAACAGAAAAGGTGAGGGAGCCTTTGGATTTCAAAGCTAAAAATTTTCATTATGAGCATAAAACAATTTTTTCAAGAGAATAAGTACGCTTATTTTTCCAACGTCATTACAAAAGAAGAAGCAAAAAAATTATCAGACAATCTTTTCAAAAGAAAAAAAGAAGGTATTCTGATATCAGATGATCAGTGCCCCAAATCCCACGCTGTGTATGGCGATCCATTTTTCGACGAACTGTTGGAGAGATTGACCGTACCTCTTTCTCAACAAATTGGAATAGATCTTCTTCCAGCATACACATATGCTAGATTGTACGAGGGGGGCGAAATATTGTTGAGACATCGTGATCGTTCCTCCTGTCAAATATCAACTACAATGACTCTTGGATATAACAAAAAATCCGACATCTGGCCAATATATCTTCAAGAAGATAAAAACAAAGAGGAGGGTATAGAAGCAATTATAGAACCTGGAGATATGGTTCTATATAGAGGAAATCAACTTTGCCACTGGCGTGAAGAATATACTGGTGTGTGGCAAACACAAGTTTTCATGCATTACGTAGATGCTAATGGTCCTTATAAAGATTTAAAATATGATCGTAGAAAAAATCTGTCCCACAAAAGCGAAGCTGTCTGGAACAAAATAAAAGAAGATCAACTGAAGGAAGTTAAAAAAAATAAAGACAAAAACAGGGAAAGACTTGGAACTACTACGGGCCCCAAGAAAAATATCTCGTGAAAGAATTTGTTTCTTATAAATAATATGAAAAAGGAGTACAACTATGGCTTATACAACAGGTGATGCCGTCGACGCAGTATTTAATAACAATGCGTCTAACTTTCAAGATGCAATAAGCGATTTGTTGAGCGACAGATTGAGAGAACGTATTGGTGTTGAGAAAGTTGCTGTAGCCCAGTCATTTCTTAATGAACCTGAAATAGCAGACGATCAAGAAGAACAAGAGGTTTCCAATGAAGACGTTTAAACAACTTTTCGAAGCGCCAGGAGCTCCGGCTCAGGACAATAAACCTGAAAAAGATACTGATGATGAAGTCAAGGGTTACAAGCCTCGCTCTAAAGGCGAAGAAGATTTTGCTAACATGCATATGGTATCTAAAGTAAAACATCCCGTAGCTACAGATGCTCAGTTTACTGGAAATGTGGAAAAGGGTAATCCCGAAGAACATCAAGGTGGTAAGAAGCAAGCTGCCGGAGAAACAGCTCCTGTCAAGCAGGGTACATCAGATGTCAATGCTGGCGGTTCAGAATACAAAGAGCCTAAGCAATATTCTCGTGGTGGCGAAAAGGCTGCTGTGATGCAAGGTTCTTCAAAGATTAAGGAGAGCTTCTCTTCTTTCATTGAGGAGAGGACAGATGGCAACGATTAAACTTTTAGGTGACTCGGCTGATTTGTTAACAGCTAATAACTGTGGTAATGCTACAATGGTTAGAGTAGTAAATACAGCAGCAGCTGAAGCTACTGTTACCGTAGCAAACACATTACATCCAGTTAATGGTGGTGGTACTTCAGGCTCAGTTGTTATTGAAGCAGGTGCAACAGAGATTATAGTTAAAGAACCTACAGATACAATAATAGCAACAGCATCAGTAAAAGCAACGCCAGTCGCGAGATACTAAAATGAAACTCATATGCGAAATAAACGAAGATTTAGAATACCTCTCAGAAGATAATGGTGGCACAAAAAACCATTATATTAAAGGTGTGTTCATGCAGGGCAACCTAAAGAATAAGAATGGTCGTATGTATCCCATAGAAGTGCTTCAGAAAGAAGTAACTAGATATAATAAGGAATACATTGATCGTAAGCGAGCATTTGGGGAGCTTGGCCATCCAGCAGGTCCTACAATCAATCTCGATCGTGTTTCGCACATGATTCAAGAACTCAAGCAGGACGGTAACAACTTTGTTGGTAAAGCAAAGATAATGGATACCCCAATGGGCAATATTGTAAAGAATTTGATGAACGAGGGAGCCACTATTGGTGTTTCGTCACGAGGCATGGGTTCACTCAAAGAAAGGAATGGAGCTGCGGAAGTACAAAATGATTTCTTCCTAGCTACTGCAGCTGATATTGTTGCTGATCCATCAGCCCCAGATGCTTTTGTTGAAGGTATCATGGAAGGTAAAGAATGGGTATGGGACAATGGAATTATTCGTGAAGCTACAATTGATGATTATAAAGAAAAAATAGAAAAGACCTCATCCAAAGATTTAACGGCATCGAAGCTGGAGATTTTTGAGGACTTCATCTCAAAACTTTAAATTTATAAATATTAAAAATAAAAAAATCCATAAAGGAGAAATGCAATGTCTGACAAAGAACTAGAGATGAAAGAAGATCTCACTGACGAGCAGTTAGATGAGTTCAAAGCATCTTATGGTGATCCATCATCTGTGCCAGAGCCTGTTGCTAAAACAGCAAAAGCTCCTGGCAAATCTAAGAAAGCAGAAGACGATCCTGAGGATGCTCCTACTGCTGTCAAGCCTGAAGGTCAGGCTAAGCCAGTTAAAGAAGCAACCAAAATGAGCATGATTCAGGCTATGGTTGAACGGATGAATGGAATGAGAAAAGAAGATCTCACGAGTTCATTTGACCGTGCCATTGACGCTCTAGACACTCAGGAAGAAATTAGCGTGTCTGAAGAAGAAGCTGTCGAAGTTGTTCGCGCTGGTCACAAAGTATCAGCTGAAGAAATTAACGTTGAAGAAGACGTTGCCGCTTTGTTTGCTGGTGACGACAATCTTACTGAAGAATTTAAAGAAAAGGCAACAACTGTATTTGAAGCTGCTGTAGTATCCAAGGTTAATGAGCAGCTTGAAAAATATGTTGTTGAAATCGATTCAGAGATCGAAGCTGAAAAAGCAAAATTGAAAGAAGAAACTGTAGCTCATCTTGACCAGTATCTCGACTACGTTGTAGAAAACTGGATGGAAGAAAACCAGCTAGCTGTAGAAGCTGGTATCAAGTCTGATATTACAGAAAGTTTTATTAATGGCCTTAAAGAGCTGTTCACTGAACACTACATTGAAATTCCTGATGACAAGGTAGATGTTATAGAAGAACTAGCTTTGCGTGCTGACGAACTAGAAACCAAACTCAATGAAGAGATGGAGAAGAACGTCACCATGAAGGCAGATATTGTAGAATTCGTGAAGGCTGAGCTTGTTGCTGAGGCTTCTGAATCTCTCACCGAAACTCAAAAAGAGAAGTTCAAAGAGTTAGCTGAGGGCGTTGATTTTATTGATGAGGACAGTTATGTCCGCAAGCTCGATACTCTGAAGGAATGTTATTTCAGCAATACTGATGAGTCAAAGACGGCTGTAAGTGATTTTGATGACTCGGAGCCACTAGAGGAAGAAGCTAAACCATCGTTCTCAGGCAACCCGGAAATGTCGGCCTATGTCAGTACTATTTCAAGAACACTGAAAAAGTAATTAATTATAAATAATACAGATCGAAACCGTTAAAGGAGAGACAAAATGCAATACGTATCTGAAGAACTAGTCGAGAAGTGGACACCGGTTCTTGAGCATGCCGATCTTCCCGAGATTAAAGATGCTCATCGAAAGTCCGTTACCGCTACTTTGCTAGAAAACCAGCAGCGTGCCTCACGTGAGGATGCTCAAGGTTCTGGTGGTTATCAAATGCCTACCCTTCTGGGAGAGGCAAGCCCCACCAACGCCATGGGTGGTTCTGCTGCACCATCTTCATCACCATCCGGTAATGTAGATATTTTTGACCCAGTTCTTATTTCACTGGTTCGCCGTTCCATGCCTAATCTGATTGCTTACGACATCGCAGGCGTACAGCCAATGACTGGTCCTACTGGACTGATCTTTGCAATGCGTGCACGTTTCAACAATCAGTCAGGCACAGAAGCTCTTTACAACGAAGCTGATACTGACTTCTCGAAGTCAGCTGCTGGTAACACTCTTTCAGGCTTTGCCCGAGATGAGTCTACCGGTGATGGTGTAACTACTGGCCAGACTGGTACTGATCCCACAGCTCGTGCATCTGCTAACGGTTATACCGTTGCTGCTGGTATGTCTACAACTCAGGCTGAAGGCTTAGGTGATGCAGACAACAATGCATTCCAGCAGATGGCATTCTCAATTGAGAAAGTTTCTGTAACAGCTGTTTCACGTGCTCTGAAGGCCGAGTACACAATGGAACTTGCTCAGGACCTTAAAGCTGTTCACGGCCTTGATGCTGAAACCGAACTTTCTAACATCCTCTCAGCTGAGATCCTTGCGGAAATCAACCGAGAAGTTGTTCGTACTATTAACTACACAGCTACTGCAGGTGCTCAAGATAATACTGCTTCAGCTGGTACCTTTAACCTTGACGTTGACTCAAACGGCCGTTGGTCAGTTGAGCGTTTCAAAGGCATGATCTTCCAGATCGAGCGTGAAGCAAACCAGATCGCCAAGGACACAAGGCGTGGTAAGGGTAACATCCTGATCTGTTCTTCTGACGTAGCTTCTGCTCTTCAGATGGCAGGTGTTCTGGATTACACTCCTGCTCTATCTACTAGTCTTAACGTAGATGACACTGGTAACACTTTTGCAGGTGTATTGAACGGTCGTATCCGAGTATACATCGATCCTTACTTCTCAAGTGCTTCCGGTAACCAGTACATGACTATAGGTTACAAAGGCTCTAGCGCATTTGATGCTGGTCTTTTCTACTGTCCTTATGTACCTCTACAAATGGTACGTGCGGTTGGTGAGAATACTTTCCAGCCCAAGATCGGCTTTAAGACTCGTTACGGCATGGTCGCCAATCCATTTGCTAAGGGTGCTACTGCTGGTAATGGTTCTATCGCATTTGCTGATAAGAACGTATACTACAGATTGGTTGCAGTATCCAACCTGATGTAATAAAAAGAATCCCCAAAGGGACAATTTCAAAGGGCTCTTCGGAGCCCTTTTTTTATCTCTATAAATAGTAGAGAGGTATCTACTATGAGCACAATAAACAATCAACCAACAAATAAAAACTTGATGTCGCCAACTGGTTTCAGATTTATTCTGAATAGAACACCAGGCATCAATTACTTCACATACAGTGCTCCGCTACCTACTTTGTCGCTAGGGGAATACGATGTTCAAGATCCATTTGTAGCATTGCCCTACCCAGGCGACAAACTCAGATATGAACCTCTTAGTCTCAGATTCAGGGTAGATGAAGATCTTACAAACTACTTGGAGATACACAATTGGCTCGTATCATTGGGTTATCCTGAATCGTTTGATCAATCCGCATACCAGAACAACGCTTCAGCATTTAAATCTGGAGATGTATACTCTGACGGATCGCTGATAATACTATCAAGTCATCACAATCCAAATTTGCGAATTAACTTTGAAGATATGTTTCCAATAACATTGACTGAATTAAACTTCGATGCTTCGTTAGCTGATATTCAATATCTTGAAGCTACAGTGACTTTTAGGTATAAAATATACACAATAGATCAATTTGAATAATGACATTATTAAAATGATAGAAGAAGGGG
>Ga0206124_10000666_pt1 | contig 27522 bp, 21 predicted proteins | sample Helgoland_Spring_3_FD_148671 | JGI IMG/M metagenome (GOLD analysis project Ga0206124, IMG submission 148671) | Pelagic subsurface seawater microbial communities from Kabeltonne, Helgoland, North Sea - Helgoland_Spring_Bloom_20160321_2 | ecosystem: Environmental > Aquatic > Marine > Epipelagic ... | reverse complement strand
CCACGAGCGAAAGCACTCCTAGCACAGAAAAACAGTGGGATCTTGCAAATGCTTTAGTGGAGGAATTAAAAAGTATTGGAATGCAGGAGGTGTCCATTGATGAAAACGCCTACATCATGGCAACCCTTCCAAGTAATTCAGAAAAAGAACTACCTGTTATCGGATTCATTTCTCATTTTGACACTTCTCCAGATTTTACTGGTGCCAATGTGAGACCACAGATCATCGAAAATTACGATGGTAATGATATTATTTTAAACAAAGAACAAAATATTATTTTATCACCTTCATATTTTGAGGATTTATTACTTTATAAAGGACAAACCCTAATAACTACAGATGGAAACACCTTATTAGGGGCTGATGACAAAGCTGGGATTACTGAAATAATTTCTGCTATGGAATATTTAATTAATCACCCAGAAATTAAACACGGAACCATTAAAGTTGGGTTTACTCCTGATGAAGAAATCGGACGTGGCGCTCATAAATTTGATGTTAAAAAATTTGGTGCTGATTGGGCCTATACGATGGATGGTAGTCAAGTTGGAGAATTAGAATATGAAAATTTTAATGCGGCTGGGGCCGTTGTTACTGTAAAAGGTAAAATTGTACATCCCGGTTATGCAAAAGGAAAAATGATTAATAGTATGTACATCGCTACACAATTTATTAACTCGTTACCTCAATTAGAGACCCCGGAACACACCGAAGGTCGAGAAGGGTTTTTTCATCTTCACAATATGGCTGGAGCTGTCGAAGAAACAAAACTTCATTACATCATAAGAGACCATGATCGTTTGCATTTCGAAGCCCGAAAAAATGTCATCAATAAATTAGCAGAAGATTTAAATACGCAATATGGTCGAGAGGTAATTACTATTGAAATAAAAGATCAATATTTTAATATGAGAGAAAAGATTGAGCCTGTAATGCATATTGTTTCTGTTGCTGAAAAAGCTATGGTTAAAGCGAATATTAAACCCTTAGTAAAACCAATTAGAGGAGGTACCGATGGTTCTCAATTAAGTTATATGGGCTTACCCTGTCCAAACATATTTGCAGGAGGACACAACTTTCATGGTAGGTATGAATATGTTCCTGTAGAGAGTATGCAAAAAGCCATCGAAGTGATCGTTAATATAGCGCAATTGGTCGCGAAGTAATGATCAAATAAAGCAATAAAAAAACCTTCAGTAAACTGAAGGTTTTTTTATTTAGAATTATGGTGAAATTATTTCTTTTTTTCTGGCGAATTTAATTTCTTGCTCATATCCATAGAAATAGCAGAAATTTCAAATTTCATTTTTCCTGCAGAAGTTTCTAAAAGACAAGTGCCATCTTGATTGATGTCTAAGACTTTAGCATGCATCCCGCTTTTCGTGATAACTTTAGCTCCTTTCTTGAGTTCACCTACAAAATTTTTCTCTTGCTTTTGTTTTTTAACTTGTGGTCGTATCATAAAAAGATAGATGACCATAAATAATAATATGAGTGGAAAAAAACTTTGTAATTGTTCCATAATATTTTTTAGTTAATTCTAGTTATTTTTTAGTTGGACCACTATTCCCTTTTGGATTAACAAAAGCTTTTATTTTAATTGTTTCTTTTCCTGTTTCAGTGTTGGCAGTAATGGTTACCGTTTTACTCACTTGGTTTTTTCCACTACCGTTAAACTTAACTAGCATTTCTGCAGTATCTCCGGGTTCAACAGGAGTTTTTGGATACGTAGGAACAGTACATCCACAACTACTTTTTGCGTTAACTATTACCAATGGTGCTTCCCCTGTATTTTTAAATTCGAATACATGTTCTACATTAGTTCCTTGGTCAATTGTTCCGAAATCGAATTCTGTTTCAGTAAATTCCATTTTTGGAAATTTTCCTGAATTTGCATCACGTGTTTCCGCTTTTTCTACTTTTTCTTTACTTACTTTCGCTGCTGCATCTTCTTTACATGAGGTAATTGTAAATGCTATGATTACAACCACCATTAAGATTAAATTTTTCATTTTATTATAGTTTAAATTTTTGCGTTGCTAAAATACTTATTATTTTTATTTTATTGGAGCCCTCGGCCTATTTTATTTAATTTGCCAGCTTCTTTTAAATCCTTCACTATTTTGTCTAGTATTCCGTTGATAAATATTGAACTTTTAGGTGTTGAATATTCTTTAGAGACTTCTAAATACTCATTTATAGAAACTTTTACAGGAATGGATTCAAAATGCATAAATTCAGAAATCCCCATTTTTAATATAATCATATCTAAATCTGCTATCCTTTCTTTATCCCAGTTTGGAGTCTTTCCATCTATTACATTTGATAGTTCATCATCATTAAGAATTACTTTTTGCAGCAATTCAAGTGCATAGTCTCTATCTTCATTGTTTTTATATACCACAGGAATTAAAACACTATCCGTATTTTTTTTAGTTATTTTTTGAAGTGTTTTTAGCACAAGTGTGTTAACTAGAGGAAAATCGTCCAACCAGGTAAGCCGTTTGTCTTCCAAATATTCATAGAGCTTATTGTTGGGAGCAATTATTTCTTTGAATATTTTTATGATTAAATCTTTATCTTCAAGGAAACTAGTGTCGTTTTTTGCAATAGATTTTAAATACCAATCTTTTTCTTTTAACTCATTAAAAATGATTGAAACATATTCAGAGTCATTTTTCCAATAATTTAAATTTCTTTTTTCTATTAAATTATTAAATTTTTCATTGGAACCTATAAGAGAGATTATCTTATTGTTGATAAAAGTTCTGCTTGGATTTTTTTCTAACTCGGTCGCTAAATGTTTCTTTTGAGAAACTACCAGATAGTTTTCAGCTTGATCACGAAGAGAAACAAGCATTTGAAGCATTAGCAGATACAAATCTTGGATTTGTTCCATGTTATATAACAAAAACTTTTCTTGCTTTTCTAAATCTTTGTATTCACTTTGATTGTAAGCATAGATTGATTGCAAAACTTTTACTCTGATATGTCTACGTGTTAGCATAATTTATAAGAACGATGTAAAATAATAGCAGTGCTATTTTGTATGTTAATTTAATTGCTCAGCATTATTTTTAAGCTTTCTAGCGTCTATTCTAGATTTGGCAACATCAAAAGCAGCTTGGTGGGTCGTTATTCCTTTAGCGTCTGCATTGTTTAATATTTCTAATGTAGTATTGTATAAATTTTCTGTTTTACGAATAATTTCTGGCTTACCATAATTTTCTAATTCTGCGTACACATTTATGATACCCCCAGCATTAATTAAAAAATCGGGTGCATATATAATCCCTCTTTCTTTTAACAATAGACCATGTTTATTTTCATCAGCTAACTGGTTGTTTGCTGCTCCAGCAATTACTTTAGTTCTGAGTAGTGGCAACGTATGATCATTTATTGTTGCTCCCAGAGCACAAGGTGCATAAATATCCATTTCTTCAGCATAAATATTATTTCCTTCATAAATTTCGACATTGTATCGATCTCTGACTTCCTCTAACCTATTTTGATTGATATCAGAAATAAAAACTTTAGCTCCCTCATTAGATAAATTTTCTACTAAAGCTTCACCAACATTTCCAATTCCTTGAACATAAACAATTTTATCCTCAAGAATATTTGTTCCAAACGCATGGTGTGCTGCAGCTTTCATCCCCATAAACACCCCGTAGGCAGTAATTGGTGACGGATTGCCTGCACCTCCTTTATCTTCTGAAATGCCAGTAACATAAGGAGTCACTGTTCGAACCAAATCCATATCTGAGGTAGCCATTCCAACATCTTCAGCTGTAATATATTTGCCTCCTAGGGAGTGAACGAACTCTCCAAATCGAAGCATTAACTCTGGTGTTTTTTGTGTTTTCGCATCGCCTATAATAACAGCCTTACCACCTCCCAAATTAAGTCCAGTAACAGCAGACTTGTAGGTCATTCCTCTAGACAAGCGCAAAACATCGTTTAATGCTTCCCATTCATTATTGTACTGCCACATGCGTGTTCCCCCCAAAGCAGGACCCATGACGGTATTATGTATACTAATTATTGCTTTTAATCCTGTATCTTTGTCATTGCAAAAAACAACTTGTTCATGATTATCAAAAGATAATTGTCCAAAAACAGGGTTTAATTTTTTAAGTTCGCTTTTGCTAACTACTTCAGTCTCCATATATTGATTTTTTATATCCTTAAAAAGGCGGTGCAAAAGTAGTTGTTTACTAATAATCTCGCAAAAATATCAGAATTAAATTATGATATTGTTAATAAATATCGAAACAGTATAAATGAAAGAGTTACAGTACCTTAACCTCTATTTTAAAAAATATAGCGGAAGACTAACTTTGGGCTTAATAATTACAATTATAGCTACCATATTCAAGATAATCGTACCCAAAATTATTGGTGATATCGTAGATGTTGTAAAAGACTACCTTGATGGAACCATAACCGATATCGAAATAGTGAAGCAAGAATTAATTAGCTATATCCTAATGATTTTGGGCGCAGCTATACTAGCTGGTTTTTTCACTTTTTTAATGAGGCAAACTTTTATTGTTGTTTCTAGGTATATTGAGTTTGATCTAAAAAATGAAATTTTCAAACAATATCAGCGACTTTCGTTAAGTTTTTATAAAAAAAATAGAACCGGCGATTTAATGAACCGAATCAGCGAGGATGTTTCTAAAGTAAGAATGTATGCTGGTCCCGCATTGATGTATAGTGTTACTAATTTAACCTTACTTATAGTTACTATTAGTTACATGTTTTATAAAGCACCTAGTTTAGCTATATATGCCATAGCACCATTACCACTGTTGTCATTTGCAATTTATAAATTAAGTGCAGCCATTCATAAAAAAAGTACGGTAGTTCAACAATATTTATCAAAATTAACATCTTTTACTCAAGAAAGTTTTAGCGGTATATCGGTCATTAAAGCTTATGGAATTGAACCCAGAATTATTAGTGATTTCAACAAACTATCTGAAGAAAGTAAAAACAAAAATATTGATCTCGTAAAAGTACAAGCACTATTTTTCCCCTTAATGATTTTACTAATAGGCTTGAGTAATATTTTAGTGGTCTACATTGGAGGAAATCAATTTATTAGTGGACAAATTAAAGAACTTGGAACTATTGTTGAGTTTTTAATCTACGTAAATATGTTAACGTGGCCTGTAGCAGTGGTGGGTTGGGTAACATCAATGATTCAACAAGCCGAGGCTTCTCAAAAGAGAATTAATGAGTTTTTAAAGGAACAACCCAGCATCCTAAACCATGAAAATTCAAACTCTCAAATTAGTGGAAAAATAGAATTAAAAAATCTTTCCTTTACGTATTCAGATACCAATATTACTGCCTTGAAAAACATATCATTTACAATCAATCAAGGTGAGACAGTTGCTATACTTGGTAATACCGGATCTGGAAAATCTACCATTTTAGAGCTTATTGGCAGACTCTATGATGTGGATAATGGACAATTAACAATTCAAGATAAAAACATTAAAGACTTAAATTTATTTGACTTAAGAAGCCACATTGGCTATGTACCCCAAGATGCGTTTCTATTTAGCGATTCGATTATTAATAATATTAAATTTGGGAAAGAAAACGCTACCGATGAAGAAGTGTATCAGGCAGCAAAAATTGCATCTGTACACACAAATATTATCAAATTTCAAGAAGGTTATCGTACCATACTAGGTGAACGTGGTATTACCCTAAGTGGCGGTCAAAAACAACGAATTTCTATTGCTAGAGCTATCATCAAAAACCCACAAATATTGTTATTGGATGACTGTCTTTCCGCGGTAGATACTGAGACAGAAGAAAATATTATTAATAATTTAAGTGCCATTACTAAAGACAAAACAACAATAATAGTGAGTCATCGAGTTTCTTCAGCTAAAAAAGCGGATAAAATAATAGTTCTGGATCAGGGGAAAATTATACAGCAAGGAACTCATAATGAGCTAATAAAACAAATAGGGTATTATAAAGAACTTTACGCCAAACAATTATTAGAAAAAGAAAACTGACATTAATGTTGCCATACTTATATTTTTTTAAGATTTTTGACATAATGTTTAATTTAAAAAAAATACTATGAGTGATAATTATATGATGGAGAGAGAAGAAATTCACTCTAAAGTTATGCGAGCCGGAAGAAGAACATACTTCTTCGATGTAAGAGCTACCAAAGCAGGAGATTATTATTTGACCATAACTGAAAGTAAAAAGTTCACCAATGATGATGGATCATTTCACTACAAGAAACACAAAATATATCTTTATAAAGAAGATTTTTCTGAATTTAAAGATAGTTTGGACGAAATGATTTCTTTTATCATTGATGAAAAAGGTGAAGAAGTAATCAGTGAACGTCACCAGAGCGATTATAAAAATGAAAGTTCTGAAGAGACTGATTCTACAACGTCTAGCTTCACAGATGTTGATTTTGAGGATATATAATCCTAAATTCTATAAATTTTATCAACATCCTTTTAGATTAATTTTAAAAGGATGTTTTTTTTTATACTTTAGGCAAACAAAAAAATAACATGAAAAAAATTTGTTTTTATTTACTAGTCTTCACATGTTTTAACGTAACAAGCCAAGATTATCATGTAAAACTTGATTATTTTCTTCCTAACAACCTAGTATACAATTCTGAAATCCCAACACCGGCAAGTATAATAGGTCACGAGCTAGGTGACTGGCATATTACACACGATAAGTTGGTACACTATATGTACCAACTTGCTGAAAGTAGTGATCGTATTAGTATTGAAAATAGAGGGAAAACTTTTGAAGGTAGACCATTAATTCTACTCTATATTACCTCTCCTAAAAATCAAAATAATCTCCAGGAAATCAGGAGAAATCATATTTCAATAACTGAAAAAGGAGCAGAAAATTTAGACGTCAAAAATTTACCCATTGTAGTTTATCAAGGATTTTCTATACATGGAAACGAAGCAAGTGGTTCAAATGCCGCTTTAGCAATTGCCTATTATTTGGCTGCTGCACAAGGGCCTGAAATAGATTTATTATTAGATAAGTCGGTTATTTTATTTGATCCATCCTACAATCCCGATGGATTACAACGTTTCGCCTATTGGGCTAACATGCATAAGGGGAAGAATATTAATCCTGATCCAAATGATAGAGAATACAACGAAATATGGCCAGGAGGTAGAACTAACCATTATTGGTTTGATATGAATAGAGACTGGCTGCCTGTTCAGCTGCCAGAAAGTCAAGCTAGAATTAAAACCTATCATGAATGGTATCCAAACATTCTTACAGACCATCATGAAATGGGAACAAATTCAACTTTTTTCTTTCAACCTGGAATTCCCTCTAGAACTAACCCGCTAACACCTGGCAGAAATCAAGAGTTAACTGGTGAAATTGGAAAGTATCATGCCAAAGATCTAAATAAGATTGGAAGTCTATATTATAGTAAAGAGAGTTTTGATGATTTTTATTACGGAAAAGGTTCTACATTTCCCGACATCAACGGAGGTATTGGAATTTTATTTGAACAGGCATCCTCCAGAGGTCATGCTCAAGAAAGTGACAATGGAATTTTAACTTTTCCTTTTACAATTCGCAATCAATTTACTGCTGCGTTATCTACATTGAAGGCAGCAATAGAATTGCGAGAAGAGATCTTGAATTATCAAAAAACATTTTATACAAACGCACGTAAAGAGTCATCTAACGCTGGAGTCATTGTTTTTGGAGATGAGAAAGATGCCACTAAAGTTCATAAGTTTATAGATCTACTAAACCATCATAAAATCGAAGTTCATTACTTAAAAGAAGATTTTTTAAAAAATGGAAAAGCATTTAAAAAAGAATTTAGCTATGTCATTCCAAAAAATCAAAAGCAACATCGATTAATAAATGCTATGTTTCAAAAACGCACTGTTTTTCAAGACAGTTTATTTTATGATGTAAGTGCGTGGACGCTCCCTTTGGCATTCAATCTAAATTATGAAGAAAATGAATCTACCAACAAACTCGGTGATAGAATGTTGGTCAACGACAAAAACACTGCTTTACTTCCATTGGCATCTTCATATGCCTATTTGATGGAATGGAATGACTACAACAGTCCAAAAGTTTTAAACCAACTGCTTGAAAAAGGGTTACGAGTAAAGGTAGGTTTAAAACCTTTTATGTTGGAAGGAACAAAATATGAATACGGAACAATTTTAATACCTATTCAGAATCAAAAACTTAATTCAAAAGAACTAATTAATTTCATCCATAAACTAATAGAAGAAAATAACGTAGTTATAACCTCAGTTTCAACTGGACTCTCTGAAGGAATTGATTTGGGTAGTAGCAACTTTAAATTGGTTGGGGACCAAAAAATCGCCCTTCTTGTAGGCCCTGGAATCACCCCATATGACGCTGGTGAGATCTGGCATTTATTTGATCAACGATATGACATACTAATCACTAAATTAGATACCCGCGATTTTCAAAAAAGAGACTTGAGTAAATACACCGATATCATAATACCCAATAGTTGGGGGGCTTCACTTACAAAAGCTGATGCTCAAAAACTTAAAGCATGGGTAAAACTAGGAGGTACGCTGATAGGTTATAAAAATGTAGGCAGATGGTTTAATAAACATGAAATTTTAAAAATTGACTTTAAATCTAGAAAGGATTCTGCGCAAAATATTTCATTCGAGCAAAAACGTGATTTTTTTGGAGCTCAAGTAATAGGTGGAGCCATATTTGAAACTAAAATTGATCGATCACATCCAATAGCATTTGGGTATACAAATGAAAAACTTCCAGTTTTTAGAAACTCAACTCTATTTATGAAGCCAGATAATAATAGTTATAATAACCCTATTAAATACACAGAAAATCCACTGTTAAGCGGTTATATTTCCGATAAAAACTTATCCGAATTAAGGAATACAAGTATGTGTAAAATTGGAACTATTGGTAAAGGAAAAATTATTTATTTTACAGACAATACCAATTTTAGAGCATTTTGGTATGGCACCAATAAGTTGCTCATGAACGCTATATTTTTTGGAAATGAAATGTAAATTTAATTACCATGATTAATTGAAATGAAAAATAAAAACTAAAACACAAAGTCTTTTAAATTTTCTTTTTCAAAGTTAAATTCAGCAATAATCTCGTTTATAATAGCTGATGCGGGTTGGATTTGATTAATTAAGCCTGTAATTTGTCCTATTTCTAACTCACCATCTTCTAAATCACCTTCAAACATTCCTTTTTTTGCTCGTGCTCTACCCAATAAATCAATTAAATCTTGTTTTGAAGGATTCTTCTTGTAAAGTTCAAGCACGTCGTTTGAAAACTTATTTTTTAACAATCTCACAGGGGCAAGCTCTTTTAAAGTTAATAATGTGTCTCCATCTTTAGCCTCTATTACTTTGTTTTTAAAATTAATATGCGCACTCGATTCTTCACTAGCAACAAATCTACTGCCAATTTGAACTCCATCAGCACCCAAAACCATTGCAGCTAACATTCCCTTTCCGGTTGCAATGCCACCAGCAGCTATTAAAGGGATTTGAATTTGTTCTTTTACCATTGGAATCAAAGTGAATGTGGTCGTTTCTTCTCTTCCATTGTGACCACCAGCTTCAAAACCTTCAGCTACCACCGCGTCAACTCCAGCCTCTTGCGCCTTTAAAGCAAATTTCACGCTACTTACTACATGTACTACCTTGATACCGCTTTTTTTTAGTCTCTCTGTATGAATTTTAGGGTTTCCTGCAGAAGTAAACACAATATTTACTCCTTGCTCAATTATTATTTGAATAATTTCCTCAATATTTGGATATAACATTGGAACATTCACACCAAAAGGATGTGGTGTCGCTTTTTTACATTTCTGAATATGCTGTCTTAATACATCTGGATACATAGAACCTGCTCCTAACAATCCTAAACCTCCAGAGTTGCTGACCGCACTAGCTAGTTTCCAACCACTATTCCAAATCATTCCAGCTTGAATAATTGGATATTTAATTTTAAAAAGTTCTTTTATTTTATTCTGCATTATTTTTTTTAATTATTTAAGAAATAACGCCACTTCCTAAGAGTTCATCTTCCAAATACCAGGCAACAAATTGACCCTCTGTTATTGCAGATTGTAGATGTTCAAAGATAACATAAAGACCTGAATCTGTTAGGTAAATAGTTGCTTTTTCTAATTTTTGGCGATATCTAATTCGTGACATTACAGCTAAAGATTCTCCGGTTTTTATTTTTAAATCTGGACGAACCCAATGAATCTCATCTAATTTCACTAAAAGACCATATTTATAAAGTCCCGGATGATTTTTTCCTAAACCTACATAGATGACATTTTCATTTACATCCGTATCAATTACGAATAAAGGTTCAGTTGTACCACCAACTCCTAACCCTTTTCGTTGACCTTTAGTGAAATAATGAGCTCCTTGATGAATACCCACAACCTTGCCATCTTGTTTAGTGTAGCAATGTTTTTTTGATTTAAATGCTAATTCCATTTCCAGTTTACTAGTGTCTATTTTTTGATTTTGATACCCACTAAAGGTTTTAGGGATTTCTACAATATAACCTTCTTTAGGTTTTAATTTTTGTTGAAGAAAATCTGGTAATTTAACTTTACCAATAAAACACAATCCTTGAGAATCTCTTTTATTTGCTGTAATTAAACCTTCTTTTTTCGCAATTTCTCTCACCTCTGATTTCAATAATTTTCCAACAGGAAATAAGGTTTTTGAAAGTTGTTCTTGCGATAGTTGGCATAAAAAATAAGATTGGTCTTTATTTGGATCTTTCCCAGAAAGTAATTGAAAATATTTATTTTGTTTTTTTTGTATAATATCCTTTCGGCAATAATGGCCTGTAGCAACATAATCTGCTCCTAATTTTATAGCTATCTTTAAAAATACATCAAATTTAATTTCTCTGTTACATAAAATATCAGGATTAGGGGTCCTACCCATTTCATATTCATTGAACATGTAGTCAACAATTTTTTCTTGATATTGTTTGCTTAAGTCGACTGTTTGAAAAGGAATTCCTAGCTTCTCAGCTACTAACATAGCATCATTACTGTCATCTAACCAAGGGCATTCATCAGAAATAGTTACCGATTCATCGTGCCAGTTTTTCATAAAAAGACCGATAACATCATAACCTTGTTTCAATAATAGAAAAGCTGCTACGCTTGAATCAACACCTCCTGAAAGGCCTACTACCACACGTTTTTTCATAAAACAAAATTAGTGTACAAAGATACATTTTTACAATTCAAAATATTTGATTACATCGAACTAAAATAGGTGACATTAAAAATTAACATTTATTTGTTATTTTATTGTTTAACTAAATATTATTTTTGTTGAACATTTAACCTAAAAAAAATTATTATGAATTATCTAAAAAAAATTAGTCTAGTATTAACATTATTAATTACAACCCTTTCATGTAGTAGTGATGACGACAATACGGTTACAACTCAACCTCAAAATATTGTTGAAATTGCTCTTGAAACACCAAATTTAACATCATTAGTAGCCGCACTCTCAGCTGCAGATGGAGATTTAGTAACTGTACTTCAGGGCGATGGTCCTTTTACAGTTTTAGCTCCAACTAATGATGCATTTGCTGCATTTTTATCTGCAAACGGTTTTAATACTCTTGAAGATGTGCCTACAGATGTACTTACACAAATCTTATTAAACCATGTAATCATGGCAAATGTTGTTGCCAACGACCTAATAACTTCAGGTGCTGGTTACACTAATACTTTAGCAACTGGACCCAATAACAATGCAATGAGTTTGTATTTCAACACTTCTGACGGTGTAACCTTTAATGGTGTTTCAACAGTGACCCAAGCCGATATTGAAGCAACTAATGGAACTATCCACATAGTTGATGCAGTAATAGGGATACCGACTGTTGTGACATTCGCGGTGGCAGATCCAAGTTTTTCTACCTTGGTTACTGCACTAACTGATTTAACACCAGCAACAGATTTTGAGACTACTTTAGAAGGTGAAGGACCATTTACGGTATTTGCTCCTACAAATGAAGCTTTCAGTGCGTTACCAGCTATCCCTGAGGAAGAGGCATTAACACAAGTGCTTTTATACCACGTTGTTGGTGGAAATGTAACCTCTTCAGATTTAACCAATCCTGGTGAAACTACAGCAGAAACATTACAAGGAGATTCAATCACCATTACATTACCTGGAAGTGAAGGCAATATTGCTAATATAACAGATGCATCAGGTGCAACCGATATAGGAATTGTAGCTGTAGATGTTCAAGCTGGTAACGGTGTAATCCATGTACTAAACAAGGTTATGATACCTAACCTATAATAAACAAAGCGTCGTTGTTTTGATTTATTAATTACTTATTAATTAATTCGCTTTGGTTGAAAGGGTTCTTGTTCTATGACAAGAGCTCTTTTTTTTTGAGTTATTAGCTACATTAATTTGGGTTTTTTCAACTTTTCCCAAACATCTTGATTCTGTTCGTATTGAATTGATAAATAGTACACTAAAAAAAGAAATTTCCATAAAATTTTGATAATTTTATGATCGCCTTTACGATAAAATTAAAACCTGTTTAGATTAAAAAAAAGCTCCCAATAGGGAGCTCTGTGGTTTATCTTTTACCTTTCTTCTTTTGAGCTTCAGCTTGCTCCATCATCTCCGCCATTTTTTTCTGAAATTTATTTTGCTTCTTTGGCTTCTTTTTGTTTTCCTGAATATTAGCATGAATTTTATCATCATCAATAATAAAGTTTTTGATAACCAACATAATTCCAATCGTAATCATATTAGATACAAAATAATACAATGATAGGCCAGATGCATAATTATTAAAAAACACTAACATCATTAAAGGAGACAAATACATAATAAACTTCATATTAGGCATTCCTTCTTGTTGTTGCATTGATTGTCCGGTCGTCATCATCATATAAATAAATATAGCGATGGATGCAAGTATTGGAAATAAACTAACGTGATCACCGTAAAATGGAATATAAAATGGCAACTCTGCAATTACATCAAAACTCGATAAATCATCAGCCCATAAAAAACTCTTTTGACGTAAATCAAATGCAGTAGGAAAAAAGGTAAATAAGGCATAAAAAACAGGAATCTGAAGTAATGCAGGTAAACACCCTTTTAAAGGGCTTGCTCCAGCAACAGTTTGAAGTTTCATTGTTTCTTGTTGAATCTTCATTTTATTGCCTTTAAACTTCTCTTTGATTTCATCCAATTCAGGTAAAAGTACTTTTAGTTTCGCTTGAGAGAGGTATTGTTTGTACTGAACTGGAGATAAGGCTAATTTTATCAAAACGGTTAACATTATAATCGCAATACCAGCAGGTAGAAAACCACTTAAAAATCCGAAAAGAGGAATAATAAGATATTTATTTAAAAACCCAAAAATACCCCATCCTAATGGCATAGCTTCATCTAGATTACGATCATACGATTTAAATATCCCATAGTCGGTTGGACCATAATACATATTCATAGTATAAGAAAGGCCTCCAGCTTTTGATGCTAATAACATTCTAGCGCCGTATTTTTTTGTAAAAAGTGTGTCAACTTCTTCATCTTTTACTAAATCAACCGAACTCAACGCTACTTCTTTAAAAGCAGTATCAGTTAGAAGCATAGAACTAAAAAAATGTTGTCTAAAGTTTATCCAAGTAACTCCTTTTTCTAATTCATTATCATCTGATGCAGGAGATAACTTGTCATGTTTATCTCCATTTTCATATTCATAAGTTAATCGAGAATATCTGTTTTCGTAGGAGATACTTTTTGCTTGACGATATCCAATAAAATTCCAATCTAAATACATAGGCTGAGAGGTGTTTATCACGTTTTCTAAGCCTTGCGATTTAATGCTAAATCCTAACATATAATCATTTGGAATTAATTCATAACGGAATTCAATAAAGTTATTGTCAGAAGTTTTTAGCTTCATGGACAATACTGTTGTATCTCCGTTGTTTACTAACGTTGGTTCAAAATATAAATCTTGAGAATTTAACAATCTATTTTCGGAGGAAAATTGAAGGTTTAAAGTTGAATTTCCATCTTTGATTAAATAAACTGGAGTTCCATCATATATAGTTTGGTTCTTTAATTGGGCCTCAACAATAAAACCTCCCTTATTACTAATTGTTAATTTCAATACTTCATTTTCAATAACAGTAGTCGCATCGGTAGCTGAAGGTAATGTTCCAGAATAAGCAAAAGAACCTAAAATATTTTGAAGCTTAGTAATCCCTGTCGAATCGTTAACTTTGGCAATACCAATCTGATCACTTGCTTTTTCTAGTGTAATGGCTCGTTGATTAATTACATCAGCGGAATTTTTATCGTTTTCTACTTGTTCGGATTTTTCTTTAGCTAATTTTTGAGCTTCCAATTCCTCAGGAGTTGGCTGGTTCTGCCAAAGCATAAACAATAAAATTGCACCTATTAACAAAAAACCAATAATCGTGTTTAAATCAAACTTTTTTTCTTCCATATGTATCGCCCTAATTAGTAGAGTTCTTATTTAATTTTATTTTTTAACTATCTTATTTTCAAATATCTAACCTTTTTTAAATATTATCAAGTTGTTGTTCTGTTTTTGTTAGCATGTTCATTAGCAGCTTTTACAAAAGATACGAATAAAGGATGTGGATTCGCTACCGTGCTTTTATACTCTGGATGATACTGGACACCAACAAACCAAGGATGATTTTTAATTTCTATAATTTCTACCAATCCAGTATCTGGATTTACTCCTGAAGTTTTTAATCCAGCTGCTTCTAATTCACTTCGATATTTGTTGTTGTACTCATAACGATGTCGATGTCTTTCTTCAATAGTGTTATTTCCATAGGTCTCACCAGCAATACTATCTTTGGTTAAATTACATTTCCAAGAACCTAAACGCATGGTACCTCCCTTATCGGTTATACTTTTTTGGTCATCCATCAAATCAATGACTGGAAATAACGTTTCGGGATTCATTTCGGTAGAGTTCGCATTTTTTAAACCTAAAACATTTCTAGAAAATTCTATAACTGCCATTTGCATTCCTAAACAAATTCCTAAATAGGGCAAGTTATTTTCTCTTGCATATTTAACAGCGTCTATTTTTCCTTCGATACCACGTTCTCCAAATCCAGGAGCGACCAAAACACCATGAAGTCCTTCAAATTTTTCTTTTACATTAGATCCATCTATATGTTCTGAATGAATTGATATCACTTTTACTTTTACTTCATTAACCGCTCCAGCATGGATAAAAGCCTCTAAAATTGATTTATAAGAATCTTGTAATTCTACATATTTTCCAATCAGTCCAATTTTAATTTCGCTTTTGGGATTTTTATGTCTCTCCAAAAAATTATTCCAATGTTCAAGATCTGGCGAACCATGATCACTTAGATTCAGTTTCTTCAGCGTAATGATATCCAAACCTTCTTTTAACATTAAATTCGGAACATCATAAATAGTTGAAGCATCTATAGATTCAATAACTGCTTCTTGTTGTACATTACAAAATAAAGCTAATTTTCTTTTCAAATCATTTGATAAATGATGTTCTGTTCTACAAACTAAAATATCAGCTTTAATACCACTCTCCATTAAAGTTTTAACAGAATGTTGTGTAGGTTTTGTTTTTAATTCACCTGCTGCTTTTAAAAAAGGGATTAAGGTTAAATGTATTACTAGAGCATTGTCATCTCCTAATTCCCATTTTAATTGCCTAACAGTTTCTATATAGGGAAGAGATTCTATATCCCCAACGGTACCACCGATTTCAGTAATTACAATATCAAAATTACCAGTTTTACCAAGTAATTGAACTCTATTTTTTATTTCATTGGTGATATGTGGAACTACTTGTACGGTTTTTCCTAAAAACTCACCTTTACGTTCTTTATCAATGACACTCTGATAAATTCGTCCGGTTGTAACATTATTTGCTTGAGAGGTTGGAACATTTAAAAAACGTTCATAATGTCCTAAATCTAAATCAGTTTCAGCACCGTCGTCAGTTACGTAACATTCGCCGTGTTCGTAAGGATTTAAGGTTCCTGGATCTACATTTATGTAGGGGTCTAATTTCTGTATGGTTACTCTGTATCCTCTGGCTTGCAGTAATTTAGCTAAAGATGCTCCTATAATTCCTTTTCCTAAAGAGGAAGAAACTCCGCCCGTAACGAATATGTACTTTGTCGTGTTCATTTATGCTTATTATACGGGATGCAAATGTAAGAATTAATTGTTGAAGCTAATAGCTATTTAACAATAAACAAAAATAAAATTTGGTATTAGATCTATTATTTTTTGATTAGCTTTTCAACCAATTCCTCTAAACCATTTACTTTTATTTCATCCATTTCTTGCATCAGTCTACCTAATTTACCCTTTGGAAATCCTTTTCTTTTATACCAGGTATAATAATATTCGGGTATGTGAACCAGATAATAGCCTTTATATTTACCAAAAGGCATTCTATAATTTGCGAGTTCGATTAAATGATTGGGATCTAACAAGTTTTTTATTAACTAATAAACTAAATGACAAAAATATTTTATTCTACCACTTCTAATTCTAAACGTTCATTATATTTCATTATATAGAATGCTTGATTGGTATAACCTTTGGTCGAATCAACAATATATTGAAATTTATTTTCAATATACTCCGTATAAATATCAGTTGCGAATGCTTCCTCTAAATTTTCTGCATTAGCTAATCTTAACAAGATATCATAAGTAACATCAAATCCTCTAATAGCGTATTTATTTGGTTTTACTCCATATTCATATTTATAGCTTACTAAAAAAGGTGTTAACATTTCATAATCGTAGTGTTTACTGGCTGAAGGGTAGGTAAAATTTAAATTAGCCAAATGCATATTCGAAACATCGCTGTAGTCAAATGCTCGAGATTTATTAACTGCAAATAACCTTAATCGATTGTTCCCAATTTTATTACCTAAAGAATCCAATATAACTTCCGGTATGCCATTTAAGAGCCCCACGGCATTGCTTACTAAAATTGGGTCATTTGAATGTAATATTACCCAATTTTGTTTAGTTGTATCAATTTGCTTTTCAATAGTTTCCACATACAAATAATTTCCCTGATCGGGAACTATTGTTTTTGATTTTGGTAATGCAGCCATAATAATCTCCCTGGTTTTGGTCCACTCGTTTCCGGTAATAACAATCGTATTAATGGTATCTTTTCTTTTCGTGATATAGGACAACATTGCTTTTTCCATTAATTCGTTGGCAGGTAAAGTTTGGTGTAGGTTGGGGTATTCTTTTAACTTTACTTTACTCAAAGGAGAAAATACAGGAATATTTTTTACCTGTAAATTAGCTGCCGCTTTTTCAACACTTTTACTCAATAAGGGACCAATGACCACATCTACATCGTTAAAATTATGATTGCTAATAATTTGTTCCACTTTAGCCGTATTACCTTCTGTGTCGTAAATGTTAATTTCTGTGGACACCCCTTTATCCTTCATGAATTCTGCAGCCATTAATACGCCACTGTAAAAATCAATTGCAACTCCAAGTGTTCCATCTTTTCTTAATAAAGCAATATTTGCATCCAGCGAATCTAAATCAATACGGTTAAGGTTTAACGGGAGCATCAGCGCTAGTTTCTTTTTTTTTGTATTAACGATATAATTACTTAAATCTATTGTTTGTTTTTTATCTTCATTCTCAGAATTTAATAATTTCGGTATTTTTAAAATCATTCCTTCTTTTAATCCGTTTGCCGCTTGAGGATTTAATAATATTATTTCATCTGGGTCAAGCCCAAATTTTATTTTTAATCTAAAAAAGCCTTCTTTTGGCAGCACTTCATATAATTCGTAGTCATCCTCTTCAGTGACTGTAGATTCAGAGAAGATAATGTTTTTTGGAACTTTAATTTCATCCCCAACCTTGAGATTCTCCCCCATGTTGGGGTTTAGAAGTTCTAGCTCTGCAATGGTAATTTCATAACGTCCTGCAATACCATATTTAGTTTCTCTTGGTAAAACTGTATGAATGAATAAATTGTCTCCCCTAAATAATTTGGATAAAGAGGTGTCTTTATTAATCTTTACTTTTTTAATTACTGGGATGTTAATTCGTTCTCCTTTAATAAGTTCTCGCGTGTAAATTTCGTTATTAAATTTTTTTAATAACTCCTCTGATAGATTGAATTTTGAAGCTATACTCTTTATACTTTCTTTTCGTTTAACGCGATACGTTTTAATATCTACGGTCACTTCTTCTCCATCTAATGGTAAAATTAAAACTAAACCTGTTTTGATAACATGTTTAACGTCTGGATTTAATCTATATATAGATCCCTCAGAAATCATATAAGTTTTGGAAATACTATATACCGTTTCGCCTTTTTCTACAATATGGCTTTGAAAATCATTTTGTGCAAATAGTAAATTTATACAAAAAATAAAAAAAAGTAGTACTATTATTTTTTTCATCGATTAATGTTTTTGGAATATTTTAGAATTATCAAAAATGGTTCCTATTTTAATAATTCTATTCCCATTCAATTGTTGCGGGTGGCTTAGAACTTATATCGTAAACTACCCTATTAACACCTTTTACTCGATTTATTATTTGATTAGATGTTTCTTGCAAAAACTTATAGGGTAAATCTACCCAATCCGCAGTCATACCGTCAGTGGATTCTACCGCTCTCAAAGCAACTACTTTTTCGTATGTCCTTTCATCACCCATTACGCCTACACTATTAACTGGTAATAACATCGCACCCGCTTGCCAAACTTGATCGTATAAATTCCATTTTTTTAGACCGTCAATAAAGATTGCGTCTACTTCTTGTAATACTCTTACTTTTTCTGCAGTAATAGCTCCTAAAATACGAATTCCTAGTCCAGGTCCAGGAAAGGGATGCCTTCCCAACAAATCAGCTTCGATTTCCATTTGTGCACCTACTCTTCTTACCTCATCTTTAAATATCATCCTAAGTGGCTCTACTATTTTTAACTTCATAAAATCAGGTAATCCCCCAACGTTATGATGCGATTTGATTGTTGCAGAGGGTCCTCCAGTTGCCGAAACACTTTCAATTACATCAGGATAAATTGTCCCTTGCGCCAACCAATGTACATCTTTAAGAAGCTGTGCTTCATCATCAAAAACTTCGATAAAAACTCTTCCAATTGCTTTTCGTTTGAGTTCAGGATCTACAATTCCTTTCAGTGCATCTAAAAAACGATGTGAAGAATCCACTCCCTTTACATTAAGACCCATGTATTGGTATTGGTCTAAGACTCGTTGAAATTCATTTTTACGAAGCAATCCATTATTAACAAAAATACAATATAGATTTTCACCAATAGCTTTGTGCAATAAAACAGCGGCTACAGTAGAATCAACACCTCCGCTTAATCCAAGAAGAACCTTATCATTTCCTAATTTTTCTTTCAAACTAGTTACAGTCGTGTCTACAAACGCTGCCGGGGTCCATGTTTGTTCTACTTTTGCAATTTTAATTAAAAAATTTTCTAGAATTTGTTTACCATAGGTGGTATGATAAACCTCTGGATGAAACTGAATCGCATACGTATCTTCCCCTTGAATTCGATAAGCAGCATTAGCAACGTCCTTGGTGCTCGCAAGCCGAATGCCCTTTTCAGGAAGTTTTGTTATAGTATCACTATGACTCATCCAGACTTGACTACCTTTTGGTATTCCCTCAAATAAGATTTCATCTTTTAATATTTCAGAAATATTTGCACGACCATATTCTCCTTATATTGATGGTTCTACTTTTCCTCCAAAGTTATGTGCTAAATATTGAGCGCCATAACACACACCCAACAAAGGTTTTTTTGTTTTTATTTTAGTGAGATCAGGATGTGGAGCATCCTCTGCTCTTACCGAAAAGGGGCTACCCGATAAAATCACAGCCTTGTAGCTATCCAAATTATGGGGTAATTTATTGAAAGGGTGGATTTCACAGTAAATATTTAATTCTCTAACGCGTCTTGCTATGAGCTGCGTATACTGTGATCCAAAATCTAAGATGAGGACGTTGTTTTGCATGTGCAAAAATAGGTTAAAAAATTATTTCATTAAACTTTTTAATTAATTTTTAGTTAAACATCTTATAAAAAATACGTCAATTTATCAGTTTAGTTTAATTTTGTTTTTTCAAAATTTTTTTGGGATTTTAACCATTTTAATTAAATATTATAATCTCGAAACAAATAAAAAATAGAATCTAACATTTTCTAACATTACCAAGTTTAACTACAAACTATCCTCAAAATATGAAAATTGGAATTGATGCGATTGATTATTACGTGCCTCCAATAGCACTTAAAATAAAAGATTTAGCCGAGGCAAGAGATATACCTACTGCTAAATTAGAAAAAGGGTTAGGATTAAAAACAATGGCTTTAGTCGATATTGATGAAGATGTTGCTTCTATGGCAGCAAATGCCTTACTGAATTTAATAACTAATAACAATCTCAATCCAACTAACATTGGACGTATCTATTTAGGTACTGAAAGTGCTCTAGATGCCTCAAAGCCTACAGCTACTTATGCTGTTGGTACCGTTGAAAACGTTTTAACTTCTAAATATGGAAAGCGTTGCTTTAAAAATTGTGATGTTGTAGATTTAACCTTTGCCTGCATAGGAGCTGTAGACGCTATGGAAAATTGTATGGATTGGGTTAGAGCATCTCCAGAAAGAAAAGCTATTGTAATTGCCTCTGATATTGCGAAATACGAATTAGAGTCCTCTGGAGAATATACACAGGGGGCTGGAGCTGTAGCTATATTAATCACTAACAATCCGAGTATAGTAGAACTTAATCAAACAATTGGTGTAGGTATGGAACATGTAGGAGATTTTTTTAAGCCAAGAAAAACAATCTCCAATAAAGATTTGAAAAACACTTCGATACAAGAAATAACAAAATCTTCTAAGGAAAAAATAGAACTGTATTTTGAAGAACCTGTTTTTGATGGGTACTATTCCAACAAATGCTACCAAAACAGAATTTCTGAAGCTTTAGATCATTTTAACAACCAAAAAGAAACTGATTTTTTAAATGACTGGGACCATTTAATATTTCATTTGCCATATGCTTTTCAGGGAAGAAGAATGATGCTAGACATTTGGTTAAAATGGATGGATCAAAAGGGTTTTTTAAAAAACATAGAAAATGAAATCGGAACGCAAAAAGACAGTTCAGATCTCAAACAATGGAAAAAATCTGCATCAAAATCTTCACTCTATCAACGCTTCGTAAACCAAAAAATTGAAGCTGGAGAAAAAGCTTCTATGCAAATTGGAAACATGTATACCGCTTCTATTTTTATGTCATTTTTAAGTTTACTCGCTGTTTCATTAGACAATCAGACGGAATTAACCAATAATAGTATTGGTTTTTTAAGTTATGGCAGCGGGTCAAAATCTAAAGTATTAGAAGGTAAAGTGGTAAAATCTTGGAAAGAAAAAATTAACCATCTTAATATTTTTGAATCGTTGGATTGTAGAGATTTTATTGATTTTAAAACATACGAAAAATTACATAACAATAGTATCGAAGAAGTTATACTAAAGAAAAACAGCGTGGTCCTCAAAGAGATAAGCAAACATGAAAATATGCAAGGTTTTAGGTACTATTCTTAACAATTTCAGTAAAAAGTCAAAAATTGTTTAAATAAATATTTATTTTTACGAAAACACAAATCTATACAAACCATGTGGAAAACAGTTCTATTTCTAATATTCACGCTCATCCTTGTTCCGATAATAACTTTCAAATTTGATGTTGCTTTAACAGATCTTCAGTATACTACATTAATTACCCTACTTTATGTTTATGGTATCGCAGCAGGTCTTTGTTTTATCGTTAGTACAATCACGAACAACTACAGTCAAGTAGATAAAGTGTGGAGTATCATTCCAGCTCCTTATACGTGGATCGTTGCTTATCAATCAGATTTCGAACCCCGTATTGTTTTAATGGCTTGTCTCGTTACCTTTTGGGCAATAAGGTTGTCGTATAATTTTGCGAGAAGAGGTGGTTATTCCTGGAAATTTTGGACTGGAGTAGAAGATTATCGTTGGCCAATATTACGTGCAAAACCAGAATTTCAAGCACCTTGGAAATGGATATCATTTAACTTTTTCTTTATTTCAGGTTATCAGATGGGACTAATTTTATTATTTACATTACCAGCACTAAAAGCTATGGAAAGTAATATTCCTTTAGGTATTTATGATTATATTTTAGCTATTATCTTCATCGCTTTTGTAATAATGGAATATATTGCAGATAATCAACAATATTACTATCAAGAAGAAAAATACCGACAAATTAAAGAAGGGGAAGTAGACAACTTTCATAAAGTTGGTTTCACTCATACAGGGCTTTGGGCCTATATGAGACATCCTAATTATACTGCGGAACAAAGCGTTTGGATTGTTTTCTATTTGTTTTCTATTGTAGCTACCAATATATGGTTAAATTGGTCTATTGCCGGCGCCTTGTTATTAGTACTTTTATTCAAAGGTAGTTCTGATTTTAGTGAAGAAGAAACCTCTAAAAAATATCCGCTTTATAAAAAATATTTAAAGGAAGTTGGACGATTTTTGCCGATTAAGAAAAAATTTAAAACCAATAATTAGGTAAATTACATTGTTAAACCTTATAAAGTTTTAAAGAGCCAGAAAGATTTATTTACAACTCCAAAATTGTGAATTTATGGCAAAGCGGTTCTATTTCTTGTTTTAAATGATGAATAAGTTTTTCTCCATAGTCCAGATAAAATTCAGAGAAATTTATCGTTCGCTCTTGTAGTTTTTGTTCGAAAAACAAATATTTTTGGAGGGTAGTTAAACGATCTATTTGATCCTTAAGTTTTCTTTTTTCTGCTTTTAGTAGGCGTTTTTCTAACTTATCTAAACCATTGAGTTGTTTTTTCTCTTGAGCTGCAACAGCCCCTAAAAAAGAAATATCGGTTTCCTTTGCAAGCACGTACAAGTCTTTAAATTGTTGTTGTAAATAGTTTCGTTGCGATGTAAAATCAATGTCAAGAGTAGATAATTCTTGAGCATGTTTTTTTTCTAAATCAAAGGTATCTAAAAACAATGCCTCAATAGGCACTTTTAATTTTTCTAATTTATTTGAAACTTTTTGAGGCACTAACAATACCGAATTTCGCAATAACAAAATAGGGAAGGTCACCTCTACACTTTTAAAATAATCTTTTAATTGAAACCAATAAGCCAACTCTCCTCCTCCACCCACATAACAAAGGTTGGGCAGCAACACTTCTTGATACAGGGGTCTTAATAATGCATTGGGCGAAAAACGCTCTGGAAATTTTTTTAATTCCACTAAAATTTCATCTTTATTAAAAAAGAGTGTGGTATTGTTAATTTTATAAATACCCTGTTCTTCAATAATTCGTTCCCGAACTCCTTTAGTAATATAAAATAGATTAATCTCTCTAGGATGCACTTGCTTTTTGTAATCGATAGCCTCTAAACGGTCTGTTGTTTGATTTATAATGGTCACCGATTTTTTCTCTATTAACTCCTTTTGAACAAATGGAGCAAATTCATCTTTGAGCACTCGATGGTTACCATCGACAATTACCAGTCCATATTCTGCAAATAATTGATTGGCTAAATAGCGCGTAGCATCACTTAAGTTGTCATGTTTTAAATAAGAGTTAGAAAATAAATCAATCAGTTTTTTTGAATTTTCACTTTCGGTAATTTTAGATTTTAAGGTTTTCAATAACTCATCCAATCCATGAGTGTTTAAATCTCCTAGAGCGCCTCCACTTTCACGATCCCAATTTATTTTTTTTCCAAACAAATTGAAGAAATTAATTTCATTAAAATCGTGGTCTTCGGAAGCCATCCAATAAACAGGAACAAAATGTTGTTTGGTATATTTTTTATTTAATTGCTCCGATAAATTAATCACCGAAATTATCTTGTATAAAAAATATAATTTTCCTGTGAATAAGTTGAGTTGATGTCCTGTCGTAATAGTGAAAGTATTTTCATTTAACAGTAAATCAATATTTTTTTGTGTCAATTTTGATACTTCGAAACCCATATACTGCTTAGTTAAACTAGCTACCAATACATCTCTTTTCTTTTTAGAAAATGATTTCCTTTTTTCATTAAACTGTTCTTCAAAATTTTCTATGCTAGGAAAACGGCCGAAAAAAGGAAGCAAGTCTTCTTTTTCAGCTAAATAATCAATCATTAATTCTGAAAAATAACCTGTTTTTTGGTAAGATAAATGTTTTAACGTCATAAATTGGATTACAATATATCTAACAAAAATACAAAATCCTTAATTGTGCATTTGCAAGAGAATGTTAATTAAAATTATATGAGTCGAAATCTAAAACATTTTTTAAATTGCAGTCACTTTACAAAAAATTTAATTATGATTCGTTGTTTTACACTTCTTTTAGTATTGGTTTCTTTAAGCGTAAATGCTCAAATTAAATCTCCTTCAGAATTTTTAGGATATGATATTGGCACACAATTTACAAGACACGCTGATGTAGTTGGCTATTTTGAGTATATAGCTAACAACAGCCAACTAGTTACTTATGATAGTTATGGAAAAACAACCGAACGCCGTTTGTTGACCTACGCCATAGTTTCTTCTAAAGAAAATTTAGATAACATTGAACTAATTAAAACCAATAACCTTAAAAACGCTGGTATCAAAAAAGGAAAATCAAATCCTGAAATAGCTATTGTTTGGTTAAGTTATAACGTCCATGGTAACGAAGCTTCTAGTTCTGAAGCAGCAATGCAAACCCTATATGAATTGATTATGAACAAGAAATCATGGCTAGAAAATACGGTCGTTATTATAGACCCTTGTTTAAATCCAGATGGTCGAGATCGCTATGTGAACTGGTACAATCAAGTTAAAGCCTCCCCTTACAACACCCATCAAAGCGCAACAGAGCATAACGAACCATGGCCTAGCGGAAGACCAAATCACTACCTGTTTGATTTAAATAGAGATTGGGTTTGGGCAAGTCAAATAGAAACCAAGCAACGTTTAATATTATATAATCAATGGATGCCACATGTCCATGTAGATTTTCATGAACAAGGAATTAATGAACCTTATTATTTTGCACCAGCAGCTGAGCCATTTCATGAAGTGATTTCAGATTGGCAACGAACGTTTCAATTACAGACTGGAAAAAATCATGCAAAATATTTTGACCGTGAAGGTTGGCTCTTCTTTACTAGAGAACAATTCGATTTGTTGTACCCGAGTTATGGTGATACTTACCCTACGTTTATGGGAGCTATTGGAATGACTTATGAACAAGCAGGTCATGGCAGAGCTGGACTAGGAATTGATAATGATGAAGGAATAGAATTAACCTTAGTAGATAGGATTAATCACCATACAACCACAAGTCTGTCTACAGTAGAAATATCTTCTCAAAATGCAAAATTATTAAATGATGAGTTTAGTGCATACTTCAAAAATGATGAATTAAAATATAGAAGTTACGTATTGAATGGAAACGTAGATAAAATAAAAAAGCTAACTAGTTTATTAGATTTACACGATATCAAGTGGAGTTACTCTAAATCTGAAAAAGTTATAGGATTTCATTATGGAACACAAAAAAAAGGAACCATTAATGCAAAGAATGCAATTGTAATTAAAACCGATCAACCAAAAGGAAAAATGGTAAAAACTTTGTTTGAACCAGATACCAAACTCACCAATCCTTTAACTTACGATATTACTTCATGGAGTTTACCCTATGCATACGGGCTTGAAGCTATTGCTAGCACGCAACTTTTAGAAACATATGATTCAAAAAAAATAGCAACTATCTATAACGAGCCTTCTACCAAAAGTGTTGGTTACATAAGTCATTGGGCTAGCATGGATGATGCATCATTTTTTTCTGATTTACTACTCAACAATATTAGAGTTCGTTTTTCAGAAAAAGAACTTAGTTTTGATAATACTATTTACCCAAGAGGCAGTTTAATAATTACTAGAAGTGACAATAAAAATAATTTAGATTTTGATAAAATAATCACCACTATTGCTAATCAACATCAACGTCAATTAGTTGTTGTTAACTCAAGTTTTTCTGATAACGGCACTGATTTTGGTTCTCCAGATATTAAATTGGCTCCAAAACAACGTATTGCTTTATTAAAAGGGAATGAGGTATCCTCCCTAAGTTATGGTTCGTTATGGCACTTTTTTGAGACTCAATTAAAATATCCAGTAACATCAATTCATGTAAATGACTTTAGTCATTCTGTTTTAGAGAGTTTTGATGTATTAATTTTACCAGAAACTTATTATTGGAGAGAGCTTAACGAGGATGGAATTCAAGTTTTAAAAAACTGGATTAAAAAAGGGGGTAAAATTATTGCAATTGGAGAATCTGTAGGATTATTTGATGACAAAAAAGAATTTGGGATTTCTCAAAACGAAATGGAAACAATTTCTGAAAATTCGGAAAATAGCCTAAAAGAAAAATTATTAGCCTATGACCAAAGAGAAATCAATGATTTACGAAACACAATTACTGGAAGCGTTTACAAAGTTACGATCGACTCCACTCATCCAATGGCTTTTGGTTATTCAAAAACTTACTATAGTTTAAAGCAAGGAAGTGAATCGTATCAATTAATTGACGACGGCTTTAATATTGGCTATATAGATGAAAATGCTATAAGTGTTGCTGGTTTTTCAGGCGAAATCGCTAAAAATAACCTTAAGAATTCACTTGTTTTTGGTGAAAAAAGATTGGGAGCTGGAAGCATCATTTATATGGTGGACGACATTATGTTCAGGTCATTTTGGGAAAACGGTAAGTTATTTTTAGTAAACGCTATATTTTTTGTTAATAACAATAAATTTAGATATTAATATAACACAAAAATGTGGTATCAAATAAAATCACGTCTGTTTTTTTTGTTAAAATCTTCGAATCAACATGGGATTCATTCACCTTTCGTTTACGATTTAATTACTAAATGTTTTTACGACACAAACTATTATGCCGATTATCATAAATTAAAAACACTCCGAAACGAATTAATTCAAAATCAAAATTCAATCGAAGTTACAAATCAAAGTAGTGAACCTGTTTTTAATTTCGACAATCAAAAAATTTCCACTATTGCAAAAAAATCAGGCGCATCGTTTAAAAAACAGAAACTATTATACCGTCTTACCAAATATTTAAATCCAAAAAGTATTTTAGAATTGGGGACCTCTTTAGGGATCGGCACAACAGCAATGGCATTAGCCAATGGCTCCAATAAAATTACCACAGTGGAAGGATGTGAAAACATATCAGATATAGCAAAACAGGTTTTCCGAAAATATCAATTAAATACCATCCAAGTAAAAACATCCTC
>Ga0206124_10000656_pt1 | contig 27754 bp, 19 predicted proteins | sample Helgoland_Spring_3_FD_148671 | JGI IMG/M metagenome (GOLD analysis project Ga0206124, IMG submission 148671) | Pelagic subsurface seawater microbial communities from Kabeltonne, Helgoland, North Sea - Helgoland_Spring_Bloom_20160321_2 | ecosystem: Environmental > Aquatic > Marine > Epipelagic ... | reverse complement strand
TATGAATGTTATCAAATGTCATCTTCTCTTCTTTATCAACATTCGCAATATCCATTTTATTTTGAAAATATTGTATGAAAAAATCAATTGAACAACCTAAATATTCAATTGATTTTTGTTCTTTAACCAATGTTGAATTATTAAAACACCTTCTAATCTGTTGTCTTTGAAGATTTACTAAATATAATGGTAGATCACATTCTTTGCATTGTGTTTTTCTACGATTATGAGGACATATTGCAGATCCACCACATTCTTTACATTCTGCTTTTCTACGATTATGAGAGCAAATAGAAGAACCTCCACATTCTTTACAATAATATTTTTGACGATTATGGGGACATAATTCAGAACCTCCACAATCTTTACATCTTGATCTAAGTTTTAAATGTTCGCATATACTACTACCTTCACATTCTTTACATCTTGATTTTTGGCGATTATGTTCGCATAATCCTATACCTCCACATTCTTTACATTGCGATTTTATGCGGTTATGAGAACAATAACTATTACCATTACATTCTTTACATTGGTATTTAAATTTTTTATGAATACACAGTGAATTTGAACATTCTTTACATTTGTTTTTAATTTTATTGTGAATACAAAATACAGAACCACCGCATTCTTTACATTTTCTTTTTTCAATATTATGAATACAGTTATATTTAGTTCTACACGAATAACATCTTTTATAATATTCTTTCGTTTTACTATTAATATCTTCTGTTTCTTTTAAAATATTTTTACAGTGTTTATACGAACAAATCATTTTACGAAAAATTAAATAATTTTAATCATTTTTATATATAAAATTAATAAAGGTATCTTTTGTATGCTCCTGACGGGATTTGAACCCGCAATCTTTGGCTCATAAGACCAACGCTTTAAGACCAGATTAAGCTACAGGAGCATCGATACCTTTAAAAATTATAAAAATAAGAAAAAATCAAAAGATATTATAACATCTTTTGATAATTATATTAATTGAATTGTCTTTATATACCTTTGGATTTATAAATAATTATCATAAAATAATTCTATAATTTCAATTGTTTTATTTGATTTATTATCAATCCAATATTGAATTTGTTGATTTAATATGTTTATTCTTTCTTTCCATTCTGTCATTCTTGTTTTCATTATTTGTATTACACCCAGTTTATTAGTTCTCCAACACGATGATATTTTAAGTTTATTTTGATTTATATAAGAATCAGGATTAAATCTAATAAATACAATTGGTCTATGTTGTAAATCTTGTGATAATTCCATTAATCTTTTATTTTCACAACTACAATCATAACCACTATGTTTATTTTCATCAACTTCAACTATTATAATATGATAACCCATATCTAATAATAAATCTGGTCTTCTTTTAGAGCAACCATCCACTACTTTTTTATCGTGAATCCAAGTAAAATCAGGATATTTTTCTTTAATTCTATCTACAACTTCTTTTTCTTTTGTTTTGTAGTTTCTTGATACTTGAATTTCAGGGCAAATATTGATACAACAAGTTAAACAATAATTATTGTATTTTGGTATTGCTGTTGTATGACACCAAGATGATTTACATAAGGCACTACCACCACATTCTTTGCAATATCTTTTGCATTTTCCGTGTGGGCATTTATTTTGTTCATAATATTCTTTTATTTTTTCTTTATTTTGTTCCCGATATTCTTTTATTTTTTCTTTATTTTGTTCCCGATATTCTTTCTTTTTTTCTTTTATTTTTTCTTTATTTTGTTCCCGATATTCTTTTATTTTTTCTTTATTTTGTTCCCGATATTCTTTTATTTTTTCTTTATTTTGTTCATAATATTCTTTTATTTTTTCTTTATTTTGCTCCTGATATTCTTTTATTTTTTCTTTATTTTGTTCATAATATTCTTTATTTTTTTCTTTTATTTTTTCTTTATTTTGTTCATAATATTCTTTCTTTTTTTCTTTTATTTTTTCTTTATTTTGTTCCTGATATTCTTTCTTTTTTTCCTGATATTCACTTTGTTGTTTATTATTATTGGTACATATTTTACAAAATCCACCAGAGTAATTAATACCGCTAAAAGTTTTATTATGAGTATTACCACATTTACAAGTAAAATCAACTGTTATATCTCTATTATATTTTTCTATTTTTGTAAAATCCACAATACATTCATCTCTTAAACATAATTTTTCTAAAAGTTGTTTATTATACTGTATTTTTATGGACATATAGTAAAACTTAAATAATTATACATATATATATGTCTGTTTCATTTTTATATCATTATTAAATATGTTAAATGATAACATACTATTAAATTAATACCTAAATGTCTTCATAATCGTATAAGAATCACAATATTATGAATGATGGGGTGGTAGTATTTGTCATTACAATCATATAAAATCAAAATGCAAAAATGTTTAGTAGAAAAAAATAATAAATATACAAAAGAAGAATATGAAATAATTTCATTTAAAAAATGATAACATATTATTAATATTTTATTAATGCCTAAGTGTCCTCATAATCGTAGAAAATCAATTTGTAAAGAATGTAAAGGTTCTTCAATTTGTCTTCATAATCGTATACAATCGCAATGTAAAGAATGTGGTGGTAAATATATTTGCGAACATAATCGTAGAACATCAATTTGTAAAGAATGTAAAGGTTCTTCAATTTGTCCTCATAATCATATAAAATCAAGATGCAAAAAATGTGGTTATATTCCTAAACTTTGTCCTCATAATCATGAAAAATCAAGATGTAAAGAATGTGGTGGTTCTTCAATATGTCCTCATAATCGCATAAAATCAAAATGTAAAGAATGCGGTTATATTCCTAATTTTTGTCCTCATAATCGTCAAAAATCAAGATGTAAAGAATGTGGTGGTTCTTCAATATGTCCTCATAATCGCATAAAATCAAAATGTAAAGAATGTGGTTATATTCCTAATTTTTGTCCTCATAATCGTCAAAAATCAAGATGTAAAGAATGTATAACAGATAAAGATAATACAATTCCTGAAATTGAAGAATATACACAAGAAGAATATGAAATTATTTCTTTTTTAGATAAAAAGTAATATTAATTAATACTTAAGTGTCCTTATAATCGTCAAAAACAAAGTTGCAAAAAATGTTTAGTAAAAAAATAATAAATATTCAAAAGAAAAATATGAAATAATTTCATTTAAAAAATGATAACATACTATTAATATTTTATTAATGCCTAAGTGTCCTCATAATCGTAGAAAATCAATTTGTAAAGAATGTAAAGGTTCGTCAATATGCGAACATAATCGTATACAATCGCAATGTAAAGAATGTGGTGGTAAATATATTTGCGAACATAATCGTAGAAAATCAATTTGTAAAGAATGTAAAGGTTCTTCAATTTGTCCTCATAATCGTGTTAAATACATTTGTAAAGATTGTAGTGGAACACAAATTTGTCCTCATAATCGTAGAAAAACTAGATGTTATGAATGTGGCGGTGGTAGTATTTGTCCTCATAATCGTAGAAAATCACGATGTAAAGAATGTTTAGTAGAAAAAAATAATAAATATACAAAAGAAGAATATGAAATTATTTCTTTTTTAGCAAAAAAATGATAACATACTATTAATATTTTATTAATGCCTAAGTGTCCTCATAATCGTAGAAAATCAATTTGTAAAGAATGTAAAGGTTCTTCAATATGCGAACATAATCGTATAAAATATATGTGCAAAGAATGTGGTTATATTCCTAAACTTTGCCCTCATAATCGTAGAAAATACATATGTAAAGAATGTAGTGGTAGTAGTATTTGTCTTCATAATCGTATTAGATCACAATGTCATGAATGCGGTGGATCTCAAATTTGTAATCATAATCGTAGAAAATCGCAATGTAAAGAATGTAATGGTAGTCAAATATGTATTCATAAACGCCAAAAATCAAGTTGTTGTGAATGTGGAGGTTCTCAAATATGTATTCATAAAAAACAAAAATCAGTTTGTTCTGAATGTAATGGTAGTCAAATATGTCCTCATAATCGTATTAAATCACAATGTAAAAAATGTGGAGGATCTTCATTTTGTCCTCATAATCGTAGAAGAACTGAATGTTATGAATGTAAAGGTTCTTCAATGTGTCCTCATAATCGTCAAAAAGTAAGATGTTATGAATGTGGCGGTTCGTCAATGTGTCAACATAAACGTAGAAGATCACAGTGTAAAGAATGTGGAGGTAGTGAAATTTGCAGACATCTTAAAATTAGATCAAAATGTAAAGAATGTTTAGCAAATAAAGATAATACAATTCCTGAAATTGAAGAATATACAAAAGAAGAATATGAAATTATTTCTTTTTTAGCTAAACAGTAATATTTATTAATTCCTAAGTGTCATCATAATCCTCAAAAATCAAAATGTCATTAATAATGTTGTTCTCATAATTCTGAAAAATTAAAATAATAAAAAATGATAACAAATTTATTGATATAAATTATAGAAATGAAAAATACTGATCTTCAAATTATTATCCCTAAGTGGAAAAAAGATACTACTATTACCGATAAAATTATTAAAATACAAATTATTCCAAATTGGTATTATGATCAAAACTGTTAATGTTACAGAACTACAAAAATAAATATTAATATTGCAAAATTTTATAAAAAACTTAATTATAATAAAAAAATGATAGCATTAATTATATTTTATTAATGCCTAAGTGTCCTCATAATCGTAGAAAAACCAGATGTAAAGAATGTGGAGGTTCATCTATTTGTTCTCATAATCGTATTAAATACAATTGTAAAGAATGTGGTGGTTCTCAAATTTGTCCTCATAATCGTCAAAAATCAAGATGTTATGAATGTGGGGGTAAGAGTATTTGTCCTCATAATCGTAATAAATATGCTTGCAAAGATTGTGGTTATATTCCTAAAATTTGTCCTCATAATCGTCAAAAATCAGGATGTTATGAATGTGGTTATATTCCTAAACTTTGTCCTCATAATCGTAGAAAATCAAGATGTAAAGAATGTGGAGGAGGTAGTATTTGTCCTCATAATCGTCAAAAATCAAGATGTCATGAATGTTTAGCAGATAAAGATAATACAATTCCTGAAATTGAAGAATATACAAGTGAAGAATATAAAATATTTTTTTCAGATAAAACAAATATTACAATAATATAAATGGAAAGTTTCAGAGCTATAAAAACTTATATTATTTCACATATAAAATCTTTATTTACACCAAGACAAAAAAAAGAATATTTGTATAATTTTTTTAAAAGAGCAGAATTAAAATATAAAACCACAAATGGATTAGATTTTTTTATAATTCCAAAACAATATTATTTATGGAAAGGTATTAATATAAAGGATAGAAAAAATAGCAATGTTGATATTGAAAACAAAGATACTGATGCAATGTTAAAAACAATGTCTTCATATTTTTTTGCGGATAAAAATACAGCTTCTTTATATGGAACGCAAAGAACAGGTGTTGATCTACAATTTAAAATTGTAGAAGATATAGTTTTATTAGATATAAGTAGTCTTAAAACAATAACAACCTTATTTAGATATATAAAAAATTTAACAATGGAAGATGTTAAAAGAAATAAATATTTATTAAAAGATTATGAAAATGAATTAAGTACATGGAATACATATCCAAATTGGAAAAAAAGCTATCCAACTGAAGAAGATTTTTTTGAAAAGAAATGGAAAGTTAATTTACGTGAATTAATTACTGATACATTAGGTAATTATGAAGCAAAAAAAACACCAAATGGAACAATAGGATCTCCTAAAACACCAACAAAAGTTGAAAGAAAATCAGAAGAGTTTTTTGATATTTTATTAGTTAACTTTATATGTAGTATGACAAATTTAGGTTATAATGGATGGATATATTTTAGAGTAAATGAAACAAATACTGAAGGTTCAGCATTTCACGATGAAATAATGATATGTAATCCAAATGGTTGTATAGAATATATAGACTATCATAAAATATAATTTATATAAAAAAATGATAACATTATACAATATAATATATGACATTTCATTCACTTGATATCTGTATTATTCAAAATTGTGTTAAACCACAATGCTTACATCTAAATGGAACAAATTGTATATTTTTACGTAAAGAAGGTAATTGTTATATTGTTATTTGTCCTAATGAACCAATGATGAGATCATTGGAGATAAAGAATAATAATATTAAATTGGATAAAGAGAAGAATATTGAGTTTATTCCAGGTGGTAATTATAGAAAAGTTGAAACACGAACAAATAATATTGCTCTTAATATTAAAGATAGAATTATTAATTGTAAAAAACATATTACATTAAATGAAGATACAGTAATATTCTATGATGTGGATGGTAATCTACAATCCGGTAGTAAAAATGGTAAGTTTGGAAATATTGCTAGTGATCTTTGGAATGTTAATATTATAATGAATGTAAAAAATATGAAAGATGATTTTCTTGGTGTTTTGAAAAAAGTAATTTTACATAAATAAAATTAACTAGTAGCTACTTTATGAAATATTTGTAATTCATTTTTATCTATTATACCGGGTGTAGGTAATCTAATATCTTTAATATTATGAAATATATATAAATATCTATTAGATATCTTTTGTATAGTTTCTAGTAATTCTAGATTATTGATAATATCTTTATTTTTATCATATGGTGTTGATTTAATAATAGAATATAATAATTCAAGATTATTATTATTATCACAAGCTATATACATATCAAGAATGTTTTCAATATTTGGAAAAAACATATGTCTATTAATATTACTATTTCTAGAATAATGAAAACCTAAAGTATTTTTAAGTATGGTTAGATGTTCATTACTTACATCATTTATAGAAAAAGTATTATTTATACAGTTATATAGAAAGTTATCTTTATCATTACTATTTAATTGTTTATAATCCATTATATAAATGATGTGATCTTTACCAACCATATTTGGATTATATTCTTTAGTCTTTGGTATTTGAATATTGATAGTGTTATTTGTATTTTTAATAACAAATATGATATTTACACAATTAAATGATTTTCTATAATATATATCAAGATCATTACTTTCAACAATATTTATACATTTTTGTGTTTTTGTATTAATACACAGATTATATAGATCATTATCAATTATTTCATCAATATCAGACAATGATTTAATATTTTTAATCTTTTTTAAAATATTATTAAGATTAAATCTACGGTTAGTACTGTCAGTTAAGTATAATTCAGTTAATAGATATTCAACTATGTTGTAATATAGAGGATTGTATGTATTTCTGATTGGAGTTGTAGTGTTATAAGTAGTCCTAATAACTTTATCTTTAATAGGAGTTTCCTTAAACAATTGTTCAAAAAAATCTAGATTTTGTTTGTAATTGCTAGGTAGAAAATCTCCGTATTGAATAATATTATTATATTTTGCAGGATTGCTCATATATGTTTATTTTTTTATGTTTTCATTTTTATATTTATTATAGTAAAATGACAGATACACAAAGGAAAAAAGAAAATGAATTATTTAAAAAATTAAATAGTTTATATACTAGAGATTACGAACGTATTACAGATTGGTTAGATGATATTGCGAGTGAATATAGTGGAGTACATAATGGTAAAATAACTAATATATTAACAGGTGCAAAAATAAAAATTAATACAGATAACGAATATGGAACATATAGTTCAATATTAAAATGGTTTTTAAAAAATAAAGAAAAATTTAAAGATGATGTAGAATTATTTGATAGTATTCCTTCAACTGATTTTATTAAAATATCAAAAGATGTAATGTTATCTAGTAATTTACAACAAGCTGTAAGTTCAGCAGTAAATATGGATAATATTATTAAGCAGTGGAAAGCAAACCCTAAAATAGATCCTTTTACATCTAAAGCAATTAAAGTATCTATCGTAAATAAAAGTGAATATGCAAACATATATGAAAAATGTTTATTACATTTATGTAGTAGCTTGTCTCAAGATGATATGAAGAAACCTGAAGTATTTGAGAAAATAAGAAAATCATTACCAAATGATTGTTGTTATGTTTTTAAAGATATGGATTATATTGAAGAATTAAATAATATTTATCCAAATGAGAATTGGATTGATTTTTTAAAAGCACATAAATCTATATTCTATAAAAAAGCATCAGTAGGTGGTTATACAGTATATGATCATTTATTTTTACATTATTATCTGATTCCTAATAAAGAAATATTTGATAGTAAAATTAAAGAAACTTATATTGATTATCAATTATTTTTGTATGAAACAATTGAAGAACAAATAAAAACTACAAAAGCAAAAGATTTAGATTGTTATGAAATAATTGAAAGTATGACACATAAAACAGATATTAATTTTAAAGTAAAAAAGGATTCATCGGGTGATTGGCCATATAAAATCCCACCATTATTAGCTTTATTTACAGAATATATTGATGAAATGTCTTATTATTTAAAATCAATAAGTCAATTGCAAACTACAATATTTGATGATTATTTCTTATATGGTGAAAGTATAGGTAATGTAACAAATGTAATTAGTGATTCAATAGACTATAATATATATAGATTGAAAACAATAGTTAATATAATATTTGGAACATTATGTAGTTTACGTGGAACAAAAGAAATTAAAGAGTATTTAGATTTATTATGGCAATCTGTCTATGATATAATTCATCATAGACATATATATAATGTGAGACATAATAAATATGCTAGGTTTGATATACGTTTAGATGTTAATAATGATTTATGTGATATTGATAGCCAGTTAAATAAAGAAGATATAAGACTATTTTTTATTACCGCAATATTTGATATTCAAATATTACACAAAGAATCAAATACACCCACTAGTTATAAACCAATAAAAGATCCTTATGTTAATGTACCAGAACCACCTAAAATACCCGATAAACCAGTTTTAGATAGTAATTTATCATCATCAGAGAAAGATAAAAAACTAAAAGAATATAAAAAACAATTGAAATCCTTTGATAAAGCATTAAAAGAATATAATGATAAATATATGGGTAAAAGATTATCACCATTTTTTTCAGTTACATTATCAAGAGCAAAAAGTGATGTTGGAAAATCTGCATTAACAATGTTATATACCCCAACAAAAAAATTAAATAAATCATTAACAGAAAGTAAAAAAGAAAAAATATTAGAAAAGTTTGAGAAAGGTTCATATGGAAAAAGTAATAGAGTTAGAGCAAAAGAACAACAAGATTTTATGAATTATTGGTTACAAAGTGGTGGAACAGGTAAATTAGATGATTTAAAACTTAACTTAGCGTTAGAAGCAAATAAGTTTAACAAATATACAAAATTAAGTCCTTCAGGTAAATCACCAAGACAAAAGTATATTGGTTGCAATTTAAATGAATTAGATCCAATAACACAAAAGAAATTAAGTGATTTACCACTTAAAAAAATTAAATATTTATCAAAAATAACATCAACTTTAGATGATGGTAAAAAAATAACACATTGTTATGATACTATTCCTTTGTATAATTATATATTAGATTGCTATAATAAAGGATCAGTGCCTTTTAATTTAGCGTTAGGTTCTGTTTCATTAACCGAAGACCAATTAAAAGAGGTTTATAAAAAGATAAAATATTTTACAACAGAAAAAACATTAGATGATTCATTAAAAAGTGAAAAAATAATGTTAAAATATGAATATAAAGAAAGAGATTACTATAATTTTGAGTTTTATGATTTAATTGGTAAAATAGAAGTAGGTGGAATAAAATTTGATATATTGTGGATTGATAGATCTTTTCATTTTGGTGGAGTACATAAAAAAAGATTATTTACAGGTGCAATTATTGATGAAGATTATTTAACAGAAGATACTATTAAATTAATTGATGAAGGTATGAAGAATACCAAGTTAATTCAAGTTAAAAAATATCCATATCATAAAGGATATTCTTCAAAAGTGTATGACATTACTAATATATTAGTTACTTTACCTCGATTTCCAATTGATCCTCCACCAAGTACATTAGCCGAACTAACTAAAATAACACGTGATTTTAATGATAAATTGAAACAATATGTAAATTAAAAAATGATATCCTTATATATATTTATATAAATGCCTATTTTTGAACAAAAATATGATTATTCAGCTAATTGTATATATGAAAAACCTCACAAAAATGAAGTAAGATTATATAATTTGTTTAAAAAAAACTGTGATGTCTTAGATCGTGAATCTATTGTAAAAAATAATGAATTATTTGCAAAAGAAATGCTAATGATACGTAGTTTTTTAGATGAAAACAATATTTCATTTCCATTAGAGAAAAAACATATAGAACCTGTTAAGAATAAATTAGCTAATTTTGTTATTAAGAATAATATGGATATTATATTAATATTGTTAGATAGCGAAAATATTAGATTGTTGTGTATTCCTCAAGAAGATAATGATGATCTAATTAATAAAATTGAAAGTATTATATTTAAATCAAATAAGACTGTAATTTTAACAACTGTTAAAATTTAAGAATATTGTATTTGCGAATAATCTTTATTTTTATTAATTTTAATTGATATATCTGTAATGTCTTTAATTTCATCAATATGTGATACAAGAATAACACTGTTAAATTGTGTTAAAAGATAATTTAACACCGTAGGAATTAAAGTGCGATTATTTGCATCAGCACTTGTCCAACCTTCATCTATGAAAAGTTGCAAACAAAAACATTTATTATTGTAAATCTGTAGAAAAGCCATACGTAAAGCAATATTAATAACAAATCTTTGAAATCCTGAAGCTTTATTAATTGATATTGTATTATTAAGAGAAAATTGAATACCTTCGTTTTCTACAAAGGCATTAATAATGAAAGGGTTAATTGTAGATTGTTTGATAATATTATTAACAGTTGAAATGATATTAGGTAATATGTGAGTATCGTAAATCCATTTTTGAAAATTATCGTAATTTTCAAGTATTCTTTTAAATGTAATAATTGAATGATTAATATTAATTTGTAAAGTATTTAAAATGTTATGTTCAATTTTATTTTTTGAAAAACTATCAAAATGTGTAATCATATTAGTTTTATAAATAATTAATTCATTTATTTCATTTTCAATATCTTTAATTTTATTAAGTATAGTTTTACGTTTAAAATGTTTTTTAGCATAGTTAATTAATTCTTCATTATAATAATATGTATTCCATAATTCTAATTGTTTATAATCTTCAATATTGTTATAATCCTTAACCGGTTCTTTAAACTTTAGTGTGTTTTCAATAGCTTTAATATTTTCATTCCAATTATTATATTCAATTGCTAAATAAGAATCATACAATGTATAAGCATAATTTATTGTATAATATAATGTATTAAGATCATTTTCTAGGTTTTTTTTATCAATATTAAGTTGCTTATTTGTGTCGTCTTGAAGTAATTTAAGTTCATTTACTTTTATTTTAATATTACTATTAAGATCATTTAAGGTTGTTTTATATAATTCGTATTGTTTATGTTGTTTTATGCTATCTGTATAATAATTAATATTAGATTTTAATTCATTATAATCTTGAATCCATTTAAAAATTTTTTTATTTTTAATATTATTAATAGTATATTCTATAGTATATTGATTAATAGTATTTTTATAATGATCTAAATTATGTTCAAGATAATTAAATCTTTTAATATACATTTTTAAATTAAGAATACATAAATCAATGCTATTGTTAAGAGTCGTAAGTTTATTTTCTAATTCTAATTTCTTAATAACTGAACTTTGTTTCATACATATATGACATTCTGGATTATATTCAGTTAATTTATATTCACTTAATTGTTCTATAGTAGTATTAATATTGATTTGAATATCGTAAGTTGATTTAAGACTATTTAACTTATTATATTCATCAATATATTTATTACATAATTCTAATTCTATTGTTGGTTTAATATATTCTTTTTCTAATTCTGTTAGTTGTTTTGTATATTTTTCAAATATTATGTATTTATTGGGATATTTAATTTCTAAAGATTTAAAATATTCAATAGCTTCTTCAGCTTCCTTAATAGATATAAGAGGTTTTTTAATATAATCTAAAGCATGTATTGAATTATTAAGATCATTAATTGTAATTTGAATATTTTGAATAGTTGTATTATTAATATTAATATTATTATTAATAGAATTGAGAGATTCTTGTAAAGTATTAAGATCTTTTAATTTGTTAATATTAATAGTTGTTTTATTATTTGAAGGATATTTAGAATATGTATTAACAATGTTATGAAGTGTTTCAATATTACCAAAATGTAAAGAAATTAGATCTAAAGTATTATCTATTATTGTAGTGTTATTGGGTTTGCGTGGTCTAATAGTGTTTAGTTGTATAAGTTTTTCTTCTAATTTTTTAAAATCTGTATTAATATACGGTTTAATTTGATCTAAATTATAATTATTAGTTGGTTTTGGTGTATTAAGTAATTGATTATAATCTTTAAGATTTTTGATATCAATATTATTTTGGATTGTATTTTCAAGTTTATCTAAAGGATATTTAGTATAATCAATATATTCTAAATTATTGTAAAGTGATTCTTTTGTATTAGTTAATTGTTCAATATTATCAGTAATTGAGGTGATATTAAAATCTATTTCAATTATGTTATTGTTTAATTCTAATAATTTAGAATCTATAGATTGAAACACATCTTTATAAGCATTTAAACAGTCTTTAATAAGATCTTTAAATTTAATAATAGCATTTAAATTTATATTATTATCAATATGTTTTTTAATATTTTTAGGGTCTAAATTAAGAAAACTGAAATCAAAATCTTGTGTTATCATCGAAGTTTTAAGAAAATCTTCAATTGTTCCTAAATTATCTTCAAGCCATTTTTTAGTTAATGTAAGACCTGAAATATTAATAGATTCATTAGATACAGTTGTATCATATGATTTTAAAGAATTATCATTTCTTTTAAAACTACGTTTAATTCTATAATCAATATTATCAATAGAAATAAGTATGTTTGTAGTTGCTTTGGTTGCACTAGAATTAATGAAAGAAGCTGAATATTTCTTACTAGTTCTAGAAGGCATAGATTCACCAAAAATAGCATAACATATTATTTCGTATAATGCAGATTTACCACAACCATTAGGTGCATTAATAATAATTGATTTGTTATTAAGTTGTTGAAAATTAATTTTATTATCCATTTTATAGCATAAACAATTTTCAAAATCTAAGGTTTTAATAACGAAATTATTATTTGAAATTTTAATTTTATTATCAGTTTCTATGGCATTTTGGTAAATTGTTATTGTTTGAGCTATCTTTTCATTTTGTTTTTTATATTTGGAAGGTAAATAAAGTTTATGTGGATTATCAATATAATCAGTAATAGTTGGATCATTAAAATATAGTTTAAAATAATTAGTATCTGTAGTGTGATTAGGTGTATTTTGAATAGGTTTAGATATGGAAGTAATAAGATTTTTAAAATCTGTAATAGTTATATTGTAAGTTTTTAGGTTATTATACAACGTATCAATATTATTGTATGTTCCATCAATACGGATTGAGATATTGGTAGGAAAATTAGGGTTGTTTAGAATATCATTAATTGGTATTAGTTTATTTTTATATTTGATATTCCAAATATCATTAATATGTTTAAGAATAACAAATCCATATGGATTAAATACCGGTATATGTATAGATTTTTTAGTTTTAATATTCCAAATAAGATAACCATGATCTATTATATCTTCACCAAAGTTTTGTTGAATAAGTGATCCTGAGTAGGCATACGAACAATTTTTGTATATATTTGATTGATGTAAATGTATATCACCTAAGCAAGCAATATCAAAATCTTTTAACATTTCTAATGGATATGAATTATTAGAATCAACTTCTTGATTATGATTAAAATAAGTTTTACAAAAAGAACCGTGAAATAATGCTACTTTTGTTTTTATTTTTTTATCAAAAGTATTTGGAAAATCTGGTAGATCTTTTATAATACCAGATCCTTCTCCGGGTATTAAAGTATCTTTAACTGATATTGTAGAAATACCTATATTACCAAAAGTAATTGTAGTAGTAGTATTGAGATAATATAGATTTTCTATATTAGTTAATAATATAGAATCTAAGAGACTAGGATCATTTGGATATTGTTGTAAAAAATCGTGATTACCAGGTATAATAACAGTAGTTGCTATAGTTGTTAAGATAGTTATAAGTTGTTTAAAAAGGTTAAGACCGAAGTTTTCTACTTTATTTTTATTGTGAAATATATCGCCTGCTACTAAAATAATAGCATTATCTTGATTTATTTTATTAAATAATAACGAGTTTTTAAGATTTTCAAAAACTGTTAAATATTCATTATATCTTGAATATGTTTCAGTTCCAGTTCGTATATGTATATCAGCTAAGTGTATAATATATTTGTATGTCATTAATAATAAAAATTATTAATTAAAATATCATTTTTACGATAAGTTTATTCTTCTTCTAACTGTTGTAGGTCTTTTAGGTGCATTAGGAATAGTGTGAGGTGGTCTTATAGGTCTAATAGGTGAATTGAAAATATCATTATGATAGATAATTGATAATATTTTGATAGTAATATCTTTATTAATATATTTTTGTAATCCTAGTTGTATGAAAGGAAATATTTCATTAAGAGTTTTGTGATTAAGTTGCCAATCTTCTTCTTGCCAAATGTTCATTATGTTAAAAATAATAATATTATCATTTTTATATAAAAAAATGATAGTAATATTTTATGATGAGCAAAATGAATTGTATAAATATAAATTTTGTGGATAAAGTTCATAAAACAATAATATATAAACTATCAAAACAAAATAAATTCTATGTTAATGATATTAATGCTTGGTTATATTCAAATGATAAAAAAGGTAGTTTTAGTAATTGGAATAAATATTATGAAAATAATATGTGTAGTAATATTATTATATTTCCATATTGGAAAGGAATATTTATATGTGTAGATAAGAAAGTTATAGGATATATAATATATTACGAAAGACATTATAAAGATGATAATGTAGGTAATTTTCTATCAATTGAGTTTATGTTAATAGATCATAAATATGTATGTAAAGGGTTTGGAAAATTAGGATTGAATTATTTATTAAATATATATAATGACAAAGATTATTTTACAGTGTGTATTGAAAGAAAAAATGGTAATGTAGAATTTTATAAGAAAATGAAATTTGTAGAAAAAGAAGATAATAAAACCGAAAATCATCATAAAGAGTTTTCAACATTTTTAGCGAACGAAGATTATTGTTGGTTGTATAGGTTCTTAAAATAAAAGATTACAAAAATCTTTGTAAGTAGTTTCATTCGTTAAATTTTTATTATTATATTGTTCGAATGCTTTGTGTAATTTGAATGGTATTTTTTTACCTAATATTTTATTATTATCAAAAAGTGCTTTAATTTTATCAATAATATCAGGTGGAAAGTATCTAAGATCACTAATATGAACGTGTCTCATAGGAATATCAATATTCACAAGGGGGATATTGAGTTGTCCAGTTGTATATTGTATTTCAACTGCAAAATCATTAGGTAAATGATTAATAACTAATTTAATATCTTTACGTGTTTTACATAATATTGGACGTTTAATAGATGGATACATTAATTTCATTTTTTCAAATATTTCAGTTTTTTGTTCTTCGGTAAAAGGTTCTCTATTATATGGATTTGCAAAAGGTTGTTTAGGATCATTTGTTTTAACAGTATTATGCCACATTTTATAAAGATCTTTGACATAAAAAGCATATGTTGTGTTGTTAGAAAATACTTTAATAACATGTTTTAATTTTGTAGAATCCATATCATCCCAATTATCACCTGATATAGGATCATCTTCATTTACGACTATAGGTTCTGTATGTAATAAGTATTTAATATATTGATCTTTTTTATCACTAGAACTAGATCTGGGTGAAGGTGTTTTTGAAAATGAAATGGATAAAGAACTAAATGATTTTTTTACCTGATCTTGTAATAAAAGATCTAATATTTGATTAGCATTAGCTATACGTTCAGTTATATATGGTATATGAGAATTATATTCTAGAATAATTTCAAGAATAACTTTAAGAGCAATATTACGATCTGTAATGTCATTATTGTTAAATACAAAATCTTTAAAATATTCAATAGGTTTGCGATTAATAACACCTTTAATATTGTTGTTGACATTTTGTTGATCACGATCTAAATGATAACTTTCGGTATATGTAAGATTAAACATTGCGAATATATCTGTACTATCTTTGTCCCATTCAAGTGGATTATAATCAGGAATAATTTCTCTAATATATTTTAAAATATTGTTATATTGTATAACATTAGGATCTGTTGGATTTGTTTTAATATATTTTGTAATAATTTTAATAGCATCAGTAGAATTTGGAACATAAGCATTAATAATGTTTTTATCAAATGGTAATTTAAACAATGGAATGATATTGTTAAAATTAACTGTAGGAGAACTACTAGAACTAGATTTTGATTCTACTTGATGTTGTTCTTTGCATTTTTCTTTAATACCATCAATAGTTGCGGATGATGTTAAGTATCTTCCTGTAGTTGGATTTTTAACACGTGTGATTGTTTTTTTTTTAAATTGTTTATATTCTTTTAAAAATTCTATACATTGTTCTTTAGTATAGGCACTCATTTATTTATAAATATTATAATAAATCTAAATTATTAACAATATCTAAATGTTTTAACCAATAATTAATTGATTTTAAATCATCTTTAAATATAGAATGTAATAATTTAGGTAAAAAAGTAGTTTTTAATGTAGAATACTGAGATTTAAGATCTTTAGGATTAATATTTTTAAAAGATATTAAATCATCTATATCTAATATTTCGGTAAGTGATTCTAAAAGTGGTTTATCTTTATCTAATTGTAAAGCAATTTCGTAAAACTTTCCAATTAGATCACAAAAATATTTGATTTCCGTGGAATCATTAGACCCGTGTTTAGCACGTAATTCTAAAGTGCAAGAATCGCCTGTAGAGAGTTTATATAAATTAAGAATACTATATCTGTTAACATATTGACATGGATCAATAATATATGAGTTTTTATTGTGTAAATGTGAGAATCTATAATTAGCTTTATTTTGATAAATATGCATTAATAAAATTAATTTATCTTTGAATAATAAATTTTTATAAGGAATACAGAAAGTTCTAGGACTATTTGATGGACTTGAAACATAATCTTCGGGATTTATTTTACTTAATTTATCAATTTTTCTTTGAATAGCATCAATTTTTTTAATTAATTGTTTAGGAGTTTCAAGCAATGATCTTAATTGTTGATTTTGTGATTTTAATAATTCTTCTATACGTAGTTGTTCTTCGATTGTAAGATATTGTTTTGTATCAGTATAAGATGATGTTTCAAAACTGATAGGTATATTAAAAAATTCGTTTATTGTTAAGTTATCTAGTGATTTAATATTGGAATCAATTGTTTGTAAAGGTCTACAGTAATGTGATGTTCTTCTGTTAGGTAAGCAAATTAAATAAATAAAATTTTGAAGAATATAAAAAACATAAGTTATTTGAAAGATTATGTAAGGATTAGTAATACCTAATTTTTTATCTTTAATACTAAAATGAATATGATTTGATGTTTGTATAGCGTGAAAAGGTGTTAATTTAAGTTTTTTTTGTAAAGAATTCATTAATAAATCTACACCTATCTTAACTTGTTCAGAACTAGAAAAAACAGAAGAAACAAATTCAGTATAAGGAACGTGGTTATCGGGTATTAATTTTCCTTTAAGTAGTTTTTTAATAGTTTTATAAATATTTGAATAATTCGAATGTTTAACTGCGAGACTTGTATCTTCATCATAAAACCAATTAATTTTAGATTTACAGTTAGGTAATATTAAAGGATTTGTATCATCATTTCGTAATTTATCAAATAAAGAAAAAGAATGATAATGATTATTTTTACAAATGATATGCGAAATGATTAAAATAATAACATAAGTATCCTCTGTAGTTAATTTAGTATTAGTAAATTGTTGTGAATTTACATTTTTAGAAAATGCAGTATCATAAACATAACTGAAAGGATTTACTCTTTTAATTTGTGTATAAATATGATTGAGTAGTTCTTGAATAGTATGACAATTATTTGTAATAATTTCATTGTAAATGAGTGTATAAAGATTTTTATCTAATTTAATAAAAAGTTCCATTTCAATACCAAATGTGAGTTTAGACATTTGTTTAATAAAAATAAATTAAATTAGTGTATTTGGTGTGTGTTTAATGTTGTTTTAGTGGATTTTGGATTTTTAGTTGGGTTTTTAGTGGGTTTGGGGGGTTTTTAATAGAGTCTTTAGTGGATTTTGGATCTTTAGTCAGGTTTTTAGTAGGTTTGGGATCTTTAGTCAGGTTTTTAGTAGGTTTGGGATCTTTAGTCGGGTTTTTAGTATGTTTAGGATCTTTAGTGGGTTTAGTTTCTTTAGTATGTTTAGGATCTTTAGTGGGTTTAGGATCTTTAGTATGTTTTGGATCTTTAGTGGGTTTAGAATCTTTAGTGGGTCTAGAATCTTTAGCTGGTTTAGGATCTTTAGCTGGTTTAGGATCTTTAATTGATTTTTTAGTATGTTTAGGATCTTTAGTGGGTTTGGGATCTTTAGTGGGTTTAGGATCTTTAGTGGGTTTAGAATCTTTAGTGGGTCTAGAATCTTTAGCTGGTTTAGGATCTTTAATTGATTTTTTAGTGTGCTTGAGTTTTATATTTTGTTTTAGTGTATCTTGTTCTTGTTTAAGAACATTAAACTTTTCAACAAGTTTATCAATATTTTTAATATATTTGGCTTTTTTATTAGGATTTGCTTTCATTTCAGTTTTGTAATTTTTAATTTTTTCTTTAATTTTTAAAAGTTTATCAGTAAATGTTTGTAATATAATTTTATGTTTAAGATTATCAATTTGTATGAGATATTTATCTAATTTAGTATTTTTATATTTATCTTTAATAATTTTGATTTGTTCTTTAATTAGTTGCATTTTGTTTATTGATCCACCTTGTAGTCCGTTATTCTTTTTGACCCGCTCCCAGAAGGGCTGCACATTGGTCGAGTCCAGGGCACTTTGAAGGTCTTCTAGGGGCATCTGCCTGAGGAGCGACGAGGCCTGGTCCCAGGAAATCTCGTCTTTATTGAGGTGGGGCTGCAGGGAGACTCGTAGCTGTGCGATGACGTTCCCCTTGTCCAAGACCATTTTAATAGTTTCATTATCGTTGAGTTTTTTGTTCAATGTTTTAAATTTTAGCAACTGCGTTTTCAGAGTTTCTTTTTCTGGTTCGGTTAATTTTACTTCTTCTACGTTAATAGATTTCAATCTGTTATCACTTTGTCTTAAAAGAGCGTTTAATTGTAAAAAATTATCGTAATATTTGCCTTCGATTTGTGCATCGGTCAGGTCACAAAAAAACTCAACAACCTTTTCTAAGAAGGCAGAGGTATCTTGAGCAAAAAAATTCAACCATCTTTTATTGCGTATGGTTTTGTTGTGTTCTTCTTTATCTTCTTTATCTTCTTTATCTTCTTTATCTGTAGTTTTTTTTTTATATGTAGCTTCTAGTTTGTTTAGTCTCTCTTGTTCATCACGTTGATCAAAACGATCTCCTACACGATCTAAATAATGTCTTAATCGTTCGTCCCAGTTTGGAATGCTACTTCTGCCGCTGTTTCCACTTTTGGACGGTGCTCCTTCTGCCGCCGCACTTTCCTGTGGTCTTGCTGCAGGGCTTATTAATGTTGGCTGTTTCGTTGAGGTAATAATCCGCCCCCTCCTCTTAGTCTTCAGCCTCATCCCACTAAGAGGAGGGGGCGGATTCGAAGTTCCGTCTCTGTCTTTCTTTCTCCTTTTCTCTTCCTCTTCCTCTTCGGTTTTGGGTAGTTCTCGGCCTGGTATTTGCCCATCTTGTAGGCTAAAAGGATCTAATGAGGTCTCCAACTTCCTCTTGCCCTTTTCTCCAGTCGTCGATTTCATCTCTGGCAGCCTCAGCTGTTGTCCTTTACTCACGTCTGTGTGTATCCCGCGCGCCACATGCTCCCGCTTCTCGTTCTGTCTCGTTTGGTCCTGTGGATTTGCTCTAGAATTTACCTGCAGCAGCTGATTTGCTCTAGAATTTACCTGCAGCAGCTCCGGGCTTAAGTCTCCCGAACGCGTCGAAGTTCTGCCTCTGCCTCTGTCTCTGTATCTGCCTCTGTATCTGTCTCTGTCTATGTCTCCGTTTCTTTGCAGGTTTGATCTTGAGGGAGACTCCGAAGCTCTGTATTCGTCTTTTTTTTTGTCTATGTATGTCTTTTTCCGTGCTTCTGCCTCTTCGGTGTTGGTTTGTTCTCGGCCTGGGCTTCTACTTCTACTGTTTTGTCTCACGAATATGTTTGTCTCGCCGCGCATCGCCTCCTCCTCCTCCTCCTCCTCCTCCACCTCCTCCACCACCTGTCTCAATCTCTCCCCCTCCATCTTCAGGCGCTCCTGCACCTGCATTGCCCGCAGCTGTGCGCCCTCTCGCCAGAATCTCTCCTGTTTTGCCTCCCTCTGCACTTCCTCCTCTCGCCAGAATCTCTCCTCCTCCTCCGTCGCAGCCTTGGCCTCCTCCTGTCTCAATCTCTCCTGCACCTGCATTGCCCGCAGCTGTGCGCCCTCTCGCCTCAATCTCTCCTGTTCTGCCTCCCTCTGCAGGCGCTCCTGATCCAGCCTCACCCTCCCCTGTTTTGCCTCCCTCTGCAGGCGCTCCTGTTCTTCCCCTTTCACCCGCTCCTGCTCCTCCGCCTTTCTCTTCGGAGGAGGACGCCGCGGCTGCCAAGAAGAAGGCGGGGGAGGAGGTGCAGAGGGAGGCAGAACAGGAGAGATTGAGGCGAGAGGAGGAGCGGGTGAAAGGGGAAGAACAGGAGCGGGTGAGGCTGGATCAGGAGCGCCTGCAGAGGGAGGCAGAACAGGAGAGATTGAGGCGAGAGGAGGAGCGGGTGAAAGGGGAAGAACAGGAGCGGGTGCGACGGGCGCAGGAGGCTGCGAGAAAGGAGGAGGCGGCGGCTTGCCTGCTGGCGGTGGGGGCTTTCCTGCTGGAGGCGGGGGAGGCTTTCCTGCGGGCGGTGGGGGTTTCGAGGCGGCAGCTGCGGGCTTGGCGACAGGAGGAGACTCGAGGATGGTATGGAATCCCACCACCTCGTCCTCTCCCTCCTCTCGCGCTGCAACAGCCTCCTCTCGCGCTGCAACAGCCTCCGCCGTGTCACCCTTGGACTTCTTGAGCGCCGATCTGTTATGTAAAACTATTCTTGTTAGTTGTGCTCCCTCAGCTTTTCTGGGCAATGCCCTCGTATTAGCTGATGTTTTTTGTGATGTTGTAATATATCCAAGATTTTTCATTTGTCGTTCTTTTTTTAACTTTAACAATGTAATATAGTGCAATAAATAAAATATTGGTTTTGAAGCTATAGACTTTTTTTTATAGTCATTATATAAATCATCAATATGTGTATATAGGACCCGCTCCCTTACACGTGATGTCGCTTTTTGTCCTTGTCGGTTTTGTGTTGATTTTCTTCGAGGGCGCATTGACACACCCCCCGTCTGTATCGTTCCATTACCGTAATTAGTTCCCGTCTGCATAACCAATTCATTTTCTTTTAGGGTAGTAATGTTTTTTGGTCCACCGGAGAAATATTTACATGTATTAACAAATTTAACACCTCCAAATGTTAGAGGAGCACTAAATGTAAACGGATCATACTTGGTAGTTAAAACTGAGTGTTTAGTTGGTTTAGTACTAGCAGAGTCAGCAACACTTGCAACTGTTTGACACACATGATCGTAAGGTGTTGTAGTTCCTTTTAACAGTGCTGGCATATTTGAAGCATCACTAATGTGTTTAGTATTACTCCCATAATGGTTATCTCCCATTTCATGAAACGCTGGGGACATACTAGATCCAGCTTTAAAATTGTTTGTAATTTGTATCCACATGCTTTGTTCGGATGGGTGTTTTATAGTTAAATACGTATTATAATTTTTTGCTGAAGGTATTACTACATATGATTCGTTAGTAATAGCTGCAGGAATAAATAATTCATGAAGTTTTTTTTTAACATTGGCTTCTAATTGTTTTTTTTTTATAAAAGTTTCAGCTAACTCCAGAACTGTAGCATTGGTTATATTAGCCTTAGCACCTAAAAAATACGTTAAAATCTGCTTAAAACGCGCCTGTATAAGAGTCGGATTTAAATTAGGTGTTTTAAATTTTCTATCTATAAAATTTTGAATATTAGACTGTAATAAGACTAAAAGTTGCTCATGCAAATCACCAGCATCAACAGCACCAACAGCAGCACCAGCGGCACCAACAGCAGCACCAGCGGCACCAACAGCAGCACCAGCGGCACCAACAGCAGCAACAGCGGCACCAACACCACCTTCCCACCCACCTCCTGTTGCTGCTGGTGCTGCTGCTTGTGTTGTATCTAGGTGAGTTAATAAATTATTGTTTTCCAGAAACTTTTTAAATATTTCTATGGTGCTGATAATATTAGCATCAATAAAAGCGAATTGTGAATTGTCAGAAAAATCTATTACAGTTTTAGCGATATTATTAATATATAGTAATTCCTCTTGAAACATAGCTTCAGTAAAATTTAATTCGCTCGTATCGTCTAATTTACCACTACACAAGTTGTGTGCTGTCCAAAAAATAGAAGGAAATAAAGCTTTAATCTGTTTAATATACTCTACATCTTCTTTGCTTTCCGGAATTGCTAATTCAACCTGGGGGTAAGATGAATAGTCTTCTAATAAATTATTTGTGCAAAATATCTCTAAAATTTCTTGAGTATATAACCATAAAAGATAAAATGGAGCAGATTCTGTTGTAAAAATTAAATTAGTAATTTTTCGCTTTACTACTTGTGGTCTGTTACTCCCTGTTTCTAAATCTGTTATATGCTGCAAATAGTTTGCAGCAAAAGATATACACCAATACTCTGTTCCTGAATCTGCATCGGCTTGATTTAGATTTTTTTTATGTGAAGGATTAAAATTGATTTTATCGTATAACCAAGGTATAATTTGTAAAACATCGTCAACGGTGGGGTCTTGTACTTTTGCATAATTATATATATCCTTCACATAGTCATTAATAAACTTAACTATCTCAGATAATGTTAGCTTGTCTTTAGCAACAGCAGCAGCTTTGATATTTGAAATAAAGTCAGTTTCGCTGACTTTATTTTCATGAAAGCTTATAAAAAACTTACATGCAACATCAATATGCAAACATAACAAACTTCTAACTATTACTAGTAATTTTAATATGTTTGCATTAGTTGCATGTGAGTTGGAACTGGCTATTGTTCTTAAAAACAAACTAGCTATATAATCTAACCATGAATAAAACCAAGGAAAAAAACGAAGTACAGATGATTTTAAATATATTACTTCACTTAAAATCTCTGCTGCTTTTGATGGGCGAGTTCTAAATGAACTAGTTAACCAACCATGATTACAAGGTTGTTCAAGTTGAAATATAGAATTCTTTATAGAAGAATGTGCCAGTTGTAATCCTTTGTCAAGTAAATCAGTTCCAAACGCATATCTTTGTATTAAGGTTCCACCAGTACTTATTGCATAATTACAACCATTTTTATTATATGTTTCACAGGCACCAAATTGATGACCACAAATCATGTCTATACGTTGCAAGTTTGCTGTGTGTATAAAGCTCGCTATTGTAGGTGCAGTTAAACCAGGTATAATGTTAAAGCTGGTGTTGGTGTGATATTTGGCAAAAACGTTGAAGAGATCATTTGATGTTTGCCTACATTCTAATGCTTTTAATGCTAATATTGATGCTATTTCAATAATTATTAGTCTTTCATCTGATTCTGCTATTGGGGAGCTTAATGTATTTAACCACAGTGTATATTCGTCTACTACCTTGCGTAACCCTAATACTAGGTTATTATTATTCGCAAAATCTCGTGTGGAAGTTTGTATTGAGGCAAACGTCTCTAATCCAGAATTTAGGGTGTCTGAATTGCCGAGGGCATTTAGTCTTGTTTCGAGTTTTTTTTTTGATTTTTTGCGTTCATTTTTTAGTATAACAGGGTTTACTCCTGTGTCTATAATTGCTATTGCTGCTCCTAATATTCCTGTGAATATTAGGAGTTTTTTGACGGCGGGACTATTTATCAAGGGATGGTTGGCGCTTATATATTCCTGTGCATTGGTATAGGTCTTATCATAGGCGGTAGAGATTATAGTATATGTTAGGTGTTCCGTTCTTAATTGGTATGATTCGCTTGTAATTCCATAACAAGCTATACGTGCTAAATACAATAACTTTGTAAGGGCACTTAATATAAAAGTGCATTTTTTTTTATAGTTCCCATAACTATTTTTGCTAAACATTATATGAAAACCAAAACTAGTTGAAAATTGTTGTTCACTTTTTTTTACCACAACTGGATCATATGTAAAAGGTGCATGTATATGAAATTCTTCGTCGAATGCAAAGAAATCCATTAAGTTAAAACTTTCAGTTGACCTCTTTGGTGTCAACTGAAAGTTTTGACCAAGGGGACCAAGGGAGTGTAAAATTTTCCATAAATAAGTAATAGTCTTCCTCTCTGTACCATAGGTGCTCGTGTTTTTGGATTGCGAATGATATGGTTGAAATATATCAGCATAACGGACATCTTTGTCGGATTTTTCACAAATACCCAAATAATGTAACTGTTGTCGACCAAGGTCATATTGCACAACTTTAGTATTTACTTCAAGGTTTGCTGCATAACCAGACAGTATTAACTGTAATTGAGGTGCAACAATATTATCCGTAGTAGCAAATAACAGATTAAAATCTGTAACCGGTTTTATTGTATAACAACCTTGATGCCCGTTATAAACAGTTTTTAACAAAGAGGACATGCAAATATTAGTTACAAATTCTGCGAGGGCATCGCCATTACCGTCTTTATATATAATATCTATATATTTAACATCAAGTGAAGGTTCAAACTTAAATTTGCACCAGTGAGATGTTATGAAAGGACTAGTAACACTGATCTCAGTAGTTAGGTCAAATGATACATAAATACTAAACCCTAGTTTTATTTGTTGATACTTAATATCGTCTACTGTTAGGGTTGGATTGTGCTCTTCAAATTTTGTTTTAACAGCATAACAGTTTGCAGATGGAGTAAAATATGTATAATATGTTTCTTCAGAAATTTGCGTTATAATTTCTATGTCTTTAAATATTGTTTCAGCAAAAATAATTGTTTTATCTATAATAGCCTTTGCTTGATCGTCGGTTAACCAGTTTTCATTGTCTCGCGTTATTTTATTTGATAACGTAGTTCTTATCGCTGATTCTCCTTGTGCTACGCTAAGTAAGGAATGAACATCTAAAAATATAGAAAATGTAGTAAAGTCTGAATGAGTAGCGCTAACTATTTCGTTTAATAAGTTTAACCAGTCTTCTGCTCCTAGAAAAAAGTTTAATAAATTACATACAAAAACATAAAAAAGACCGTCATTTGTATTTGCAAAGGAGTCAATTTTTGTAGCGGCTGTTCTAGTTTTTTCTTCTTCCTTTATTCTGACAATTTCTTTGTAAAACTTTCTATATTCTTTAACATATTTAGATTCAGCTTCAGTTTCAGTCTCAGTACTCGGTTTTATATGTTCATCACATACGTCTAGGAGTGTTTTACTGACCCCCGACGCATCCACCGTCTGCTGAGTTAGGTAGATATATATGTTGTTTTTAAATGTGTTTACCTCGTCTTTGTTTTTTGGCGAGAACATGTTGAGTATTTGTACTTTGGGTCCAGATGTCAACTTCTGCAGATTACGCTTGTCTTTTGTACTGTTTTCCATAAACTGTATAAATATTGATAATATAAATATTTTAGTATAAAAACTATCAGGATTAAAACTTTCTTGCCCAGTTTTCAAGTTGTCGAAAGCAGTTGTAATGCGTTGTATAAATCTGTATAAAACGGCGTTAATCCGCTCGTGTTTTTTGTTTATTCGTTCTTTGAGAAATTGTTCACCAGCTTTTTTTAAGTTTAAGTCTTCGTAAAATGCTAAACATTGAGGTTTAGAGTGAGCCATTTTAATTAATATTTTATTTAACTATAAGAAAATATTTATTAACTAGATGCAATAGGTGTAAATATGTGGTTTAAATATTGTTCTATTACTGATAATTCTTGTTCTTCTTCTGCGCTTTCTTTTCTTTGATCTTTTAAAAAGTCATGACAAGAATCCAATATTCTTGCAAATAGTTTTAATGCAAACGCAAACTCTTCCTCCGTTTTAGCATGTTGCCCTCCAATTTTTTCACACATTTGTATATAAATGTTGTTAAGCTGCTCAATTGTAAATTTATAAAATGCTGGTATTTTATTTCCCATTTTAGTAGAAAAATATAAATATCTGTTTTGTTTATATGCAGTGAGAATGCCACTACTCCATTTTTCTCCAACACAAATTATAGCAAATAATAATAAAATTGTATCGAGTGTTTCAAATGATGTAAGAAATTTAAGATTGTCAATAAAATATTCAAACTGGGTTATATCACCCATTGCCTTCATATCAAACAAAACAGCTGCTATGTTTTCGTCGGTTGCTTTACCGTCATCAAAAAAGGTTTTTATGTCATCAATTAACTCCTTTTGTTTGGAAGAGAGGTCGTTGTGACTTGAGAATTGCATCATTTTTCTTACACTTCGTATTTCATTATTTTTACGGGGACTGTCTTTTAAATGATCTGTAGGCTTACAGATCATGCTACTGTTGTCAATAATTTTATAATCTTGGTCTGACCATGGTCCAACATGATTTAGCTGTGTGCACGCAATTTTAGCAAGTGCAATTTTTTTAGGAGGCATTTCAGGAAAATAGTTTTTATTTATATAAAATAAAAAAATAACTAAACTTAATATAAAAATGATATAAAATAAAATGAAAAATAAAACAAAAAGAACCGTTCAAATATATCAAAAAAGATCAACCAAGAATGGTGAGAAAACTTCAAATATGTTAAAAAGTTCAACAGAAAGTGATAAAAAGAGTTCAAGTGATGAAATGTACAAAAATATAATATAAATAAAAGGTTAATAAATGGAGATGAAAAAAAATAAAGTTAAATGAATTAAACGAATTAAGAATGTCGTCTTATACAAAAGAGAATTAAAATGTAATAATATACAGAATGAATTTAAGATCTTGTAATAATATTATTTTTATAAATAATCTACAGAATGATGTAAAGTTATTTAAAAATGTAATAATATACAGAAAGATCTAAAGTTATTTAAAATATTGTAATAATATACAGACTGAATTTAAGATATTTTTATAAATAATCTACAGAATGGATTAAAGTTATTTAAAAATAGTGTAATAATATACAGAGGGTTTTAAGATCTTGATCTAGTTTTTATAAAAATATTGTAATAATATACAGAGGGTTTTAAGATCTTGATCTAGTTTTTATAAAAATATTGTAATAATATACAGAGGGTTTTAAGATCTTGATCTAGTTTTTATAAAAATA
>Ga0206124_10000653_pt1 | contig 27809 bp, 38 predicted proteins | sample Helgoland_Spring_3_FD_148671 | JGI IMG/M metagenome (GOLD analysis project Ga0206124, IMG submission 148671) | Pelagic subsurface seawater microbial communities from Kabeltonne, Helgoland, North Sea - Helgoland_Spring_Bloom_20160321_2 | ecosystem: Environmental > Aquatic > Marine > Epipelagic ... | reverse complement strand
TAGTGGGGGGGGGTAGCCACTTTTTGCACGTAAAGGGGGGTCGAAAAAAAAGCAAAGTTTATGTTGCAATGGGCGGGTATATGTGCATTTTACAGTTAATCGCTTGCACTACGTGAGCGAATAACAACGAAAAAATAATACACATGAAAAGCTATAATTACCAATCATTAAATGAATTTCTCAGCCAAACTGATTTCGTTTGGCATTTAAGGAGCGACATACGATCTGCAATTGCAGAGGAGGCTGAGAAAGACGGTGAAATTGCCGATTTCTGCAAGCCTTTTTACTCTCAAAAATTAGAGACCGAGACGAAAGCTAGTATATTAGAAGCATTTGCTCAATATGGCATTAACATCTAACCAACCAACCAACGAAAAAATAATACACATGAAAGCAATACAAACAAAATACCTAGCAGCAACAGATACGCGCGGTTCACGCATCAAAGCAATCGCTGGCAATATGAGCGCCACAGTCCCTTATAATCACGCCATGAGCGACGAAGCCGTTCACTTTGAAGCGGTCAAAGAGCTGGTTAAAAAGAACTGCCTTGACTGGGATATATCGGAAATGGTATTCGGCGGGATAAAATACGGCTACGTTTTTTGCTTCCCCGAATCTACTATAACAGCTTAACTATAACCCACTACCCCCTTCGCTGAAAAGTGAGGGGGGTTTTTTGTGCCTACTCACATAAGGGGGGGTAGCCACTTTTTGCAATTAACAGGTCTCCGCCGAAGAATTAGGGGGTAGCCACTTTTTACGCGGAGGAAAAAATATAAAATTAATTCTTGACAATAATCGAACAATAGAGTAGTTTCTAAGAATCCAATACGGATACCATAACAAAACGAAAGGAAAACAATGTGCTTAATTATACACAAACCAGAGGGGGCAAAGATTCCCTCGGACATCATCGAGCGAGCGAAGCTCATTAACCCACACGGGTTTGGAATTACATTCCTAGACAACGGCAAGACATGAAAGACAAGGGACTACAGCAAGGTTGCCAAGGCAATCAAAACTGATAGACCATTAGTTTGCCACTTCCGATTTGCAACAGTTGGAAGCATTGATCTAAACAACGTTCACCCGTTCAAGGTCGGGGACTCGGATTTGATTTACTCAAACGGGACTGTTGACGGATTCGGGACTAAGACCAAATCGGACATCGCTCACATTGCCAGCGAGATTCTGCCGCGCTTAGATAAAGCTGACTGGACTCCATTCCTAGAGCTTACAGAAACGCGCTTCTGCTTAATCGACGAGAATACTCGCAAGGTTGAGCGGGTCGGGGAGTGGTTCACGCAAGGTGGGGTTCACTACTCAAAGGCGAATTGCTTCACCCCTAAAGCTAGGGTAGCGGTTTACGGGACGCTGAAGAGCGGATACGGGAACAGCCGATTGCTTGACGGGCAAGAGTTTGTAGGTAAAGGCGAGACAGAAAGTGCCTACCCCCTTGAGGTGGAGGGACTGCCCTATCTGCACGACATGAAGGGAGAGGGTTCGCAGGTAACTGTTGAGGTTTACGACGTTACGGATGAGTGCCTAGCTAGGCTTGACCAACTGGAAGGACACCCTACGTTCTACAAGCGGCGCATGACATCTATATCGATGGACGACTGGAGTAAAACGCAAGCTTGGGTTTACTTCATTCAAGATCGTGAGCTAAGTTCTTGGTCTGACTTGACTTCATGCTACGGGGTCGAAGAGTATCGGGTTCGCGGAGATTGTTCGTCTGCCGATAGTTATCCAAGACCTTGGTAGCGGCAAGGCTCTGGGAAAGGGGGGGTAGTCACTTTTTGACTGCTCCCTTTTTTTGTGCGCACGTTAGGGGGGTAGCCACTTTTTTGTTATGTTTTTTTAAAAAAAGATATTGCAATTAATTTAAATGTGTGGAATCTTACAGGCTATGGACTACAAAGATAAGATAAAAGAATACAAAGAATACCGCCGTGGCTATGAGAAACGCTGCGTTACAATGCTCAAAGCTTTCGGTGACATTGATCCGCCAACTGAAGAGCAATGGCAAGAACTAGCAAGGGTTGCTACTGAAGAGTTTAGTCTGCACCCGACTGAACTGGATATGCAAGTCACCCTACTGCACGCAATGAATAACGCATACAAAGGATAATAAAAATGAAACTACTAATTGAGATATTCAAGGGAGTTCCGCACACGCGCGATAATGGCGAGTTCGGAACATACACACAATACGAGGCGGGGGAGCTGCGAAAGTCTTTTGTTCGCGACTACAAGACGGAGAGCTTCCCTAGGGCAATGTCATACGCTAGAAAATTAATACAATCAAACCGCGAGCCTTTCGACGCTAGTAAAGTATCTGAAGTAAAGTAACTACAACCAACATAAAAATGAGAGCTATAAAAATAAATACCGAAGAACAAACTGTAACCGAGATTGATTTGCCAGAGCAAGGCGAAGGCATTGATATCTCTGCATTGGCAGAAGAGATTGACTGCGCATACTTTGAGTGCGTGCGGGTCGGGGACGACGACATTTACATTGACGACGTCGGTCGCTACAGGACGGGCGACGTGGGGGCTTTCAAGATTGGGGGATACCCAAATGTGCTTATCGGCAACGCCGTCGTAATGAGCCACGACTTAGGCGGGGAGAGTGCCGAGCCGAAGTCAAGTGTCGAAGAGATTCGGGACATCGTTGAGTTCTTACAACTATCAATATACTAACATGAAACTACACATATATAAAAACACGCCGTTCGGATTAGAGCGGGTAAACGAAAACGCATTGACTATTGAGGAAGCCAAGGCAGTCATTAGGGCTAACCCTACGCTCACCATGCGTGACGCTGAAAGCCAGTCTTACGAGGCATTGCTTATGCCGTTAGTAAATGAAGACATTGCCAAGGGAGATAATACGCAACCACCTACTGATAAAGAACTTGCAATAGCAAAAAACTTTAAAATAGGTCTTGACATTGCATTAGTTTTGTGTATAATCACTTTCCTAATCGAGATTCTCTCGTAACATAAAAACAAGAAAAATACAAAAATGAAAGAAGAGCTTAAAATTCGCCCACTATCACGTGCAGCATATCGAATCAGTCATATGCTTCTCCAGTTCCAAGAAAAAGATGTGGAAGACGGCATCTTAAAAGAAGGCACACTTAAAGAGGTTAGTGAAACCTATGACGACAATCATATAATCAGTGAAGCTAAATACCTTTTAGAGATTATGGCTGATGGCGTGAATGAGACCATCCATGAGATCGGAGAGCCACACACGAATTATCCGTATTATCTCAAGCAGAAGAAACAGCTTGCTAAATTCTTGAGCAAATACGCTTAAAAGTAAAAACCCTACAAGCGAGCTGTTTCCAAAATGGAAATAGCTCGCCAATTAACCACACGTAAAAATACAAAAAGGAAAATATTATGCCAAACTGGTGCTACACAACATTAAACGTAGATGGATCTAAAGAACAAATCAAAGAGTTTAGCTCTCTGGTTTCGAGAGCTATTGAAAACAACAACAGATTATGCAACGCTATTATACCAAGACCTGCATCCGAAGAAGAAAATAGGTATGATTGGAATATAACGAACTGGGGCAGCAAGTGGGACGTGACTGATATGTTTGTGGAATATGAAGACGACATAAACCTCAATTTATCTTTTGCTACTGCTTGGAGTCCTATTTTTCCTATCTTCGATGAATTGGTTAAGCGCGGCTTTAAAGTCAAAGCCGAATACCAAGACGAGGGATATATGTTTGCAGGTGAATATGAAGATGGCAACGAAACAGACTTTGAAATAAAAGTGTGTGAGCCTTGCCAAGAGCTTGACGAACCTAACTACGAATGTAAATGTGAAGGAAATGGAGTAATCATCCTACGATAACCAAAACAAAACATTATGAATAAAACAGAAGCATACATAACCGCATCAAAATTCTACCTAACCGAAGAGCTACCATCGGACTTTTTCGAGCTAGACGAGCAAGAAGTGACGGACTTCATCCGAGACAACAGGTGGAAACCATTTGAAGAGTGGGAGCCACACGGCATCTGGGATCTGATCGAAGATCTAGCCTCCGAATTTCTCGAAGTATCCAACCAACCAACCCAAAAACATATGAGTAACCTAAAGAAATCAATGGAAGAACTAAACCAGGCGCACGCTATATTCAACTTAGCTCCGTTTGTTGTGACTGACCAAGATAACAAAAAAGAATATTGGGGAGTGAGTAGTATTGAGGAGGCTATGCAAACCATTATGGAGTCCCCGTTTAGCACAGCCACCATCAATATTGGCAATAAAGCACCTAGCATTAAATTCAACTAAACCCTAGACAAAGCCAGCCGTTGTAACCCCTAGCCTCTCAGCACGCCTCACAGCGCGTTGAGGGGCTTTAAGGGTGAAAGCAGGGGGCTACCCCTTTTAACCATAACAAAGACCGCTAAGCGGCAATTAGACATGAGCAAATACACATCGGCAGTAGAATACCTAGCATCAAAAGAATCGGAGATCGTTCCAACTAAGTTTGAGGTTTTGGCAGCAACGATAAAGCGGGACATTGAAAGCAATGCCTTCGGGGATATGCTTAAATTTCCAGCGAAGAAAAAGCCAACTGGACACGAGGGAAGGTTTGATGCAGTCAAGCGACGAGCAACCATTGACCTTGTGAATCAATACCGAGACAAAGGGATGAATGGTCGAGATGCGTGCGGCGCGGTCGGCGTGCCTTACAGCTCATACTCTAGTTGGTCTAACAAGCTCAGAGTTCCCTACCGACCGAAGTAGTGGGAGCGCACAAGATAAGATACAAGCATTCACGGATGCCCGAAGGATATGTCGGGCAAGCAATTAAATACGCGAACACTCGCAACGATGCAATCTCCCTCCTAGGCAAGCACGACAAGAAACTGAACGTTGTGATTGACCGAAGGGGGAGCGTGCTTACAATTTTAGACAATGAAGAAAGCGAATAAAGAATACTGCGAAGAAACCATGACCGAGGCGGGTCTACGTAGCTTCATAATGTCTGGTCTACGCAGCAAGTCTCTGAGATGGAGACCAAGGTCGGCAGCAATAGCCGAGGTCTGCATTGGCAAGGGAATCAATCCAGCGACGGGTCGGGAGTGCAAGCTTCACAAATGCCCCGACTGTGATGGACTATTTCCTCAAAATCAAATGCAAGCGGATCACATTGAGCCAGTTGTGCCACTTGAAGGATTCCCCTACCTAGCAGAGCTTTTCCTTGGCTATGACTGGACTGAGGTCGTGAAGCGTATGTTCTGCGAGAAAGAGGGCTACCGAGTTTTATGCAAGGATTGCCACAAGGTGGTAACCCAAGCAGAAAGAAATGAAAGAAAAAGATTGAAAAACAAGTAAACTACAACCAACATAATAAACATGACAACATTACATATGGATAATAAAAAACTAGCCGCTGAATTAGCAGAAGCTTTAGTAGAAGACAGAATGGGCAAGCACATGGTCTGGGAAGATCGTGAGGACGGCAGCGAGGGATTCACAGAAGAGGCACAGGATATCTTCAATGATATTTACGAAACCATTTTCACCAACCTAGAGAGCATCTAAAACTATGGAAACAACGATACAGCAACAACTAAAGAAACTCAAACCAGCACACAGAGATGCTGCACTAACTAACATGAAGCCAAGCGGGATGACCGAACTCGCGAGTGACATTGGAAGCGCAATTGCAGTAGCCTTTGATTGGGTCGAAGCCCCAGAGGGATACACCTTCTGGAGCGACATCTGCCACGAGCTTATTCGCGGGGAATATCATTTCACCGAAGAAGAAAGCAAGGGACGTGTATTGCCGACCGACTCAGCCGAGCGTAAGACGTATCCCATCTATTCGGGGTTTATCAGAAACTTCCCCAATGCCATTGCCGCCGTGTCCCACTTGAGCTATAAGGGTAGCAAGCAGCATCACCCCGACAAGCCTATCCATTGGGATAAAACTAAGTCTAGCGACGAGCTAGATGCACTCATGCGTCACATGATCGACGGGGAATGGGAGCAGGTTGCTTGGCGAGCAATGGGAAACCTAGAGCGTAAGCTCACAGGATGCTGCCAATACACTAACAATAAGCTTGACAAGTAACTCTACATAAACATAATACCAATATGAAATCATCAGAATCAATCACAAACCTAGCAGCAGCATTTGTTAAGGCTCAAGCCGAAATGTCTGGAGCTAAGAAATCCGCCAAGAATCCATTCTTCAAGAGCAACTACGCCAACTTGGAAGAGGTGATCTCTTGCGTTAAAGAACCATTCGCCAACCACGGACTTGGATTCATGCAGTTTCCAGTATCTGGGGAAGGCTCGGCTGGAGTAGAGACTGTAATCCTACACGAGAGTGGGGAGTGGGTCTCTGGAGACTTCCTTCTGGACTGCGTTAAATCAGATCCACAGGGAATGGGTAGTGCAGTTACTTACGCTCGTCGCTATGGTCTTCAAAGTGCAGTAGGATTGCCTAGTGAAGATGACGACGGCGAAGGGGCTATGAAGCGCAAGCCACAGATGACCAAGGAAGACGCAGTAGCTAAGTTGGCAGGAGCTAAGACAGTTGACGCGCTAGGCAAGGCATGGAGCAGCATTCCAGTAAACCTACGTCAAAATCCAGACGTAGAATCGCTAAAGAATATCCGTAAAGGAGAACTAACAGAAACCAAATAACAAAGGAGTAAAAAAATGAGTAAACTAATAACACTAAAAATCGACGTAACTAAGATCAGCAAGGATCGACTATACGAGGGCAAGAAAGGTAAGTATCTTGACTGCGACGTATGGATCGACGAGACGGCAGACGAGGAATGGAAGGTCGTGTCTGTCAACGAGTCTCAAACCAAGGAGGAGCGAGACATGAACCCACGCCCCAAGAAGAATTACATTGGCAATGGAGCATTGAAGTTTGGCTGGGAAGGCTTTTCTTCAGAGACACCTAAGCGTTCGGCGGAAACGTCCGAAGCTATGGAGGAAGAAGTTCCATTTTAATTAACCCTTAACCCATTAGCCCGCTCTGGAACGACAACCAGAGCGGTTTTTTATGAAGGAATACAATCGTTATTGGTGGAGGACACTAGCCCCATACGAGCAGGAAAGGATATTGCTTGGAGAGACCAGCGAACCCTTTGCAGTAAAGTGCATAAAAGATATTTTTAAGGCAGAGAGAAAGCTTACACGCGCAGAGCAAGAAACGGAAGATGCGCTGAACGAAGAATTTGAATTATGAAAAATTTTAAAGACATTCACAAGATCACAAGATCGGCTAAGTTATTAGCTATGAACAATCACGACATGACCGCACAGGTAATTAACGACGAGCTAACAATACTAGAACACGAGTGTGAGGTTTTAATTTTAAGCGGAGTATTATCCCCGCGCGAAACAATAGAAGGGAACAAGGAGCTTCTTAAAGCTATCGAGGACTGCGAAGAAGCGATGAACCAAGCAGAGGATGCTTTGGAATACCACTACTCAAGATTTCCAACCGACCTGTAGCTTTTTACTACAGCTACTACTACTTTATTTCCTTTCTCCGAATCATACTCTACCACTTTATTATCCGAAAATAACAACATACCATTAGAGGGAATAGCAGTCTTGTAGAAAATATAGTCGCCGCTGTTAGCATAAATAGTTTTAACCTTAGCAACGGAATGTTCCAACCCACTAGCAGACAAAACTTCAATGGCTGATCTTGACGCACTCAATGATAATGGTAGGAGTAAAAGTAATAATAGTATCTTCATACCACTAGAATACACCCACCTATTAAAAAAAGATATAGAGTAAACCGCTTAGATTCTCAACTTTGATTACCTACATACCAAATGACATACATGACACTTATAATGGCACTAATAATGGTTGAATCTGGCGGCAACGACTTTGAAATCGGAGACGACGGGAAAGCTTACGGATGCTTGCAGATGCACGCCGCTTACGTTCAAGATGCTGCGGAGTATGCTGGGAAGGATTGGGTGCATGAGGATGCTTTCCAGCGGGTCGTAGCTATACAGATCTTCATGGCTTACATGGCTCGCTATGCAACCGAGGAGAGGCTAGGGAGAGAGCCAACCCTAGAGGACATAGCAAGGATACACAATGGTGGTCTGAACGGCTACAAAAAGAAATCTACAGAAAAGTATTGGCAAAAGGTAAAGAGTATGCTTTAATAATTTCAGCGTGTCACTCATCACACATAACATAAACTAGAAAGAACGTTTAAGTTAGGCGGGGAAATTGGGTAAATTAACCGAGTGGCACGCTAACTTTCCGCAGTAAAAATAACCACAATCACAACAATAAAATGAACGGGACTTACATAAAACTATATCGAAAGATGACGGAATGGGAATGGTATGACGATACCAATTGCGTCCGTGTCTTCTTGCATCTAATGCTCAAGGCTAACTGGAATGATTCAACCTACAAGGGTTACGATATTCCTCGCGGATCAATCGTCACGGGTCGAAAGGCACTATCTGAGCAGCTAGGTCTGTCTGAACAAACCATCAGAACAACCATCAAAAAGCTAGTAAACTCACAGTCAATTAACCAGCAAGTAACCAGCAAGTTTTCTATCCTAAGTGTCTGTCATTACGACACTTACAACCCCGATAAAAGCGTAGATCAACCAGCAGCTAACCAGCAAACTAACCAGCAAACTAACCGCAAATCAACCACAGATCAACCAGCAAGTAACCATCAAGATTCTTCACTAAGTGACTGTCAATACGACACTTACAGCACCGAGAAAAACTCAGCTAACCGCAAAGTAACCACAGATCAACCAACAACTAACCAGCAAACTAACCGCAAAGTAACCACATCTAAAGAAGATAAGAAGTTAAGAAGAAAAGAAGATAATAAAACTACTTATGTTCCAGCAAAGGAGGCTCACCAGTTGCGTGCGGAGAAATTATTCAATCGTCCAGAGGATAGGGCTTTAGACAAATCTGAACTATCAGCTTGGAAGTCAGCCGAAGAGATTGTTAAGTCAACAACTGAACGGGAGTGGCAACAGATAGAAGCATTCTACGCAGCACCACAAAAAGAAACTTACGCTCGCAAAAGCTATGCGACTCTGCTAAACAATTTTTCGGGAGAGCTTGACAGAGCTGCCGATTGGCATAGAAAGAATCATCAACCACAACCAAAACTAGGAACACCACCACAATGGACATAGCAGAAAATTACCCACACAGCCTTCAATCCGAGCAGACAGTTCTCGGTCAAATGTTACAGCACGATGCGGCTTCAATCATTGCAGAGGGAGCAACCAAGGATTGGTTTTTCTCGATTGAGAATCAAGTCATGTTTGAATCCATTCGCCAAGTCTTCGATGCTGGGCAAGACATCAGCGAGCTTTCAGTTCTGCCAGTTCTTCAATCGAACATGGCAAAGGATCGAATGGAAGTAGACACAGCAATGTCACTTATGATGGCATTGCCAATTGTCTATACGTCCACGTGGGTTGCGGCTTTACGCAATGTTCGCAACAAGTTCCTTCAGAGGAAGATGATTCACGCAACTCGCAGTATGCTGGAGAAGCTTCAGATGCCATTAGCATCTGCAGAAGATATCAAGGTTGCCATATCCGAGCCGATGAACGAGATATCTACGCTCACCCTAGCCGACGATGATAAGACAGCCAAGGAGGAGATCGTAGAATTTATTGACCAGAAGATGAAGGAGCTTCGCGGGGAGGAGGATCGAATCCCCGAAGAGTATCGTGTTTACACGGGCATGAAGCACCTAGAGGAGACGCTGGGACACATTGATCGTCGCCGCAAGGATAACAACATTATCATTGCAGCACCAAGTTCGCGTGGCAAGTCAGCGTTAAAGCGTCAAATTATTGTTCACAACTTGTTTAAGCACAAGGACTGGATTGTTGTAGCATTCTTGCTGGAGAGTTCCAAGGAAGATTGGTGGCACAACACGGCGTGTTCCTACGCTAAGATCGACACGCGTCAGCCGCTGAACACAGTCTCTGGAGACAAGCAGAAGCTATATGTCAAGTGCTTGAATATGCTGAAGGAAGAGACGGACAGCCGACTGTTCCTGTTTGACTCACCAGAATCTATGAGTGGCGTGACAACTAGATGCCGAGAGATTGCAGCTAAGTGCGGCAAGATTGATATCCTTTGTGTTGACTACATTCAAATCATGGATGGCTCTGGCAAGGGCAATCGGGAGGCGGAAGTGGCGGCTATGAGTGGAGGCATTCAGCGTTTGCAGAAGTCACTACGCTGCGTTGCATTCTCTGGCACACAGCTAAACGAGGAGGGCAAGGCTCGCGAATCACGGGCAATCTTTAACGATGCTACCATCTTTTGGAGGATCGATAGACCAGAGCGAGACTCTAACGGGCAGATTCAAGAGGAAGGTCAACCAGTTTACTATCAGACTGTTAAGCAGGAGAAGTGCCGCAATGGTATCCTTACCACAGTTGGTATTGACTTCCAAGTAACTCACCAGACAATGGTAGATAATTTTTAATTTGACATCAACTACAACCACAACAACATAACATTATGAACAATACAAAATCACGACTCAAAAAAATCCTTTCAGATATTAAAGATGTACTTGGAACGGAGGAACTGGAAGACCTAGAAACCGCATTGAAAAAAATCAATGACGAGTTTCACGATGACACGAGTGCCGAAGAGTTTGCACTTCACTCAGAATGCGAAGCAGAAATCTGTGTAGCCACAAGATTATTGGCTGACGTTTACGCAGCCGAAGAAGCTGAGTGGCGTGCGGAAGAATTGCGGGAACGTGCTTGGTATTCAAATAGAAATTTTAGATAAAATGAAAACAATACTAATCACCCTATTCACAGCCAGTTTCCTGTCAGCACATCCTCATTGCTGCTGCTGTTGCGACTGTAAAGATGAAGTCATTCTTACAGACGTAAACTCTCAGCAAGAGCCTTCCAATATTCCAGTTGGCGAACCGCCAGCTACACCCGTAATCCTATCAAAATAATGAGCGAAAACACAGAAAATACAATTGTAGAACCCATTCCAACCTTTCACGACATGAATCGAAAACCAGTCTTTCGACCATCCGAAAGAAAAATTTTAGAGGACTCGATTAAGATGTGGAAAAAAAACAATGAAGTCTCTCTTGATCTTATTGAAATCCTAAAAAAAGAGATAGCCGATTTACAGGAGCGTTGCGAAGGATTGGTTGCTAGAAACGACAGGCTTGAAAGCAGGGATTATTTAAACAGAGGAGCAGTTGAATAATATTATTAATAACCTTAACCAAAACTAATACTATGAAATCAAAAGCAATTAAAGCATATCCAAATCACGCTGGATCAAAAGAGACTGGCGGAACTTCCGAACAAGCGGCAAATCAAATTAACCAAAAAGCTGCAACTATTCGCAGTAGGGTAATGAATTTAATGCTGGCAAAGGGTAGCATGACTCCAGAGGACGCATCAGAGCAACTCGGCTACAGTATCCTTGCGGTTAGACCTAGGTTTTCAGAGCTAAAACTAAAGGGTAAAATCTACAAAACATCAGCCACAAAATTAAATGAAAATGGTAAGAACGTCCGAGTGTGGGCTGCGATAATTTAAATTATTAATTCCCTTGACATTGCTAAATTCACCAGCATAGTCGCAATAACACCAACTACAATAACTATGAACTATCCAAAAGGAACTATACTAAAAGGCTCAGATAGACAGGGCTTAAAGCAACCCCGAGTCTTAGAAGACACCGAACTATTAACCGAGGCAGGAAGTTGTGGTGAAGACGAGTTTCTTTATCATTGGCGAACACAAGATGGTCGTCTTTACTTGACAACTGACATCGAGTTAGCTGGACTACTAGCAGACGGAGCAGAATTAACCGAATAATTATTATGGGAAAATCAAAACCAGTTCTAGTAATAGGAGACACTCATGCACCAGCAATGCTAGATGGTTACATTGCTTTTCTTAAAAAGATTCAGAAGAAACACGGCTGCGGTCGTGTCGTTCACATCGGTGATCTCGTGGATTGGAATAGTATTTCATTCCACGAGAAAGATCCGTCAATGCCATCACCAGTAGAAGAGTTTAATCGTGCCTACAAGCAGGTTCAGAAGCTCTACAAGGCGTTCCCCAAGGCTGACTACATGATTGGTAATCACAGTTCTCTGCCAGCACGTAAGGCTCGCATGATCGGATTGCCAGATGATGTAATGAAAAGCTTCAAGGACTTGTGGCAAGTCAATGGCTGGACGATTCACCCTCGCTACGCAGACCTAGAGATTGATCGGGTTATTTACCGACACGGCGACAAGGGTAAAGGAGGTCACATGGCTGCACACAAGAATGCCATATCAGAGTTTAAGTCAGTCGTCCAAGGACACCTGCACGCACAGGCTGGGGTTGTCTACCACGCAAACCAAGGTGAATGTATCTTCGGAATGCAGGTGGGTTGCGGAGTTGACCACAGTAACGAAGCAATGGCGTACGGGAAAGTGTACGCTAACAAACCTATTGTAGGTTGCGGCGTAGTATATAGCAGCAAGCTCGCATTTTTTGAACCAATGTTTCTCTAACCAACCAACAAATTATATTATGAAACTAACCCTAGAAGACGATTATCTCTCAGTAAACATCGAAAACAAAAGTGATGGTATTACTGTATCAGAAGCCGTAGAAATGTTTAGAGCAGCCCTAGTTGGCATTGGCTACCACGAGGACAGCATTTCAGCGGTAATGCCAAGCGAAGAGGATGTAGAAGCTGCCATTGAGGTCAACATTAAGGAAGCCCTCAAGCATATGTCTGATAGTATTTAAATTTGTGCATAGTTGTTCATAGACGTTGTGGTGACGTTGAAGCCCCTCTTGTTAATAACAGGAGGGGCTTCTTGCGTTTAAGGTCAGCTATGGACGCATTCCTGCCCTCTGAAGGGGGGTAGGAGGGCTTTGAATATTCTACGAGGGTCTACACCCCATCTGAGCCATTGCTCGCCTTATTGCCGCTGTCTCATGCGAACCAACTCAACTACCTTTTTAGTTGCGATTCCTTTCCTACGAAGCTGTTTTAAATAACCATCTGGATTTGGATGCGACATAATCTCTTCTACACGCTCGCGAACATCTAAACGCATAAGAAGATTCTCTTGTGGGCTTAGGTTTTTCCTATCTGCTGCACGCTCCCTATTCCATTTATCAAGAAGAGCCTTACCTGTAACTCGGTCTTCCTTTAATATCTCCATTATTTTGCTACGCTTTTCTTTTTCATCACCCTCAATCAATTCATATTGATCTGTTATTGAAGACAGTTTTGTGCGGGGAAGATCACGATACGTTCCTCTAAGGACATTTAAAATGTCTTTAGTTCCTATACCAGCATCCTTCATAACTTGAATGCGCTCTTGCTCGGTGTGGTTAGTGTTAATTAGATTTTGATTTCGACGAGCAATCATATCCATGCTTTCCCTTCTTCCAGCATTTGCTTTTTGATACACTTCTTCAAGCTGTTCTGGGTTTAGGTTGTTAGCATCCTTAGCTTTATTATAAGCCTTTGCATTTCCGTCGGCATTAGCTTTGTGATCCATCATGTAAAACTTATTGTTTTCCGCTAAGTTAAAGGTGTTCATTCTGTAACCAAGTTGCCTTTTCAGAACATCCATTACACTTAAATCGCCATTTCCCTTAAGGGCTTCACTGAGCTTATTATATTCACGTGAAATTCCTGGAGTAAATGCTTCGGAAACAAAGTAACCCAGCAATTCCTTTGCTTTTTCTACGTCATTTTCGCTATAAGTAATTTTTTGCCCACGCTCATTTCTGTTGTTAATTGCTTGCATCATAGAGCGATTAACAAAAGTTCCTTCACCCATAAACTCTTGCACTACCATGTCTCTTAATCCTTCAAGCGGCTTGTCGCTCATAGCTGCATCATAGGCGGCAATTCCTAGAGCAATTGGTGCAATATAAGAAACGTTTGCATAAGTTCCGCTCTTGCCATCTTCGGACATACGTATAGCTAAAGACTTGCCTTGATCCCAGCTAGCAAAACTTTCCTTAATTGATTTTTCATTGCCATCCGTTACACCTCCGTCAGCATTAATTGCATCAATTGTTGCAGCAGTTCCAGCGTACAATGTTCCTAGGGCGGCAGCACGCTTTGCACCTTCTACTCGCATAGCTTTTAGTGAAGCTGCTTTCTGTGCATCACTATATCCCAACCTATTTAAATCAATTCCAAGGTCTTTACCAAAAGTACCTGTAAGCATTTGCTTAATTGTCTTAGCTTGGTTGTATTGATTACGAACAAACTCAGCGGTAAACGATGCAAACTGTGGCATGATACCAGCACGAGAAGCTTTTTTAACTAACTCAGATAGCCTATCATAATTTTGATAAGTATCGTTAATCATTTCAGCACCAAGGCGCTTGTATTCCTCTTCGCCTAAACCTGGAAACGTTTTCTTTAAAACTTTTTGTTGGGCTTTCCAGCCGATGTACCTGCCCATTGTATCTGGAACTGAGTACAATTTGCCAAAGAAACCTACAGGCTTTTCAGTAAGATCAGAAAATATACCACGCTCAAAGGCATCGCGAATATCAGACTCAACAATATTTGCACCCTTGATTCCATATTTAGTCATGTCATTTACTTCTTTTAGGAATGCAATTCTTTCTTTTTTGCCAGCAGGACTTAAAACATTTTCCAAACCTCCGTATTCAGCAAACGCTAACCTTCCAGCTTTCCTTAGATTTTGAAAAGGATTTACACCCATGCCAGCAAGTGTAAACGCATTGCCATAAGCTTGCACCGCATAAGCTGGAGGATTCAATAGAACCTTAGTAGCTTTAGACAAACCAACCGCCGTAGAATAAAGATCCTGCACAGCAGCAACTAACTTATTGCTAGATAATTCTTGTCCACCGCTTAGGTATATACTGTTGACTGCTGCTTGAACCTCTGGAGTTACTGTTACCCCCTCAACCTCTCCAGCCCTCAATCTCAATGTCATATTTCCAGCAGGAGAATTTTTAGCTGGAGAAGTTAATCCCTGCTTTGTCAAGATTTCTAGTAAATTTGCATCGGTTTGCTTACGAGCTACAAGCTTTCCAACTCCACTCAATGTTCCGCTAATACGCTCACCAGTATCTGTAATTTCACCAAGCCATTCCAACTCGGCTGGACCAATCTTTTCATTTTTCTTTTTTAATGGAGCTTCAAGGGGTTGACCTTTTATCATTCCACCAGTTTCGCCAGTTACACTTGCAAACCTAGACTCTAATTTTTCAACGTGTTTCTCCGCAGCTTCCGCAGCGGCAGCCCTGCCTTTGTCAGTATCAGCAAAACGAGCAGACTTTTGATAAGCTTTAGTAATTTCATCTAATGCGTTCCTACGCAAAGCTGGATCATTAACAAACTTTCTGTCGGTATATGCACGAAACTCTCTTCGTGTAAAGTTACCTAGGTCTCTGCTCTCCCGAATCTTTTTAATTAATTTAGGGGTAGCCTCATATCCTTTCTTTGCCTTGTCGAGTTTAACAAGTTCCTTAGCAATTTTACTTCTTTCGGATCTTGTTCCAGCAAGCCGCCCCTGTTCCCTAAGCGTAAGTATTTTTTGCGTTACCTCTTCGAGCTTTTGGGGGTTCATAGCAGCCATATCCTCTGCTGTAAGTTGTTTGATCAAATCTGATTGCAAGTTATATAGCTTGTCTCGGTATGTAATTAGATCCCCTTGGAGACTGCCCAAGCTCGCATCTAACTCTCCCCCAGCTAAATAATCATTAACCTTTTGTTCTACACTAGCATCTTTTGCAATGGCTTGATTGACTCTCTTGCCTACTCTTGAACCCAGCTCATTGGTAGATGCAATACGCTTACGTAAATTTAAAGCTTCATTTCGTGCTTCCTTTCCAATGACTTTTGATGGAGCTACGATAGAGAAGAACTGATCTTTAATCTTTGAAAACGGACGGCGTTCTGTAAGCGCATCTATGGCTGCTTTCGCCCTAACACGCTGAGTAGTTTCATCCATGTTTTTAAGAATAAGTTTCTTGGCTTCACCTGGCATTGATCCTTGAAAAGGTTTAGGGGCGGGGGTAGGCTCTGGGGCTTTGATTTCGTTTGTTTCATCAATCCAATCAAGAGCATCCTTTTTAGTAGGAAAAGTTTCTAAACCATCATCATCCATGCTAACTAGCCACGTGTCTCCTTTAGGAACCTCTCTGAATGCGGCGCGTGACTCAATGTATAACTCTCTACCATCCTTAGCATTTACTTTATAACCTACTATTCTCCTTTGACCGCCTCCCTGTTTATAATTTGGATTTATGTCTGGAGTCACTACGTTTTCTGTAGGAGCGGGGGTAGGAGCGGGGGTAGGATCTGGGGTATCTCTGGATGTAGCAAGCGTCCAGTTTTCTATATCCTTATACTCAATTTCACCAGTAGCAATTGCTCGGTCAATATCTTCACCAGTTTTGCCAAAGAACTTGTCCATTGACTTTCCAATCTTAGGAGAAGCTGCACCAAGCGCACCACCAAACAGAGTACCGCCACCAACATAGGCAGCATACTCTTCTTTGGTAGGCATACGGCCTTCGTCAATTTGCGTTGCTATAGTTGCTTCTGTGCCTCCAAGAACTCCACCCTTGGCGGCTTCACGTCCTGCTGCGCTAGCAATCATCTTACCAGTAATCTTAGTAGCTCCAGTAATTGCCTTAGCTCCAACACCACCAAAGGGAATAGCTCCAACTGCGGCAGCACCAGTAGCTCGACCTCGACTAAACTCCTCTTGCCCCTCGATGTCTTGAGCCATCTTTGAGCCAAAGTAACTTCCAATTCCTCCAAACAATGAACTTCCTATCAAAGCACCTGGAATTGCACCAGCACCACCAAACAAAGAACCTGCCGCACCACCAACTAAACCACCAACAACTGAACTAAGTCCACCTGCTAATACTTCAGTACCAACACCTTTGAAGATGTCTCCAGTAGATGGGTCTGCGCTTTCATAATCTTCTTCAATTGTTCTACCAAATTTAGTAAATTCTGGTTTTTCATCTTCAATTATTCTGCCAAATCTAGTAAATTCGGGCTCTTCAATAGATTTAAGTTCCACATTGTTAATAGATTCAGAAAAATCATCTTCAATTATTCTGCCAAATCTAGTAAATTCGGGCTCTTCATCTTCAATTATTCTACCAAATTTTTCCATAACTATAGTTCAACGTATCCATTTAATTTTGCATCTTCTACTTCTTCTCTTGGAACTGCTGCTGGTTTATTATCTGGTCCCATCATGGCGACTTCTCCCTCTTTTAATTTTTCTTTTATATTTTTTGCTTGTTGAGTTACTGCTGAATTTGATATTTCATCACCAGGATATTCATAGTCTTCTCCTCCAACTAGCCCATATATTCGTTTATTTTTTTCTTCTTGAGAGATTGGCAAACTGTTAATGACGTTTAATTTTTCTCGCATTGTTGATGGAGGAGCTGGTCTACTGCGATAGTCTTTCAAATCTTGAGCTTCTATTTGCCTTTGACGAAGACTAGCCGCAGCAGAATCTTGTTGAGCTTGTAGATTTGCAGCAGCACGAGCTGCTTGCATACCAGAATTAGCTAAAGAAAGTGCTTCACGTTTAGCATTTGCATTTTGTTGATCGTTGTATCGTTTAATGTTTATGTATTTTTCTTCAATTGCTCTTTCTGCCGCTTTGCGTTGGCTATAAGGATAATCAAAAAGAACGTCGCCCATTTCTCTATTCTTATCTTTTTCTAGTTGTCTATTGGTAGTCCTAGTCTTAGATTCTTGTTCTTCAACAAATCTGTTATACTCCCTCATTGGAGCATTTGCTGCAAATTCTCTATCTTTTGCTATTTTTTGTGACATACTGACATTTTTGTTTCCAGTCTCTGCAAAATTATCTCTTTGTTTTTGTGTCCATTTCGATTGATTTTTCTTAACTCTTGCTTCAACTGCTTCGGAGGTTCTTGCTAATTTACCCAATCTTTCCAAGGCAGCTTTGCGTTCTGGGCTAACTTCAATAAATTCGCCACGACCACCTTTAATTATTGTTTCATTTTCATCTGGGACTCCTTCTACTACCCCATACTCAATGCCATCTTTTTCTATAATACCCGACAAGTTTCCAACTAATTCTCTATCTGCAAACTCACCTTGGTATTTTTCTGCAACTTGAGGTGTTACTCCTTGTGTTGATCCAATATCAAACAAACTTTTTGGATCAAATCCTGCTGTTGATTGGGTATCAAATAAACTTTTTGGATCAAATCCTGCTGTTGATTGGGTATCAAATAAACTACTTGAATCAGGTGTTAATGTTTCTGTCGGTAAATTAACAGTTGGATCTTGTGCTACTGGAGCTGAGTTTCCTATTTCAACTGCTGCTGGAGCCTGTGGACCTAGAATATTTGGATCTCCTGCGTTTTCTGGTCTACCAAACAAATAGGTCGCTACTTGAGATAAATCACTTGGAGTACCCTCACCAGCAGCAGTTGCCTGAAGCCGAGCGCGTTGAGCTGGGTCTGTCGGCAGAGTGTCTAGTGTGTTTTGAGCTTGCTCTGCGGTTGGCGCTCCAAAGAGATAGTCAAACCCCTTCTTTGTGGTATCTTCCACAAATCCCCCAACTGTCGATCCTTCACGGGCTTTTTGAACCATTCCATCGGTAAGGATATTTGCCATTTGATCAATTTTGGCTTGATCTTGATTGGCAAGTTCCAGCCTCGAGTCCATTGACTGCTGCTGTAATCCAGGAAAAAAAACAGGCCCAAGGGAATCGGCGGTTAGTGGTGCTTGAACAGCAGGTTCTTCCACTAACACGTCTGGTCGTGCAACTGCTTCAATTGCAGCTACATTTTCACCCAAAGATTCTACCCTGTCTCCAGTATAAAGCGGAACCCCATTAATACTGCCCCTGCCAAGCTCATCAAACGCAACATTTGGCTGTTCTGTTGATGGCATTTGAGCAGCAGCTCCAGTATAAGCATCACGCGATGGTGCTGCTGTTGTAATTTCAGTTACCTCAGTTGGGCGTATTGCTGGACTAGAAGTTTCAGAGCGAAACTGAAATGGTAATGGAGAAACTTGAAAAGGATCTTGGTAAGTTGTTGTAGTAGTGTTAAATGCAGAACCAGAATCATACGGAACGCTTGAAGTAGGTTGTTGAAACGAACTACCCGCATCTGAGAAAGATAATGGTTCTGAGTAAGTTGTTTGACTTATTGGGTTTGAATAACGACGACGTGTTGGAGCCGACCCAAATGAATCAAACGATGAGCCTCCAGTGTTAAAGGCAGAACCCGCATCGTATGGGGTTTTCTTTTCGTAGGATGTGCCACTAGAAGATGGTGAGTATGAAGTGTCAAACTGTGGCGCAAGCATTGGATTGCTAGCAGCAGCTGACTGTGGAGAAAATGGCGCTGGTGCGCTTGGCGTGTATTGCCCAATTGATGCACTTGGCAATGGCTTGTACTCTTTCTTTAGAGCTTTTAAAAATGGAGATGAGTCTGGCATAATGTTTTGTCTGTTGTTATTATAACGTACGTGTCAAGTTTCTGTTAAATTGTTCCCTGTGCTAATGGACCATAATAATTTTTTGTTCCTTTTGCATTGTCCATATTAAAAAACGAGTTTTGAATATCGGTTTGTTGGCGCATCACCATAGCCATAGCGTTTGACTGTGGGTTTTCTTTTAAAAGTAGAAGTTAAGCTTGTTTCTATTCTGCCGTAATTATTAAATGATCTGCTATTAGAAGAAGAAACATTAGAACCGCCAAATGTACCAGCACCAGAATTAAAACTACCACCAAATGTATTAGCACTAGAATTAAAACTACCACCAAATTTGCCTGTTCCAATTTTAGCACGATTTGCAATTTCTCCTAGTCCAATTTTAGAACGAGTTGCAATGTTGTTGCCCCATGCGTTAGAAGAACTTTGTGCGGAAGTTGTTCCGATTGAACGAGAACTAGTCATTGGAGAAATTGTTCCTATTGAACTAAGTGGAGAAGTTGTTCCTATTGAACTAAGTGGAGAAGTTGTTCCTATTGAAATAGAACTAAATGGATTAATATAGTTTGGCATAATTATTGTTATTCAAATAAGTTGTTTAGTTTTTCTCGACGTCTAGCACAGGCACTGCACGTGCTTATACTAGTTCCAACAGTTTTGTCTATTGCTTTAGCGATGGGTTGTGCGACCGAATGAAAGGCATTGCCAATCTTTATTTTCTTTAATTTTCTTTTAAAAGATTCTCTAGCATCCATAATTCTTGTGGTATTTTAATTATCAATAAAAGTAATCGAAGAAGAATATATATAGTCCCATTCTTCGGAGCTGGTTACAGTTACACCACTCATGCTCCATGTTCCGCCAAACGTAGGATAAGTTTGGGTTCCAGTTTCTTCAAAAACAGACGATACAGTTTGCTCTGAGTTTGACGATGAGATAATAAAAGAGCCTTCAGTTAGTTCAACAGAAGTAATAACTCCATCTACTGACGTCTGCACTGGAAATGGTCCCTCATCTTTAGTACAAGGAAGCGGATCTCCTTCGTTAAACTGATTAACTGTATTAATTGTTCTAGTTATTTCTCCTCCTGAGCTAACGAAAAATGACCCCATAAAACTATATGCTTGTGGCGGACCATTTTCATTTAGATTAATGCCACGAGCAAATATATAATAAGTTGTATTTAAACTAGAGTTTCGTATTGCACAAGATTGTTGTCCATTTGGAGTATCGAACCAAGAAATGGCGATACCATTTGAGCCATCTTTATTTAAAGAAATACTCCAATCAATAGATCCACTGGCCGCACAATTTTCTGGGTTTCTATTATCTTCTCTGCAAAATTTTAATTGAATGCCAGAAACAAATTCGACCTGTATATTAGAGGTTATAGTTTTTGTGCAGCTTGGACTGTATTGAGGTCCGTAATCTGGTCTAAATGAACTGGCGCTGTAAGACCACGATGAACTTCCGTTTAATTCTTTTGGCAACAATTTGTCTGATAAACAATCAACAGATTCATTATATTCTTTTACTAATTTATTATACTCTTCCAGCAACTCATTGCCAGCAGCTTGACAGTCAGCTAATAGAGTAGCACAATCATCTGGGTTGCAGGGAGCGCAGGGAGCGCATGGAACGCGTACATATCCTGTAGATCCTGGAAGCGTATTGGTTGTTGTAGTCGTAGAACCACCACCACTACCACCACCACCACTTACATTATTTCTAATGTCATCAACAGAAACCTCTGGAAACACAAACCTTGTTCCAGTTCCGTTCCTTAATTCGTATTTAGAAGCTGGCATTTCTATGGGCGAGGAGGAATGGTAGCTGTAACTAAAGTTTTCTTATAATATTGAACGCCATTTTTGTCAGAAAAAACAGGGTCATTGCTAATGCTGACTAAAATTGATTTTCCAGCAGGATCGTATGTTGGTCCTTCTAAATCAATTCTACCATTAGAGCTACCTATTACTTTAACTCCAGTCAAATATCCACCAGCACTTACTGTTTCTCCATTTCCAATTCTTATATATTTTGAATAAGTAGATGCAGAATAAATTGGTGTTGAACCCTCTCCAATTCCAGTAATTAAAGAAGATGCCCACTCAGTTGGTTGCCATAAATTTGAAGTGCTAACATTTTGATTAGTGCTATAAGTAACTTCCACGCTTGCAGCGACTGTAGTAGGCGTTGGTGGAGTCAAGTCTAATACTAGATTTTTTGTTGCGTTGTTGAATGGTTTGTCTTCTAGTACCTCTATAGTACCTGGGATTGTAAATGGAATAGTAGTTTGATAAGTAAAGGTCCCCGATGTTGGTAGTTTACGATACTGAATATTGATTGTTCTTAAACCATTGTAGTCACCAATTTCTTCGCTCGTTATAACACTTCCTGCTGGAATCGCTGGAGATGTACCAACTTCCTTAAGCCAAACCCGAGTGTAATTTACAAGTCCATCGTCGGCGGTTCTAAATGTTTCTGAAAGTAAACCCGCTTCAAACCATTTACGAATCCTCGTTTTTATAGAATTGTTGTTATCAATTGTTTCTCCACCTAAATACAATGTTTTGCCGCTATGTGATTTAGTTGTTGTTCCTATGATTCCAGTTGTAAAATTATTAATCGACAACTCTGTTTCTTGGATGACAAGAAGATTGTTTTCAGAAAAATCAATAATTTCAACTACATCAATATTATATCTAAATTGAGTTGTTTTAATTCCATCAAAGTCGGACTCATCTTTAGAAACTAAAAGATGATTATCTGTAATTGCAGAAATCTCAGAGTCTACCTGTGCTTCTGTTTTCGAGAAAGCTTCAACCACTACAGTTGTTGTTCCCCCAATAAGTTCTTGTTGCAAACTAAGTATAGATGGCTTTAGAAACGTAAAGCGTTTAGTTTTGATTCCTTCAAAATCAGACACTTGTTCATTTGCCAATATATATCCAGATGGTGCTGCTGGTGTTTTATCAAATGCTTCAATTACAATGGCTTTTTGCGATCCGACATTGTCTTCTGTTTGCGACAGAATGCTTGGCTTTAAGAAAGTGTATCTCTTGGTCGGTATCCCTTCAAAGTCAGAAACCTGTTCGCTGGCGACTACGTATCCAGCAGGTGTTGCGGGAACTTCACTAAATGCTTCTATGGTAATGGCGAGCTGACTGCCAACATTGTCCTCCGACTGACTCAAGACGCTTGGCTTGAGGAAAGTATAGCGAGTTGTCGGTATGCCCTCAACATCAGATGCTTGTTCGCTAGCAATTACATACCCATTTGGTGTTGCTGGTGTTTCATTAAATGCTTCTATGGTGATCGACAATTGAGATCCAATTTTATCGCTTGCTTCGCTTAGAATCGATGGGACGAGAAATGTGTATCGAGTTGTTGGGATGCCATCTACGTTTGACGTGGACTTATTGCCAAGAACTGCTGTTCCGTTTGTCGGGATAGGTTCTGCCGTTGGGCTGAATACCTCAATAACTTCCGATAACTGAGATCCGATGTAATCATTACTACGAGACAACTCAGAATCATTCTTGTAGAATGTTCGCGAGCAAGTTTCAAAACCTTGGGTGTCGTTTTTGCTTTCGTTTACAACTGTATAACCTACTGGAGCTTCTGGGCATCCTCCAATTTGAGTAATGCTAATAGCTCCCTTTGCGTCTTCAGAGTTTTCCTCGCGGTTTAACTCTCCAGCCTCAAGCCATATCTCACTTAATGACCACTTTGCATCCGTCTCTTCAATCTTAAATGCTGCAAGATATAAAGTGGTTCCGTTACTGTCAATTGTGCTAGTGCCAACAACCTTATCGTATGTTGTTCCTGGAAGAGCAACGAAGGTGCGTGAGACCTTCTTCAAGCCGTTTAGCTCGTAATCTGTATCTTCCTCCTTCTCTTCTACCCAAGAGGCTGTTAGAGTCTCGTAGGTTAGCTTAACATAGTGCTTGCCAGCTCGGACATTGTATGGGTACTCAGCAAGAACTAAACGCATATCTGGGTAGACGGAACTTGGAATCGCTTCCCAGTCTTCACTTACGCCAGACCCAAAGTTGGCTTCTTGCAAAATACCATAATCTGGTAGTATAGCACCAATGTTATCATAGTACCAATCCTCCTTGGGACTGTTATTTTCACAAAAGAACTCCAGCTTAAAGCGCCCATTCCACAACTTTTCAATTGCGGGCGTTCCGTTAGTAACTTTTAGTCTAATTGTACCTTGATTTGCCATATTATAATGTTGCGAAATCTCGTTTAATAAATAAATCTACATCTGAAATACTAACATTGCTGGTGCTTATTGATGTATCAATAAACATTCTTCCACCATTTGTAATAAATTCTTGAATTGCTGCTACTGGAAAACCTATAGAGAAAGAAGAAATACCAGTTTTTAAAAATGTAAGACTTCGGTTTATAATTGGATTTGGGGCAACAACGGTTCCAATATCTAGAATAAAGTTTGCATAATCATTAATGTTGGTTGGTTCTATTTTAAAATCTACACGAATATCATAAGCATCACCTAACTTTGCTGGTATAATTTTATTTGAAGTAGTATCCCAGAGTGATGATATTCCAACTGGAAGGTAAGTTACATTATTAGTTGGTCCACTTCCATCAATTGTAATTTGATGTTTTGTGTTATTTACTACAACTGGTGTTGTAGCGGAGGCAAGATCATCATATATTGCCCAGCCATTAATATTGTGCGGAGATAAAATATCCCAATTAGTACCATTTGAAATTAACCTAACAGCTTGATTTTTATCAGTTATACTTAATGTTAGATTTCCATCAATTGTTTCTGTTCCATCTGCATCTATAGTTACAGAAAAAGAAGAGCCAGTTTTCTTTACATCTAATGTCCAGCCAGAACCAACTGTTACGGCACTTAAAAGATTAATGGTAACATTACCACCAATAGCGGTGTCGTCTACTGTAAGAACACTATCATTATTAAATACAGTATATGATGTAGTTGTAACTGGTGTAACTGAAGTGGCGGCATTTGATTGAAATCCCAAATTAGTTCGTGCTGTTGTAGCGGTGCTTGCTCCAGTCCCTCCGTCTGTTAGAGCTACATCGGTTCCTCCAACTAAATATCCACCAGCACTAGCAATGTTTGTTGCATTTGTTACATCTGCTAAATCTTCAATTCCCGCAAGCTTAACTCTTTGTGTTTCAGTAAATGCAGCAGTAGTATTTGCTAGAAATGTACTAAATGCTTGAACACTAGATCCAATTCCAGACGTTGGAATTGCGTTATCTGCTGTAACCCCCTGTGCTGCGGTTGCGTAATTTGATGCTGGAGTAGTTGCAGAAGTGCCAAGTCCGAGGTTTGTTCTGGAAATTGCTACATCTCCAACATCTGACAAGTTGTTAGAAGCTACAAGACCTTCAGATGATGCTGGAACTCCAAGTGCAGCTCGTGCTGCTGCTGCCGTCGTTGCTCCTGTTCCGCCGTCGGCAATTGGTACAACAGTTGTTCCAGTAATATATCCGCCAGCAGCAATAATGTTTGTTGGGTCGGTTACGTCTGCAAGTGCCTCAACACCATCGAGCTTAATCTCATCTGCCGCAGTAAAGCTTGCTGTTGTTGCATCTAAGACTGCGCTGTGGGCTTGGACATCCGAACCAATTACTAAACCCAAGTTTGTGCGAGCTGTTGGCGCATCTGATGCTCCAGTACCACCATCTGTCAATGCTACGTCAGTTCCTCCAGCTACATAACCCCCGCTGGCTGCAATGTTCGTTGCGTCGGTTACGTCAGCTAATGCTTCAATGCCGTCGAGCTTGCTTTCGTCTGCTGTGGTAAATGATGCTGTCGTTGCATCTAAGGTTGCGCTGTGGGCTTGTACGTTTGTTCCAATTTCAATACCAAGGTTTGTTCGTGCTGTAGGCGCGTCACCTAGATCACTCAAGTTGGTAGACTTGCGAAGGAATAAATCTGATACTACGGGTACTTGCTCGCTGGTGCTACCATCCGCTTGATAATTTTCAATGAGATCCCACAACTCAATGCTTGCTGTTCCCTCTGGAATAATTACAAACTCAGCCCTTGATCCTTCTACTGTAATTTCAAGAACGCTCTTTTTTCCGCTAGTTCCATTGTCCCAAATGTCAATTGAGAAGTCGCCATTAGAATCCGTTTGAACAGAGTCAACGCTCTGTGCTACTGTAACTGTTGCTGTAGAGTCTGTCCCCAGCTCAACTAAACGAAAACTAATCCACTTATTTGCTAGTGCAGAATTATTAACTCCGTGAATTGTACCTGTAATTGTTGTTGTAGACATATTGATTTAAATTAATTTAACATTTCCATCTTTTAAGTGCAAGTGACTTACGGGTTGGCTTACCCTTAGAATCCTTCATTGGTCCCTTGACCCCAGACATTCTAGCGCAGAATGACTTCTTTCGAGCTTTCCGTTTCCCCGTAGGCTTAGATTCAGTTACTGGGGCTTTTAAATTAGCCCCAGTTTTCTTTTTGAAGTGCGCCCTTCCAGCGGCGGTAAGACCACCCTTTGAACTTTTATGTTTTTTCTTCATTTATTTGACTTGGGATGAACCAAAGTAAAACCCTACAATGGCTAATGCTGTCTGTCGTATCTCTGGTAGTATCACAAAACCCTGTACAGTGGACCATTCTAGGCGCTTGAATAGCCCTAGAAAGCCTTTGGATTCTGATTGGATACTAACACCTATGTCCGTAAATGCGAAGACAAATGGGGCTATTACAATGGCAAAGATAACTGCCGCCGTAATTGCACGACGCATATAGACACCACCACGAGCTGCCGCCTTATCTGCTGATTCGTCCGCTATTGTCTGACGGGCAATCATACGCTCAAAGAGACGAGCCTGATTGTCAGCCTGTGCCGCTATCATCTTCATTACGAAGCCGCTTACGCCGCCTCCTAACATTGCTAATAGTTCTGGTGTCATATTAATCCTTATTTATAAGTTCTTTGATTACCTTGACTGCCGATGCAGTCATATAAATTAATGTAGCAAAACCCACAGCCATACCTAATGGATTATTATAACCAAGTTCAAGGGTAGCGATAAAGCCTCCCGTGCCTATAGTTGATTTGTAAATAATGTCGTTCATCATACTTTTTATTCTTCCTCTTCTGGGTATTGATCTGGGAATTGCTCCTTGTGCGCTGTAAGCATTTCTTCCTCAGTTTCAAACTGCTGAACAATAGCATCGTCCCGATAGGAGACAACTTGACCCTCCATTAGGCAGACTGCTGTTGAGTTAATAATGTAACAACCAGATGTTTTGTTTTCTATTGCCATTTTATAGTGGGCCTCCGTCCGTTATTACCCAATTATAGGTATTGATAAGTGAGTTCCTAGCATCGTTACCAGCAGTTGTAGTTACTTTGCTTTGATTGAAATTTGGACTTTGAGCTAATCCAGAAGTCGGTAAATTTGCCTCCCAATTAATAAGCAAATCATCATAATCAGTTCCTTGATTTGGGACACCATTGGCAGTGTTATTTAAACCGCCCGTAATATTGAGACCAGTAATACTAATATTTGTTTCTAGTCCAACAATATCAGTAAGACCAAAACACCTAACAAAAATTGCAGTCATACGACGGACATTAGAAGTATCCCAAGTTGACACATCAAGGCTTTGGAGACTTTGGCAGTCATAAAAAACCGAAGTTACCTGAAGTGCGTTGGATGTAACAAAATTGTCTGGCAATAATAATGTTTCTAGAGATGTACACCCCCTAAATGCACTAACAAAATAACCTACATTGGATGTATCCCAGTTACTTAAAACCAAAGTAGTGAGACTATTACAATTTTGGAACATCGAATTAATAATAGTAACGTTTGATGTATCAAGAGTGCTTACGTTTGCGCTTGATAAAGAAATACAATCAGTAAACATACCAGTAAGATTTGTCACACTGGAAGTATTGGTATTTCCAGCATTAAAACTCACCAAGTTTTGGCAATCAAGGAACATACTTGATAGAGTAATATATCCAAGGGTTCCAAGATTCTCTACTGAAACTATATTTTGATTTGAAAAAAGTGTTATTTCGGGAGCAAATGTTCCGCTAACCCTTACCTGATATGTTCCAACCGAGCCATACTGCTTTGTCATTACCGCTACTCCTGGAGACACAGTAAACGGAAAACTTCCGTCGCCCCAGTCTATAATTGCATCGTAAACCTGATTAGGATCAAACCTTACTGTAATGCCTAAACCCAAAGAAGTATCGACAGTAAAGAGCAAGTCTTC
>Ga0206124_10000648_pt1 | contig 27921 bp, 23 predicted proteins | sample Helgoland_Spring_3_FD_148671 | JGI IMG/M metagenome (GOLD analysis project Ga0206124, IMG submission 148671) | Pelagic subsurface seawater microbial communities from Kabeltonne, Helgoland, North Sea - Helgoland_Spring_Bloom_20160321_2 | ecosystem: Environmental > Aquatic > Marine > Epipelagic ... | reverse complement strand
AAAGACACAAAGTCTGCCTTGTTGAGTCACTTAATTAACGAGCAGAAGTGGGATCAGGCGTTAATTTTTATCGAGAAGAAACACTCTGCTGCCAAACTGGTGGCTCAGCTTGCAAAGCGCGATATTGAAGCAGATGCCATTCACGGTGATAAAAGCCAAGCCATGCGTGAGAAGATTCTAGCTGATTTTAAATCTGGGAAACTAAAATACCTAGTTGCCACAGGCGTTGCCGCCCGCGGTTTAGATATTGGTGAGCTGAGTCGCGTAGTTAATTATGACCTGCCCTTTAAGCCTGAAGAATATATTCACCGTATTGGCCGAACGGGTCGTGCTGGCGCTACAGGTGAAGCCATTTCGTTTGTGGCAATGGGTGATTTTAAAAATTTATGCGCCATTGAAAGCCGTTTAAACCATGTCATCAATCGGAAAGAGATCGAAGGCTTTCCGGTTAGAAAAGTCGTTCCCGTTTCAATTTTAAATTATGTTCGCAAGAGCAAACGGTAGCGGCTTTTGCTTGGCAATGTATAGCTGCTTCTAATCCTTTAGTGTCTCTTAGGCAATGAGGCTAAACTGTCCAACTAGTGCTGACGGGGTACAGTGCCCGACTATTTGCAATCCTATTTCGTAGCAATGAAACTACGGGATATTTACGCTGATCCCATTTCTTAATTTTCGCCGATGAAAATATCCAGCGGCAACAAGGCCGTGACCCCAACGTTGGGCGCATCCACTAGCTGGCTGATACGAATATCCACTGCAACACTGGCAATAACATAGGCCTGCTGCCGGTTGTAACCATAGGTGCTGACAATATAGTCAACTATTCCTTCCACTGCATTGCGAGCGGCTAGGTTGATATCGTTTGGCAAGTTCTCCAGCCCAGCAACCACATCGGAATTTAAATAGCGCATATCCGGCGGCACGTCTCCGGCGGCTTTTACGGGAATGCCCGTTACGGCATAGAAGCGGCGAGAAGGAATGTCCAGCAACTGGGCTGAACCTTCGTAGTGAGGGCCCCGGGACAAGTCAGGGCCATCCTTTAAGACCTCAGTAGTTGCCCATACATCAGCGGACATCTCAATTGCCGTGCCGGACACTTCGCCATCCCCTTGGGCATAATGCAAATCACCGATTGCCAAACCACAGCCATCGATAAAGCAAGGCAGATAGATGGATACTCCGGCTTTGAGGTAGCGGATGTCCATGTTGCCGCCATGTTCCCGCGGCGGAATTGTACGCAGGCATTCACGGCTAGCACTGCCACCTGGTCCACACAGCGCAGCGGGGTCTGCAAAGTCCGCCGAAGGCAGCGATACTCGCCCACCGGCTTCCGCTAACTCCTGTTCCCTATCCAACATCACCCGCAGTTGATTGGGCCCAGGCATGGTAGTGACCACACCCGGAAAGCTGCCATTGGGAATACGAATGCCCGGCAGGTCATCGCTCTCGGCGTAGTCGCGATTCAACCGCCAGATCACTAAACTTTGACCACCGACGAGGTCGGGAATAAACCCTGAAGAACCTCCGGAGGTATAGGCATAGGAACCCGGATCGATATTATTCAACGTGACCTTTAATACATCACCGGCCACCGCACCCTCGATATAGACTGGCCCGGTAATGGGATGAACTCGGCCAAATTCATTAGTGAGAGTATCCGGCTCTGTGGTCTGAGCCGCGGCAGCACCGAGCACGTCACGGGCGTCTCTGGCCCTAAACAAAATGGTTTGCCCCGGCTTAGCTCGTGCTGCCATGGGAATATCGGGATGTAGACGATTGACACAACCCGGATCTTCGATGCAATCCACCCCTTCGCCACCCACGATGACGATGTCGTCGGCGGAGCTCAGGGCGCCGGATAACAGTGTACTGATTATGAATGCGAGCAAACTCGGCAGAGGTGATTTAGTCATCGCAAAAATCCTTTAAGATATGGGGTCAGAGTAAATATACAGTACTGTATATTTACTCTGACCCCCAAGCTGCTATTCCTATCAAAAGTCATCATTCAGGTAGAGTGAATCCCGCTGCTTCTATTTCAGCTCTTGTCATTTCTATTATGTTGACATCCAAATCGATAGTGACCAGGGGCTCGTCTGACTCATCAGTTTCCACGGACACTATTTGATCCACTACATCCATGCCATCGAACACAAAACCGTAGATCGTATAGTTGTCGTCGAGCCTGGCAATCCCTTCAGCGTCATGCACTACATAGAATTGACAACCTGCTGAGAGCTTGCCGGGGTTGTTGTCCCGACCCGCGGCGAATGTACCGTAGACATGTCGCAGATGCGGTTGAAATTCTGGCTCTAGCAGGTGAATTGAATAGGCGAAACCTTCCGGTGTATCCGGGCAACCACCTTGCGCCACAAAGCCTTCGATTACGCGATTGAAGCTGTAATCATCCCAATAACCGGCTTCGGCAAGATCGATAAAATTTTTCCGATGCACGGGTGTCTCTTGATAGAGCCAAATATAGAGATCACCCAGGCGTGTGCTGATATGTCCTATCTGGTAGCTCTCTTCCTGGGGTGCACAGCGGCTTAGGAGAACAATAAGAATTACCAGCAAGCTTTTAGTCATAATTTTTCCATGTGCCGTTTCTTATTTGGCCGGTACTGCATCCAGCAACATGGGAAGCATCTCTGTCAACGCCTCTCCACCGGCACGAGCGCCAGAGTATTTTCCAATACGCACGTACACCAAGTCATGGCTTGGAATAATATTAGTGCTTTGACCACCCGCACCGCGCATGTGCATTGCTTTAAGTGGTTCACTGTTTTCTCTTTCTATTTCCGACAACCACAAGAATGCGCCGCCGTAGATGGGGCGGCCGTCACTCTGCCATGCGGGCGCAACTGTGCTTGCGTAGTCTACAAAGCCTTCCGGTAACAGGCGCTCACCATGATCTGCTACACCATCTTGCAGGTACAGGTTGCCAAGTCTTGCCCAGTCGCGCGCAGACATGAAGCCAAGCCCTTGCCCGAGAAAATTACCCCAGGCATCGGTTTCGATTAACGCGCTGCGTATGCCGAGCTTGTCGAACAGTGCCCGCTGCGGGAATTCGTGGTAGTTGTCGCCGCGGCCTTCTACCGCTAACCGAATCAAGTAGCTCGCTATTACCGGGTCGGTATTGCGATAGCGGCCTATGGTATTGGGTGGATATTCCTGTGGGCGCGTGGCAGCATACTGATGCAGGTTTTCGCCGCCGGTGTAGAGGTAGACATGATCGGGGTAAGTGCTGTCATCGAAGTCGGGGTCGGCCGGGGCATTGATCATGATGCCACTGGACATGCGCATGATGTCGCCGATGCGTATTTGTTGTCGTGGGTCGTCTTGTTCGATGTACCACTCTGGAATCGGTGCCGGTTGCCATAGCTCGTAAGCGCCTTGGTTAATGAGCACGCCCAACAGGGTGCCGGTCAGGCTTTTGGTCATCGACCAGCTTTCCAGTGGTGTGTGCATATCCACATCATCGCCATAGCGCTCGGCAATAATGCGGCCCTTGTAGGTAATCACCAACCCAAGCGTGCGCGCCTCTTCCGGGCCGAAACCTACATCCAATGCCCGTTCTACTAATTCTCTGTCGACTCCTTGCGGCCAGGGATCATCGGGAAGCACATCACCCATTGGCCAGGCAGTAGTGTCGGCCGGAGGCAAGTTAGGTTCGATAATCGATGGCGTAAATTGCAGGGTCTCCTGTGACATGGGCCGGGCTACACAACCCTGGCTGCCATAACGCCTTGCGGTGCGGATCACGCCGTCGGGCAGAGTCAGCGCCACTTGTTGGCGGTCGCGGTCGATGCGTATATCGGTGACATACTCGCGCTGTTCAAAGGGTGAAATAAAGCCACCCACATTGGCCGCCGCGTCATCGGGGTCGAGACCGGTGATGAACACAGCGGAACAGAGGATCTTGGCAAAGCCCGCGGTGTAATGATGCCGGGCCTCGCCCGGTGGTGGCGTGTAGTCGTTGTCTAAACGGAAGTAGTCGGCGCGGGCATTTAGAGCCTCTGTGCTGCCATCAGAAAAGGGCGGCTCAGCATCTGCGTCCGCGGCGGTGGCAAGGACAGGCAGGATAAAACCGAGGCAGAGTGCTACCAGTAGTGCACTGGAGGGTGGCTTTTTCATTATTATTCTCCTTTAGCTTGGTAAGGATAGTACGGGGGCAGGCGGAGTTTTAGAAGCAGACTGTGCCAAAAATCCATGGTTTGTGCCGGAATTCGAAAGGGGCCAGAGTACAGATACAGACCTGTATTTTTGCTCTTCCCCCCTTTTTTGGGTGTTCACTGCTTGTTCCTATTAGACCTGTGGTGTCACTAGGTATTTCTCACCCATATTCATTAAACGATAATCCATCACAGCTTCTTTTGTTAGCATCTTTTCTAAATTGACCTTGCTCTTGTATGAGTTGGCGAAGGTTGAAGTCAAGCCACTCAGCACACGTTGACGCATGCGTCCCATGGTTTCCTAGGGGACACTCATAACTTAACAACTTTAGTAAAGCTCTCCACTAAGTAATCGAGTTTCGAGTGTCCCCACTTGTCCTTTGTGCGGATGGGATATTCAAGCCCTGAACCCTTCATTTCCCACCGGGATTCCAAGGATCCCCCACCCCAGCCAGCTCACAAAAATCTCCGGTATCCAAAAAATGCGTATGCAGACATTCCAGGGTCGAACCCATCTCCTGCAATAGATCCACAGTTTCCGGATAACCGACCCGGGTGAAGAACCCCGACCTGCCGCCTCGTGCCATATCGGCCGTCGATTGGCCTAGCCTGGTTATCACCTTTGCATCACCACCCTGCGACACCAGGTAGCGGATCAATTCGTTGTCGCCTCTCGCTGCCGCGTAGTGCATGGGAGTGAAGCCCCATGAGTCCTTCGTGTTCACGTCTATGCCGTGCTCCTCTATGAGGTATTTAACTGCGGGGATAAAACTACCGGGCACATTCCTGACACTGAAGGAGCCTAAGCCTGTGAACCCACCCCCTGCAGCCACGTGTATGGGGTATGCGTTAAAGGCATCGTTTGGGATATATGGCAGGCCCGAGTCCTCCTGCTGTCTTCCATCTTGCTGCCGGCGCTCTCGCATTTCGGGTGCGGGCCATGCGGTTGGGATGTTGGGGTCGGCACCGTAGGCGATGAGTAGCTTCATGGCTTCGATGTCTTGTGCGTAGGTTGCGCGCCAGAAAGGGGTCGCGCCCTTTAGGTCGGTTCCGATCTTGGTGAGTCCGTACTCGAAATACCATAGATGCGTGTTAAGGCGCACATTAGGGTCGGCGCCTGCTTCGAGAAGCGCATTCACTACCTCCAGATATTCTGTCTCTTGCAGGTCCTGCGCTCTTGGCTGGGGGTAGTTGGATTTAGGCGCCCACTGTGTCTGCAGTGTTGCGAATAGTGGCCCCGCGCCATCGGTGTTCGCTCTCAGGTTTGGATCGGCTCCATGCTTGATAAGCTGCATCGCGACGTCAAACTGACCATTGAGGGTTGCGATGAGAAGCGGGCTTGTTGCGTCGCCGCTAACCTGATTAACGTCGGCGCCGCCTTTTAAGAGTGCCATTGCCGCTTCCGAGTTTCCTTCTCTGGCCGCATGCAAAAGCGCTGTCATGCCACCTGTCGTGCGCACCAGAGTTTCACGGTAGGGTGGCCTGGGTAGATCGGGACCTTCTGGATAGTCTGGGCGAAGAGTGACTAGTGCATCAGCATCAAAATTTTCGTAGGCCTCGCCTGATTGCCGAAATTCCCGCTGCGCTTTGATTGCCGCCTGAACCTGATCGACATCGGGCTCGATCATAGCTGCGGTTTCCGCACTAACAAGCACGCCGTTGGCATCCATGACCGTTTCGTTGCTGAGGTAGTCCGCGAGCTGTTCTTGTAGAAATTGATTTGCCTGGCGGTCTGCGAAGACTTCCTGCAACACGTCTACCACAGTTGTCGCAATAGCAGGGTCTGCAGCTGCTGCCAAAAGTAGTTCGATCGATTCAGCGCGATTCTCAGCGGCGGCAAACATGAGTGGCGTCTGGCCTGCCGAGCCTTCTTTGGCGTTAGGGTTGGCCCCGTGTTCGAGTAAGGCCTTGACCGACTCGGCAGCACCTACGGTCTGAGCGGCTAGATGTAGTGCAGTGACGTTACTGTTACTAGTGGTTGCATTGACGTTCGCGCCTGCTGCTAACAGTGCCTCGACTATCGCACTGTCGGCTTGGCGGCTTCCCAGATGTAGTGGCGTGTAGTTGCCTATTCTCGTTGTGGCGCTTACCTCGGCGCCGGCTTCTAGCAGCGCGCTCAGGATGGACGCGCGCCCTAACTGCGCGGCCCAATGCACCGCCGTCATGCCGTCTCCGGTTGCCTCATTCAGGTCGGCACCAGCGGCGATTAGTTGGCTTACGATTGCCTCGTCGCCTGCGCGCGTTGCGTCTATTAGTTCAGAAGCAAAGCTGCTGCTAGAACCAAACAGTAGAAACGCGAGCGCTGAAGATCTCAACAAGCCTGCGAGGCTGTTTCGGGCGAGCGCTTTCATCACACTGTGCATCACACCATACCTTCTACTTTTGCGGCGGCACTAGTTGATGCTGTTGCGCCTGCGCCGCTTAAATCCAACGCGCCGTTGCTATCGCCGAACTTATCCATCTCGTGGCCCATGCCGCGCATGAGAGAAACGAAGGCGTTGGCCATCGGTGTACCCACCGGTGCTGCAACGTGCATATTGCCTGCCAGCGCACCATTGGCATGCCCCATCAGGAGTAACGGGCAGCGAATGTGGTTATGCAGGTTAGGATCGCCCATGGGTGAGCCCCAGACGATAGCCGTTTTATCCAGCAACGATTCGTCGCCGTCCATCGTGTTCTTCATCTTGTCGAGGAAGTAGGCAACTGCGCTCATGCGGTAGGTATTGATTCTATGGAAATCCATAATATCGTCGGGCACATTGCCGTGATGGGATGCGCCATGAATAGACTTGTTCGTGCCGCTCTGCGGGAAGGTTCTGTTGGACTGATCGAAACCTGTCTTAAAGGTGATTGCCCGTGTCATGTCCGACTGAAGAGCCAACACCTGCAGGTCAAACATCAGCTGCATGTGTTCCTCCCACGAACCGGGTATGCCGGATGGGGCCTGCGGCATCTGTCTCTCACTGCCCGCATCTCTAATATTGCGTGCTTCCATTAGCTGAATTCGGCGCTCCACTTCGCGTATGTGCTGCAGGTATTCATCCAGCGCGACCCGGTCGGTGGCGCCCAATGATTTGCTCAACCTGTCGACTTCGCTGAGCATCCAGTCGAGCATGCTCTTGTCGGTTGTTCTTCTTTGGATTCTATCTTGCTCGGAATCTCCGGCACCGAATAATCGCTCGAAGACGGCGCGGGGTTCGCGGATTGCAGGTAACGGTTGATTCGGATTCGCCCATGCCAGAGAGGTTGTATAGGCACAGTGGTAGTTATAGGCGCAGCCGCCGCCACGATCTATCTCCTCGATACACAATTCCAGAGACGGCAGCACCGTGTCCTGGCCGAAGCGTTGTGCATGCAGCTGATCTATGGACGTACCAATTTCGATGTCCGAACCCTGGGTCTGCTTGGGATGGGCCTGGGTGAGGAAGACGGCGGTGGAGCGGTCGTGATCGCCGCCTATCTGATCGGCATTTAACGGGTCGGCCATATGACAATCGGTAGAGCTTACAACCGTGAGGTAGTCCTGAAACGCCTCCAGTGGTTTCAGTTGACTGTCGGTGTCGAGGGTGAAATTTCTGCCGGTTTGGGCTGGCGAAAAAAGGTTTCTGGCGTGGCCCCAATCGCTGCCGCCAGCACAGCCCATGGATTCCTCTATGCAGACGAGTCTCGTTGCTGTGGTTCCGCCCGCATCAGAACTGGCAGCCAACGCACGCCCCGCTGGCACCATAGCGCTCAACAAAGGCAGTGCGACGCCCGATCCCATCCTGCCGATGAAAGCCCTGCGTGAAAGGTGTTTTCCGGTAATGAATTTCATCCGCGTCTGCTCCTCATATGCTCTAGTTGGTTACAGCAACTGCGACAGCACTTGCAACAGGCACCTGCGACATCATAAAGGGATCGCTTTGAACGACACCTAAGATAAATGCCGAGAGCCTGTAGTCATTCGCTTCTGCTTTCTTAACAATTTTTCGAACCGTGGGTTGATCAAAAACTTCGATCCGTCTGCCCATTGCGTAGGCCAAAAGGTTGGCTGTGAAACTGCGCACGATGGGGATGGGTCGCTTCATCAATACATCATTTAAATCCATGGGTGTATTGATGTCGGTGCCATCGTAATAGGTGCCCGATGTATCCAGCTCTCTGCCATCTTCTCGGATACGCCAGGCGCCGGTGACATCGAAATTGTCCAAAGCCAAGCCTATGGGGTCCATGAACTGGTGACAGGCATTGCAGGTGGGGTTGGCTCGGTGTATCTCTAAGCGCTCCCGCGTGGTAAGAATTCTGCCGGGCTCGACGCCGTCTGTCGCTTCTAACGCGGGCACATCCGGTGGCGGTGGCGGTGGTGGTGAACCCATAATCACTTCCATGACCCACTTGCCACGTAACACCGGCGAGGTTCTGTTAGACATCGATGTCAGCATGAGCACACTGCCCTGCCCTAACAGGCCGCGTCTATTGTCATCATCGTGAGTCACACGCTGAAACTCGTTGCCGATGATTCCTTCGATGCCGTAATGATCGGCGAGTCTTTCGTTCACGAAGGTGTAATCTGCCGAAACGATCTCCAACAGACTCCTGTCTTCCCTAACCAGATTCTCGAAGAACAGCTGAGTCTCCCGAATCATGTCTTCCTTGAGCTGGCCCGTGAAGTCGGGGTAGAGATAGGGCTCGGGATCGTTCTTGCCAGCCTCCTGCAATCTGAGCCACTGTGAAGCAAAGCTGGTTGCCAGGTTGCTGGAGCGTGAGTCTGCCAGCATTCGTTCGACCTGCGCTTGTAGCACCTCGGGATTCGATAACACTCCCTGTATGGCGAGATCTCTCAGCTCGTCGTCAGGGCCGGTACCCCATAGAAAGAATGACAGGCGCGATGCCAGATCAGTGGCGCTAAGCGGATACTGCTGCCCGGGAAGCGCGCCTGCGGGTTGTTCTTCGAGCCGAAACAGGAATGAGGGGCTGGCGAGGATGCTCTGCAGCGCGGTGCGCACGCCAATCTCAAAGCCGGAGTTCTCGGCGTAGCGCTCATAGAAGGCCATGGGCCCTTCGATGTCCTGCTCGGTGATAGCGCGACGGTAGGCCTCGGTTGCTACGCGAGAAACGATCTCCCGCGCACAGGCAAGCTCTTCACTTGCCTCGCCTGGATAGCAGGAAAAGATTTTCTTTCTGCTGCGTGTTTCGGAAACGGGGCCAGCAGTGACTGGGCCAGTAATCATTAGATCTGCCAGATGGGGAAGCGCGGTGATGCCATAGTTTGCCCACTGCTGCGCATCTTCGCCGCCAACAAACGACCACTTGAAAGGACTAAGCCGATCTTCGTACGGCCCCTCGATGCGCTTCACGAAGGCAGCGGCTATCTGATGTTGACCCGCCGTTACATAAATCGGCTTCGTCTGGATCGGTATGGCGCGGTCGCCATTGTGTGCCAGAGCCAGTTGGGTCACGCCCATGCCATCGATCGATATGTCCAGGTCGTGGCCGGGCAGGCCTCTACCGAAGAGCGTCTCTATGGAGATAACGTACTCACCATCGGTGGGGAAATTGTGACTAACGACCATGCCGCCCCGGGTGCCGAAGGGCGTGCCTTCCAGGTGGTCCCAGGCATGCTGCGAGACATGGATTGGATTGGTGAACTTGGTGGAGACTGACAGGGCGTCCGGATTCCCTATCGCGATGCGGCTGACCTCCGCTGCTGCGCGCAGGTAGGACTCCAACAAGGTGGTTGAGAGACCCTGTGCCGCGGAGAGATTGTTGAAGTTACCCAAAAAGGTGTCTTCTGTGAGCCAGCGGTCGGCGTTTATTTCCAGATCGAGAAGCTGCAACACGCTTTCCTCGTACTCGGCCCTGGTGAGTCTTTGAAATCTTCTGACCCCAGGGTTGGGGTTCGCCTCGGCGTGCTCGTCGATGCTCGTCTCTAACTCTTCTACCAGCGCGAGCAGCGTTTCGGGGCTGGGTCTCGGCATGCCGGGAGGGGGCATCATGCCAGCGCGTAATTTTCTTATTATCTTTTCTGCTGTCTCGGCGTGGCTCGGGGCATTTTCTACCTCGAACCCAGCCAATGACAGGTTGCCCGTCATTAGCGCGTCGTTGTGGCACACGTGGCAGTAGGTCTGGACGACTGCCGTTAGGTCGGTGGATTCGGTATCAAGGCCGCTAGGTGGACGGGTTGCGCTGGCATCAGCAGAGGGCGCTGAAGAAACGTTAGCTGCAGCCATCTGCTCATCGGAGGAATCACAGCCAGCCAATACCAGGAGCAACCCCAGTACTAAAACCCGGACAGCGGTAATACATTTATTCATCTAGAGCCCCGTTTTTTCGTTATTGTCGAGCTTCCAGCGAGTTTCTCTCAAGTTGTTCTAAAACAGCGTGTTGCGCCTCGGGAAAGCTGGTCTAGGCTCGAATCGCAGCGTAATTACAGCAAGCTCTCAGTAGATGAGGTAACCCACGACTGGCAGAGTAGCAAAAAACAATGATTCTTTCTAAGGATTTGCAGTCTAATAACCTCCTAATAGTCTCCTATGGGGCTTGCTCGATGTTTTAAAGCTGACTTTGCGACTCGCTCAACATAAACGCCCGCAACGCCAGTGTTTACAAGGTCTGGCAGGGAGTTTCTCGTAAACGCGTATGCAAAGAAAGGAAGGCAAAGCTTGAAAGGGAGAGGGAAAACGTTTAAGAACGAGTAAAAATCAACAGGGAGAGTGGAAATGGAGTTGAAACGCATCGGTCAAAATCTCACGTTAATTGTTGCTGTGCTTGTGGGTGGGTGCACGCTTGATAATGGAACTGGCGACAGCCGCTTCGAAGTCACGAAGGGTGGGGACGACCGCAACGGACCTTACGACGTTATTCCGGGTTGGTGGAAACCGGCTCCGGATCACGATGAGACCTGGACCTGGGGCTCCGCGGCCGGAGTTTGGCCCGACACGCCCGATAGGGTCTTGGTGGTAATGTGGGGCGATCAGCGCAGAGAGTCGCCTCGTGGAGAGGGTAACGAGCTGCAGCGGAATTTCCTTGTAGCCGTCGATCGCGATGGCAATATCATTGAGAACTGGTCGCAGTGGGATGGAATCTTTAACCGTCCGCATCAGATCTATATCAACCCCTATGACCCCGAGCGCGCCGTATGGGTAGACGAGCGCGGTGGCAACGGTGTGCACGAGGCGATACTAAAGTTTAGCAATGACGGCAGCGAGCTGCTGTTGCAGATGACAGACCCCAACCCTGTATTTGGTGAAGGCGGACCGAATCCGCGTGAGAACCCAAACCCCGGGCCCCTGGATTTTGGGCAAAACTCTGTGCTTGCCTTCCTGCCCAACGGCGATTTCCTGCTGGGCGACGGCTATCAGAACGGGCGTGTCGTGCGCTACAACTCAGAGGGTGAATTCATATCCGAGTTCGGTTCGGTAGGAAGTGGGCCGGGGCAATTCGATCTGGTACACGGCATTGCGGTGGACAGAGAGAACAACATCTATGTGTCGGACCGCCGAAATCACAGAATCCAAATTTTTACTGAAGACGGCGTGCTGCTCGATGAGTGGCCGGACATCTGGGACCCCGTTGCGATCTTGATCGACGTGAACGATTCGGTTTGGATTTTGGATGCAACGCTGAACCGTATTCTCAAATACAATCTGGACGGACAATTACTCGATTATTTCGGCACCTATGGCGAGGCTTCATCGCTAGGCCGACCGGGTTTTACCTGTTCGGACGAAGCGGCGGTTGCAGCGGCGGGGCTCGATCACGACCATTCGGGAGCATGCGGCGGCTTTTCTCTTCCCCACCAGATGAGCATCGATTCCGAGGGCAATCTCTATGTTGCACAGTTTGGCGGGCCCTGGATTGATAAGTATATGCCCAGGGAGGGCGCTGATCCCAAGAGGTTAATTGGGCAGCCGCTGGGGCAGTGATTCTTAAATGGGGTCAGAGTAAATATACAGTAGTTTGTATGTGAGATAGGAGAAGGCTGTTCGGGACGGAATAATCCAAACAGGCTTTGGCCTGTTTGTCCCCTGCAGGCTTCGCGCTTTGCGCTCGTTGCTTGTGCTGGCGCAATTAGTGATTCGAATTTTGATTAAATCAAAATTCTCACCCTACGGGCGGCGTTCCGCCGTCTGCGCTGCGCCCGCAGCTTTCGAACCACCGACACGAGGATTTTCAGTAGACTGCGTGACCGATTCTTTATTTGAATCAACGGGTCATAGCGGCGAAATCAGAGTGTGCTAAGAAGTGTGCTATGAATTTCGACAATTCTTAGTTCAAAACTACTGTATTTTTACTCTGACCCCAAATATCAGGGTGTCTATCAGGTACGCGAAGGCCAGCATTTCTGCATTGCCATTAGCGCATCTAACAGGGCGCCAGTATTCCTTTCTCCCAACTGACTGAGCGCACTGGCAGCTGCCTCAATACTTGCCAGCCCATCGGGCTGCCTGCTGCTGCGGATGTGATACTTGCTGCTGATCGGACTATTGAGGTGGCAGACCCGCATCCCATGGAGCCAGGGATTCGAAAGCCAGATTTTTTTGGCCTTACGCCAGGTGCCATCTATAATGACCAAAGTATCTATCGGCATGGCTTCCATGCCCCGGTCAAGGGCTATGCTTGTGGCAGTGGGGAACAGAATGACTGAATTTGGATTTGAAAGTAGCCTGCTGCGCACTGCCCTAAAGTCCTCGGGGTTTTCTCCCACTACGGTTTCTGTTTTGGGTGCCACCAGTGAAATTAGCCGCGCTGTATTTTTGGCATGCTTGACCTCGGAGGGGTGCTGTAAGACAACGATTTGGGTATGATAGCTTGTCTCATTGATCGCGCTGCAGATGCAGGACTGCTGGGGATAGGCACAGCGGGGGCAATCGGCTCTAGGCATCGATGGGTGTTACCAGGCGAGAGTGTTGAATAAATGGGGTCAGAGTAAATATACAGTATAATAGGAACTACAGGGGACACTGACAACTTATCAACTTGAGGCCGTGGAATGTGTCCGGAGGGAAGAATCCAAACAGGCTTAGGGCTGATTGTCCCCTGCGGACTTCACGGGTTGCTAACTGCCGCTTTACAGTCGAAACACTGGCGCAAGGATTTTCTGAAGAGCGGGTGTCTGATTAGTTATATGAACCAGCGAGTTAGAACAGTAAACCGGAGCGTAATATGTAGGGCCATTTAGCAATGGCTTTTGCCTTGATCAATTTCTTCTTATGTACGTGAGCCTCACATCAGTGTAAATCTCGTCGACCTTGTCGCCATCGCTTAAAAAAATGGTAATTAAATTATCATCGCTGATAGAGTACCAAATATCACCCTTTTCAAAAAATTCGAGCATCTCATCTCTGATTTCTTTATTGCTTATCCTGAAACTATCAGTCTCTGAAGGATCTATCTCAGTTTTATCTTGGTCAATTGTTCTGGCTTGGCTTTCGCTTGTTTCTCCAGGTGCTATAACCTTGACATCAGAGTCGCAGCCCATTAGAAAAATTATTATGATTAGTGCCGGTAAAACTCTCATTTAACTCACTTCTTCTGGCTTGGGTTCGATTAGGTATTCGTGCACCACTAACAAGTTGACTCCAAAAACTGTCAGAACATGATCGCGAATCCTAGTAATATTTACAATCGGCACAGGTTTTATTCTGAATCATGAGGATTTTTAGTGAACAGCCGCTAAACTCCTTACATAAAAAAGCCCCGTTAAAGCTAGTGCAGTTGTTTGGGTTGGAGATGGCTACTCGGGACGGAAGAATCCAAATAGCCTTAGGGCTATTTGTCCCCTGCGGGGTTCTCGCTATGCGCTCGTTGCTAATTGCTGCGCAATTGGTCGAACCCTCTTTATTTGAACCAATAAGTTACAAGAACTAAACCAGGGTGTGTTAAGGAGTGTGCTAAAAATTTCGAGTAGGAGTAGCGAGAACTACTGTATATGTACTCTGCCTCTTTTCCTGCAGATCATTCGCAAGACCGAGATTTGTTTGCAACGCTCATTGCTGCGTTCTCGGAGCTAAGAACAATTCGCCAACACCTCTATCACGTGGATCAGCGGCGGGCTGTAACTCGTCGTTATCACGCCAAATTACCTGGACATCACCAAACTCCCAGTCATGTGGTTCCACCCGATATCCTCGTTCTTCTAATGCGGCGATAGTTTCATCGGGCAGCGGAATGGAGATGCTCATAGTAATCAAGTCTGGTGGGAGCAACTGGTGGTGAAACCGGGTTGCGCTCACAGCCTCCAGCGGGGTCATATCGAAGTCGATAATGTTGACGATGGTTTGAAAAACAGAAGTAAAGATAGTCGAGCCACCTGGAGTACCAAGTACCATCATCACCTTATCATTCTCAAGCAAAATAGTGGGCGACATTGAAGACAGCGGGCGTTTGCCAGGCTGTATCTCGTTGGCATAGTTTCCTATTACTCCATAGACATTAGGCGAACCCGGCTTGGCGCTGAAATCATCCATCTCGTTGTTTAACAGAAAACCCGCATCTTCAATGACTACGCCACTGCCGAAAGCCCAGTTAATAGTATAAGTGTTGGAAACGGCATTACCCCATTGATCGATGATGGAGTAATGAGTGGTGTTAGGTGAAGTGAGGCCTGGGGTTGCCCCTTCAAGACTTGATATGGCTCGAGTATTAATTTCCTGTGCTCGGCGAGCAATATACTCATCAGAAATTAACGTATTGATATCAACCTCGACATGGTCTGGGTCTCCCATGTATTCGCCACGGTCGGCGAATACGCGTTTTTCCATTTCTGCAACCAAGTGAACATATTGATGAGAATTGTGGGCCACGCCCTCAAAATGTGGTGCCAAGTAGTCCTTCATTTTAAGTAGCTGAACAACACCAAAGCCGCCCGAGCTCGGTGGTGGTGAAGACAAAACTTGGTAACCGCGCCAATTTGCTTGCACTGGCTTGCGCCAAATTGCCTCATAGCTGTCTAGGTCTTGCTCAGTGATGAGACCGTTGCTTTTTTTCATTTGTTCAACGATAAGGCGCGCGGTTTCTCCGCGGTAGAAATCATCGGCCCCCTGTTTCGCTATGCGTTCTAACGTGGTCGCCAGCTCAGGCTGTTTAAACAGTTCGTAGGCGCTGATGTCAGCAAAATAGTCATTGAAGTTTGTCTTGTCGCCAAACCAGTCTAGATTGGCATGTATTTCTTCTACTAATACCGGCGCCGGTATAAAGCCATCTCGTGCGAGCACTATTGCCGGACGAACAAGCTCCTGCCACGGCATGGAGCCGTGACGCTGGTGTGCCTCCCAGAAACCAGCGATCGTTCCTGGCACGGCAGCGGCTTGCGCGCCAATCAGCGTGGCGTTCTCGATGACTTCGCCCTGGTTATCTAGGTACATATCTCGATGAGCTGCAAGGGCTGCTTTCTCTCTATAATCGAGAAAGTTTGATTCCCCGCCCATGGGGGTAAGCATAAAACCCCCGCCGCCTATATTTCCGGCGTCAATATATGTAACTGCCAAAGCAAAACCAGTTGCGATCGCTGCGTCAATCGCATTGCCACCTTGCATCAATATGTTTCTGGCAACTTTGGCCGCGTAAGGGTCGGGAATGGCTATAGCTGCATATGCCTCATTCTTAGGGGACTCCTCAGATGCTGCTGCAATTTTTGTTTCGTGCAAGTGAGCGGCTAAAACGAGAAGTACCGTAAGGCCTGTCTTTAATGGGTGAATCAAGTTCATATCAAAAGAGCCTTTGGAATGACCGTTTGTAGATACAGCTGGTAGAACACCACAGAATGGGATAACAAGGCAACAAAAACAGCGTGCGGATAAAAATGAAAATAAAAAGGGCCTAGGTGAATCACAGTGCTGTATTTTTACTCTGGTTTTTAGCTACCATTTTTTCTATCGCGTTAGTTTGCGAAATAGAGACCCGCAGCCTCGGTTCTATTTCCTGTTGCAGTTCGGGGTTTTGACCCCTAGGCCTCAGATAATGCGTTTTCAATCGTCGAAAGAAATGTTTTTTTACTGAAGGGCTTAAGTAACACCGGGGCAAGGTTTTCATCTATTTCTTCTAATGAGTAACCTGTTATAAGAACGAATTTCAAATCCTTCCTAATTTCACGTGCTTTTCTTAACAGGTCTATCCCACTAATACCGCCAGGCATCATAACGTCGCTTATAACCAAATCAAAGGCATTATTTTGGTTAATTTTCTCGAGCGCCAATACGCCATTTTCTGCCGTATCTAAATCAATTTTCTCATCAGTTAACATTCTGCTGAACAATTTCATTAAAGGAAGCGAATCTTCTACTAACAAAATTCTCACGATGTCTTCTCTACTTCGCTTGCTTAATTTTTTTGCATTTTTTGAATCCGGTTTTATTGATTGATCCCTTTGCTTTAGGGAAGAAAGCCAACACTCTGCATCGGCGAGCGCAACGCCTCTTCCCATTTAGCATAACCCAGTTCGTTAGGGTGCAACAGATCTGGGAATTCTTCCGGCTTGGCATCGCCTTCACCGTTGTCGAACAGGGTAAAGGTGTCTAGTCTCACTAATTGCGGGTATTCGGGGACTAACTCTAGATAGAGCGCGTTCACCTGTTGTATTTGTTCAGTGGGTCGCCGCATAGTCTCAGAGCTGGGAAATACATCGCAGAAGATGATGGGTAGTTCGGGGTCGAAAGCGGTTAGCGCATCGAGAACTAATTTGACATTGCCGGCGATAACATCGGGTGTTGCGTTCTCCTCGAGATCGTTGGTGCCGATTAATAATACAAGCCCGCTGGGATTAAGCGCGAAGACGTCTTCTTCTAATCGAATCAATACCCCTCGAGTAGTATCACCGCTGATGCCGCGATTGGCCACTTTCATGCCTGGGAAGGCGGCGGGCAACCCTTCTCCCCAGCCCTGAATTATGGAGTCGCCTAGAAACACGACCGCGCCCTGGTCCTCGGTGACTGATTCCGCCCAAGTCGAGCGACGGCTTTCCCAGAGGTTTTGAAACCACTCGTAGCGACGAATCGGTCCTGCTCCGGGTAAGCCTTCGTTTGTTGCTGGAATCGCAAACGGCGAAGCAGTTTCTGCAGAATAACTTGCAGCACTGGGCAGCAGCAAAACCACAAGCAAAGAAAAACAAGCTAATGTTCTTCTTGAATTATGCGATAGCACGGGGTGTATCCCGATCTTTTCAATTTCCATTTTGCAGGATTCCTCATTTTATCGAGACTCGCTATATCGACAATAGTATCTGGCAGCGGGGCAGGGCGCTCGCTAAGCTTTCGATCTTGTGTGCTGAGATCCCTGTTTCACCGATATAAAGATTACGCAGGGATCGAATCTGGGCGAGGTGCTCGGTCGCCTCATCATCGAGGGGAGTAGAATAAAGATTCAGTGAGCGTAGCTCTAATTCGGTCAAGAACTTGAGTTCCCCAACGGCGAGGCTGGCATTATCTAGCACTAAGCGGTCGAGGTAAGTAAAGTCGGCGATGGCCGCAAAATCTCCGGCTTCGAATTGCGCCTCGCCTATATCCAAGCTACGAATATAGGCAGAAATCGGCATAAGCGCCTGCAATATTTCGCCATCGAACGGCCGCGTAATATTCAAGCTTTCGACGCGTAAACCGTCACTAGGGTTCTGCGATAAGGGATATACATCCAGGCCGAAATCGGACTTTAAAGACTCGGCGTAAGCTGCAATAGCCTCTGGGTCGTAAGCGACGCCTGTCGGCGACAAGTCGCTGGAAAGATCCATTAGATCATCGACAATATTGGCGATTTGCTGGGGAAATTCTTCCGTCTCTAAATCGTTTATTGCGCGATCAGTGGGTGTGCCCAGATCGATCCACCAAGCGAGCAAGGCTATTTCAGATTCAGCCAGGGGCGTGTTCTCCGCAGGGGGCATTATGTCGTCATCGCTGTTGTCCAGCACAACCCGGCGGTAAATGCCGCTGCGTTCATGGTCTCCCGGCTCGATCGCCGCTTCATCACTTTTACCGCCTTGTAATAGGCTCGCATAAGAGCTCATGCTAAACTTACCCTTGTACTTCTGGTCGTTATGACAGCTATGGCAACTTTCTTTTAGGATCGGTTCTATGATTGCTGCATAGATCTCCGCATCGTAGTCGATGGCTAACGCTTCCTGGGTGGGAATATTCAAAGCCTGTTTGATGCTGTCTGGTAGTCTGGCAGTAAGATATCCCTCTCCTTGCACCAAGCTGCCGCCTAGATGCCCGCCTAGAGTTACAGTGACTAAAGAGGCGGCAAGCATCACCGGGTAAGCTTGTTTTGCTAGTAATGGGGTAGGGCCTGATTCTCGCAACTCTCTCGCCAATAGAGCGATGATGGCGAAGCAGGCGGTGGCGATGCCAAACCACATATGAGCAGTAACGGTTGAACCAGCATAGGCGTCGGCGACGGCCAAGCTAAATCCCAGGGTGGCCGCTACTACAGCCGAAAGGGCCGCTAACAGCAAGACAATGCCGGCAACTGCTCGGATATTATCTAACTTCCACTTCCAGGCCACTATTTCCAGCAAGGGGACTAGTAACAGCCAAGCTATGGGGAGGTGCAAAACTACGATATGGAAGCGACCAAAGAAAGCTAGTAATGCGGGTCCTTCCTCACCATCAAGTTCTGCAGTTAAAGGTAGTAGACAAAGAAAGGCAATGACTGCCATGGCGGCAAAGACAAACGCTCGATGCCGAGTAGGTAAATTCTTAAAACTGTTGTGGACATTCGATGACGGCATGGGTGGATTCCGGCTAGGCCAAAATGCCTTTTATTACACGGGCTTCTTCGACACCTGTGAGTCGTTGGTTCAGTCCACGAAAATCAACTGAAAATTTATTGTGATCGATACCCATCTGTTGAAGTATCGTCGCATTTAAATCGCGAATATGAACTGGGTCTTTGACGATATTGTAGGAGAAGTCATCGGTCTCGCCATAGACTGTGCCGCCTTTTATTCCTGCTCCCGCCATCCAAGTAGTGAAGCAGCGTGGGTGGTGGTCGCGGCCATAGTTATCTCGAGTCAGCGTGCCCTGGCAATAGATGGTGCGGCCGAATTCTCCCCCCCAGACTACTAGCGTGTCCTCAAGCAGGCCGCGGGACTTTAAGTCGGTGATTAGGCCATAGCATGCCTGATCTATGTCGCGGCACTGGTTCGGTAGGTCGCCGGTTAGATTGGCGTGCTGGTCCCAGCCGCGGTGAAAAATCTGTGTGCAACGTACGCCGCGTTCGGCAAGCCGGCGTGCCATTAAGCAATTGCGAGCAAAGGTGCCTGGCTTACGCACATCGGGACCGTATAGGTCTAATGTCGATTTGCTCTCTTTGGAAATGTCGGTTAAATCAGGCACCGAAGCCTGCATGCGAAATGCCATTTCATATTGAGAGATTCGGGAATGAATTTCCGGATCACCCACTTCTTCAAAGCTTTTTTGGTTTAAGGCTTCCAAGCCATCGAGCATGCTGCGGCGGACATCGGTGTCTACTCCCGGCGGATCGCTCAGATACAAAATAGGATCGCCGGTTGATTGAAAGGGGACGCCTTGATGATTGCTCGGTAAAAAGCCGCTACCCCATAGGCGGGAGAATAATGCCTGTGCATCTTTTCTTCCGGTCCAGGATGAATTCAAGACGACGAAGGCGGGTAGGTTTTCATTATCGCTGCCTAGCCCGTAGCTAAGCCAAGAGCCGAGGCTCGGTCGTCCTGGTATCTGGGAACCGGTCTGGATATAGGTGATCGCAGGGTCATGATTAATGGCTTCGGTCCAGGTTGAGCGCACAAAGGCTAGATCATCAACCATTTTCGCCGTATGGGGTAGCAGCTCACTCACCCAAGCGCCAGATTCGCCATACTGTTGGAAGTCGTAAATACTCGGTGCTATAGGAAAGCGGGTTTGGCCAGACGTCATCGTCGTCAGTCGCTGACCCGCTCGAATCTCTTCCGGTAGGTCTTTGTCATACCAGACTTTCATATAAGGTTTGTAATCGAAGGTGTCGATTTGCGATGGCGCGCCCGACATAAAAAGATAGATGACCCGTTTTGCCTTGGCGGGGAAATGCGGCGCACCGAGAGCTCCTCGGCCGGCAAAGAGCCCGCTTTGAGCAGACGCGTTGTTTGCGCCGAGACCTCCGAGCATACCTAAGGCAACACCGCCGAGGCCGTTCGCCATCTTGCCGAAGAACTGCCTGCGGGTTTCGAGCTTTACGTAGTCTTTCGTCGGTTTAGATAACATTTTTGATTCTTACTGGCTGTTTAATTTATAGCGTTAGTGGTTAGTGGTTAGTGTTTAGTGATTAATTCATCCAGGCTGAGGATTTGGCTGGCGAGGATAGTCCACGTCGCCAGCTCTGCTTCGTCCAGCTGTTGATCCCAATCTGACTCGCCGACTCGCAAGAGCGCAGCTGCTGCTTCGGGGTCGTTTCGATAGCTCTCATTCACATCAGCGTAAGTATTCTCGAGTATCGCGATCATCTCTTGGTCAGGTTCACGCAGCAGGGTATTTTCTAATAGATAGGCGAAGCGGTTGCCGGTCTCGGCTAATAATACCCTTTGCGCAAGATTGCGAGCCGCCTCTACGTACTGAGGATCGTTGAGTAAGACCAAGGCCTGCATGGGTGTATTGGTGATGCTGCGGCGTACGGCATGGCTCTGCCGGCTGGCCGCGTCGAATACTGCCATGGATGGCGGCGCTGCGGTACGCTTCTGAAAGGTGTAGAGACTCTTGCGATAAAGATCTTCACCGTGGTCCTGAGAGAATTGCACGGTGTTGCTGGTGGAATAGCCGACCGCCCGCCAAATACCATCTGGCTGATAAGGCTTAACCGGAGGGCCGCCAACTCTGTTGACCAATAATCCGCTGAGCTGTAAGGCTTGATCTCGAATAACTTCGGCATCCAAACGATAGCGAGGGCCACGGGCCAGCAGACGATTATTCGGGTCAACTTCCCTAAGCTGTTCGGAAACGATGGACTCCTGCCTATAGGTTGCAGACATTACCATGAGTTTAAAAAGTTGTTTGATATCCCAATCGCTCTCGATGAACTCGGTGGCTAACCAGTCCAGCAACTCTGGATGACTGGGAGGTGAGCCCTGGGAGCCAAAATCTTCCGCTGTCTCAACCAGTCCGGTGCCGAATAATTCCTGCCAAAAACGATTTACCGTAACCCGTGCTGTTAAAGGGTGAGCTGGATCGACTAGCCAGTTTGCCAAGGCCAAGCGGTCGGCTATCTGCTCTGTCGGCAAGCTAGAAAATACTGAAGGAACCCCGGCCGCTACCTTCTCACCAGGTTGGTCGTACTCACCGCGATTAAGGATATAGGCTTCGGCTATGGAGTCTGCTTTTTCTTCCATGATGAGGGTGATGGTCGAGCGTCGATCGATAATTGCCAATTCGCCGCGCAGCTTTCTCGATTGCGACAGTATGTCGACCCCCGCCTCGGCAATTTGACTGAAATAATAGTCCTCGCGTAAATTGCTGCTAGCAGTTTCAGCTTTTCGTAGTTGCGGAGCGCGATAGAGCTGACGGATGTCTTCATTAGTGATGATGTTATTGAAAATGCGAATATCCCTGAGTGCGAGATATTTTGCATCCGCTATGGGGGCAATTTCATCGGCGCTAGATTCTTCCGCCGAGGCATCGTTAGATTGTTGGTCGGCTTGTTCTTGTTCGACGCGTGCGCGTTCCACATCGGCAGCATTCTGCCCACCTATGACCAAGCCCCGTGGTACAGCTTCAGCAGCATTAAAATCCGAAACGCCGAAGCCAGCCGAGATAGAAGTCATCTCCACCAATTCGCCATTGATATAGGTTGCAAGTCCGCCAGGTGCTCCCGAACCATTGTAGATCAGGCTGACATGTTGCCAGCTTTCTCGCTTGAGTGGCTGCTTCGTGTAAGCATAGAAGGACGTATCCGCATCGCCGCGAAGATTGAACAGCACGCTGCCGGCTCCAGTGGTCGACACCTTCCAACCGATATCAGCATTAGTGTTATCGAACCTGCCGATGATTGGATTAACGGCGCGAGTTTCGGCGGGGAGACGCATCCAGAAGCTGACAGAAAAGCGATCATTTAAATTGAAGTCGGCAATTTCTGGCAGCTCGATGCGCGTGTCATTAGTAATGGCTAAGGAGGCACCTTCTGTGTCGTCTGACCACTGATGATCACCTTCGATGAGGCCGCGCCAGGTGCCCGATACACTTTCGCCGGTAAGCTTTACACCATTGCCTTCGCTTAGTGTGGCACTAAACTCTAAGACGCTAGTTGCCACCGGTATGGCCGGATCGATAAGGCCATCGGTCGCCGACCAATCCTCAAATTGCTGGCTAGCTTCTGTTCGTTGAGCCTCGAATCTTGCCCGCAGTGTTGCGAGCTCAGTCTGAATCTCAGCTTTGCGTTGAGCGTCTTGCTTAGCAGGCACCAAGAGATAGGGTGGTGAATCGCTACGATTACCATCCATCGCCGGTTGAGTGGTATTGCGGAAAAAGGCGGCGAACTGATAAAACTCGCTCTGTTTTAAGGGATCGAACTTGTGATCATGACAGCGGGCGCAACCGAGGGTGAGTCCCATCCACACTGTGGATGTTGTTTCGGTACGATCGCCCGCATAAATTGCCAAATACTCTTCGTCTATCGCTCCGCCTTCGCTGGTGGTTGCATTGGAGCGATTAAAGCCGGTGGCAACCAATTGTTCTGTTGTCGGGTTCTCTAACAGGTCACCGGCTAACTGTTCGACGGTAAATTGATCAAAGGGCATATTGCTGTTAAAAGCATCGACAACCCAATCTCTGTACGGCCAAATCGAGCGATAGTTATCCAGATGAAGTCCGTGAGTATCGGCATAGCGGGCCGCATCTAGCCAATAATGCGCTCGGTGCTCACCGAAGTCTTGCGTCGCCAGCAATTGATCTACTAAGTTTTCGTAGGCTTGTTCGGAAGTATCTGCAACAAAGGCTTCTACTGTCGCAAGAGTGGGCGGTAAGCCGGTTAAATCGAGAGCGAGGCGTCGCGCCATAGTGCGTTTGTCAGCCTGTGGCGATGGTTCTAGATCTGCTTCGGCGAGCTTTCTCGCTATAAAAGCGTCGATAGCATTCTGCGTCCAGCCCGAAATTACAATGCTGGGGGCGGCGCGCTTTTTAATTGGCTCGAAAGACCAGTGTTGCTGCCATTCGGCGCCTTCGGCAATCCACTGTCTTAATAAGTCGATCTCGGCTGTGCTTAATGACTTGTTCGACTCCGCCAAGGGCATACGTTCTTCGGCATCATTATGAATAATGCGCAGGTATAGCTCGCTCTTATCAGGATCACCTGGCACAACCGCTTGATAGCCACCGAGATCGGCGATAATACCGGCAGCGGTATCCAGGCGAAGATCGGCTTCACGGGTTTCGGCATCGGGGCCATGGCACTGAAAGCAATTATCGGAAAGAATAGGGCGGATATGTTGATTGAATTCAATCTTATCTGGCGTGGCTGCTAAAACCAGTGCAGAGGGTGCTAAACCACAGAATAGTAAGCAGGAAGCTACGTTTTTGAGCATTTTTGTCATTGTTCTCTTGCTCGATATTAATTAGGTATTCTGGACTATAGATTTTTGAGTTTAACAGGATAAGTAGGTAAAGGGGAAAGACCACGTTTTACGTTCGATACTTTAAAGTTTGTGCGGCGGCTGGAGCAGGTGGGCGTGCCTTCTGAGCAGGCCGAAGCTCAAGCTGAAGTGTTAATCGAGGCTTTTAATGTGAATCTGGAAGAGTTGGTTACCAAAGACTATCTAGCAGCTCGTTTTGCTGAGCAAAAAGCTTATTTCGATACCAGATTCGTAGAGCAAGATGCGAACTTCAAAATTCTGTACTGGATGATGGGGGTAGTTATTACCCTATCAATCGCACCCTATCTTGAAAGGCTGATAAGTCTTTAAAAACGTTGAAAATAAAAATAATAGGGACAGATTTATTTTCTAGTTATGAGATGGCCGCTCGGGGCGGAATAATCCAAAAAGGCTTAAGCCTTTTTGTCCCCTGCGGGCTTCGCGCTTTGCGCTCGTAGCAAATTGCTGGCGCAATTAGTGATTCGAATTTTGATTAAATCAAAATTCTCACCCTTCGGACGGCGTTCCGCCGTCTGCGCTGTTATCGGAGCTTTCGAACTAGGTTGATGATTCTCATCTGGTCACTAAACGCCATACATAAAAAAGCCCAGTTTGTGCTGGGCTTTTTTATGTATGGTGCCCAGGGGCGGAATCGAACCACCGACACGAGGATTTTCAGTAGACTGCGCGACCGATTCCTCTTCAATATCAGTATGTTGCAAGTGCGAAAACGGAGTGTGCTATGAAGTGTGCTATAAATTCGCAGAAAATCGGAGATGAAAACTACTGTTTTTTTACTCTGACCCCAATTTAGATTATGCAGAGATCAATTCAAAGTACTCTGGCTCTTTGGGCCCTATAGCCAGACCTCTCGATTTTCGTGCCGACCAATATGTCTAGTGAGTCGAATCTGCAGCAGGCCATCCATGCCACACTGTTGGAGTAATTTTTCAGCGTCAGTTTTTTCCCGCTCTGGTAAAGAATCGATGTAGTCTTGCATACGACCCAACAAATAAAAGCGATAGGGCTGTGCAATGGCCTGAACCTTTGTTCCCATTACATCATACTCTGTGAATCCCACATGCCTCTCGGCAACTGTGTTTGAAGGCATTGCCTGGTTTTCTTCCAGCCATTGATTAATTGTGGTTGAGGCTGCGGTAGTCTCTGGCATGAAGTCGATGGCGATGTGCTTGAGAACTTCTATAAGAGAGTCAGGAACTTCATCTCCAGCTATGTACTCTTCGGTAGCTGGGCCAAACTCACCGAAATCGGGATCAGGGCGATTCATTCGTTCCACCCAGCGAAACAGTCGTATTGCTTTTGTTTGTAGCAATCGGATGGCCACGGGATCTCTTCCGAGATGCCCGAAAAAAGGCGCTATCAAGCCAAAATCACCGATGCAGGGTTTGTTGCCCAAAAGATAAGGAAACCGAGCGAAGTGTTGATCGAGTTTCTCGATAAGAGTGTTATAGAGTGACTCTATCAATTCGAAGTTTGCTGGAATTGCGCCAAAGCTTTGCCCGGCACCCCGCATCCTGTTCATCTGTTCTTCCGCTTTTTCTTTTCTGTCTGGGATGGGCGGGATAAAGCTTTCGAAATGGAAGGTCAAAAATTCCAGATTCTCTGCAGGAAAATCCCAGCGGTAGTGCATAGCAGGGCGTAGCAAGCCTTCTGTACCAATGGCATCGAACAGCAGGCTAAGGATCTTCTGTTTAGGCGTGACAGGGGAGAAGCGTTGACCACTACTTGCTTCGTAATGGTCGATGATGGCGGCACCATCACGAATCACTTCACCATCTTCGGTTTCAATAACCGGAATACTGCGGCGCTCACCCATCTTGGGGAGTACATTTTCCTGGAAATGTTGTGAATTCGGCAGGGTTTCTTCATAAGGAATTCCAGCCTTGATGAGATAGCTACGAGCTCTGCCAGTGTAGAGCGAAAGAGAAGAACCATAGAGAGTGACTTTGGACATAGAGTTTCTGCTTTTGATGATTGTGTTTTAAATCAGAGGGGCCATAGTAATTTGATTGGAAAATCCCAAAAGAGAATCAACTTATTCTCGCCCACTGGATTCAATCCTAACTGGCTCGCTTTTGTGTTGAAGGCCTCTATAAACCATTACCACAATTGGAATTAGCCAAATCCCGTAAGCGATAGCCGCAGTCGCCACCCAATTTGTAGGTAAGATCAAAAAAGCCGCAATCCAAATAGCGGAAAAAATAGGAATCCGGCGCGCTGCTCTCTTGATTCTTTGCAAAGCCGAGAGCTTGCTATTGGTTAACAAAAAAGGCATTGGTCTGATGAACCAACCATTGGCCAGAAGTAGTGCAACGAATACTGGGAATGGTCGGCCCTTGGAGTCCAGTTCGGGCTTGTCATCCAATTGCGCATCCTTGTCGCTATCAGTTTGCTCCAGCGATTCGACTACCTTCTGATAAACGTAAGGGGCCGTGGGCCGCTCAGTAGCGCCGCCTATATTGGCGCGAGTCGGCACACTTCGCCAGCGATAAAGAATTCGCTCGTTGCTATCTATACTCAGAACGCCGGGTTGAAAATAACCTTTGGGATGCGAGAGGCGGTCATCTGTGTTTGTGATAAAGGAGGTTTCTTCATTGACGAACAATTCCAGCCAGCCTCTCTCTTTGCACTGCTCGGCAATCTCCTGATGAGGGTCTCCGACAGTTTCAAAATTTAGGTCCCATTCAGATTTTGCATTGTCGGCAAGTCGCTGGGGTTCGCTCACAATTGCATATAGCTCGCCACCCGCTGCACGAATGTTATCGACAACACCTTCTTCAACGTAGCCCCGTAACTCGAGGCGACAGGGAGGTCACCAGAATCCGCGGTAGAAAACCAGCACGATGAATTTGTGTTTGTTTATTGCCTCGTCTAGCCACGCCTGTCTTGCCCCGGGAGGAGGGTCGAGTTCCGCTTGGGTGCCATTTGCGATAGGAGGCTCGTCAGCAAATGAAACAGTAAAACTGTCTCCGCTTCGAGCAACGTTAAATTTCTTTTGCTGGCAGACATCGCCACCGCAAAGTACGAGGCGAAGCTCCTTCTCACCGCTAGCCGCAATTGAATCTTCGGCATCTACAATACCCGTGACTGAGAATTCATCCGGGGATTGGGTATTAAACCAATTGATAGCTGCATCCACTTCTGGTTGCAGGGCTTCTGGTATTGAGTCGCTTACTTTGGCCACTGAAGCTCCTAATGAGTTTTATATTGGTGTTCAGCCTGTGAGGCACAGATGCTAGCGCTAAAATTAATAATGGTGTACATTAACAGTTAATGGATACCATTATCAACCTATTAATGAACTATTTCTTCAAGAAATTGAAGTGTGAACTGCTTAAGGAGCAAGTAAATGGCCGTCGTGGATGCACGTAAGGTTCGAGCTATAGACACCCGAGACAGATTGATGCGGGCAATGGAGAAGCTCAGTGCTCAAAAGGGTTCCGAAAACGTTACTGTTAAGGCGTTGATAGAAGAGGCGGGTCAGAAGAACGAATCCGTGCTGCAATACCATTTCGGTAGCCAGGAAGGTTTGCTGGCGGCGATTCACCAATCGAGATTCACTCAAACTCAGGTCAAGAGGCGAGAGATGTTAACTGAATCTCTGGCCAGGAATACCTCTCTTTCTGTGAGGGATCTCTGTCATTTGTTCGTAGATCCAACGTTTCAACTCTGTAAAAGTGATCCGGGGCACAGGCAATGGGCCGATGCCTGGGGTGCCAAGAACGCAGCCGTGGATAGCCCAAGACTCGAGGAAGAGTCAATAGATGACGGCAACAGCCTGCAAATAATCAGGAAGCTCCTCAAGGCCTCACTGCCTCATCTTGATGATTCAATGTTCGAGAATCGCTACCTCAATGTTGTGCGCTTCTGCAAGGGGTCCCTGTCAAACCAGACAAGAGAAAAGGGGGGCTTTAGCGGCAAGCAAGCTGACCTTTTTTTAAGTAATTTGGTGGACTTGCTCGTGGGTATGTTCATGGCTGAGGTCTCAGGCGAGACGGCAGAGCACTTAAAGAAGCCATAAATAGTTTGCGAAAGTATCGAGCGCGGCTCTACTCAAAGAAACGGGAAAAGCTATTCAAGTAGTTCTACAAATATCCTGCATGACTCTAGTGCTTATTCAAGACTGTGAGCTTTGAATAATCACACCAACCTAACATAGGAGCGGACATGAAAAAGAAGTTACTACAA
>Ga0206124_10000644_pt1 | contig 28051 bp, 28 predicted proteins | sample Helgoland_Spring_3_FD_148671 | JGI IMG/M metagenome (GOLD analysis project Ga0206124, IMG submission 148671) | Pelagic subsurface seawater microbial communities from Kabeltonne, Helgoland, North Sea - Helgoland_Spring_Bloom_20160321_2 | ecosystem: Environmental > Aquatic > Marine > Epipelagic ... | reverse complement strand
GGGGTTTTTTAAATGATAATTCAGTTTTATTTTTCCTCGACTACCACCGGTAGTCTGTTTTGTTTGTATGTATTGTTGTTCGTTGGTCGATGTTCGATGTTCGATGTTCGATTTTCGATGGTCGGTGATCGGTGATCGGTGGTCGTTGTTCTCTTTACAATATTTTATTAACTCATTTACACATTTTTTCCACGGCTTCGCCCCGCGAGTCACAAATAAGTGCTACGCCAAGCAAAATGGATCGCCCGTTAAGGCCTACCCGATATTTTCAAAAATCAGCAATCCCTGCCCCATAAATAATGGGGTGGCTGCAATGTCGATTTCTTTGTCTATCTCTTTGTGCAACCTATCGGCCAGCTGATTCAGAAAGTCTGTGTGCAATTCAGGGCCCTCAATCACAATTTGTATCTTGCCAGAATCAATCCCCTTTGCATAATCGCCCACAAGAAAAATACGTGTCACATGCCCCATCCGATCCAATACCTGTATAATGATGCGATCAATGCCCACGTACTTGCGCACCAATTGCTGTAAGGTGGCAAACAACGGATGGGTGGTGTCCGCCTGATAAACAACTTTGTTGTCAACATCCTGGCGAATGATATACCCAGCAGCACTCAAGTTATTGAGCTCTTTGCGGATGGCATTCGTGTTTTCGTCCAACTCAACCGCCAACCCTCGCAGGTAGCCGTCATTGGCTGCATTGATAAAAAACTTTACCAATAATCGAATGCGGGTTTTGGAGGAAATGAGGCTTTGGAGCATGGAACTTTTTAAATCGAGTAACAAAAGTACTCTACTATATTGAATTTTGCAACTTTTTTTTAGTGGGTCCGATTCGGTGGTTGAAAGCGGATTTACACATAGGGTATTGCAATTGAAAAGAGCGACGTCCCTATGTGAGCTGAAAACTGACGGTTGCCCCCAGCTGCTGCAAGCGAGCGATGCATTTTTTCCCTTGTACTGCAAGTACCTCTGCGGGTTGCAAAAGTTTAGGAACAGTAACAATATCACCAATCAAAGGTTGCACAACTGCTACTTGGGGTACCGTACTATGATACGCCTGCATGGCCTCAATTTCGTGCGCAGTCACGGTAGCGCGCTTACCATTAAAAAACAAATAGCGTACTACTCCCGGAATGTCAAATACACAAGACACCTCATGCTCGGTAAGGTGCACCAACACCATCGATGGCAACAAAGGTACCAATACCTTTTTCTTACGATCAGACCATTGACGTATCTCAATTCTTGTAGGCGTATAGACCTCTATGCCAATGGAGCTGAGACGCTTACATACCTTTAACTCATTTTTAGGTTTTGTGTACAACACAAACCAATTTTTAGAAACAGCATCTAGCATAATCAGAGCTTAATTTACAATAAAACAGAGCAGAAAACATACTTCCTATTATTTTAAAAAAATCTTTTATTAGTTATTCTTTTTTTAATTTTTAATTTCAAACGAAGAGCCATCTTGCTTTTATTTAAAATAAATAACAAAACAAAACTTAATAAAAAAATAAAAATCAATATAAACATTGACTGCATCGTATCAAATACTCTAATAGTTACAAACATAATCGATGCTACCACAAGGTTTACAAACCCAATTAAAAAGGCAGCTTTTGTGTGAGAAAAGCCTAAATCTATTAGAATATGATGAATATGATTCCTATCTGGCCTAAATATAGAAACTCCTCTAAATAATCTTAGCATCATCACCCTTATAATGTCTAAAACTGGCACAAACAAAACTCCAATTAAAAAAATCGGCAATTTCTGAGCCCTAAAAGACAAGGCAAGGTAACCCAAATCTCCAACAGACATTAACTTAAGAGTTAAGACACCTAATACTAGACCTATTACCAAACTACCGGTATCTCCCATAAAAAGCTTTTTATGTTTGGATAAATTATACCTTAAAAAAGCTAGTAATGTTGCAATTGTAGCAATGCATATGTATAAATAAAACCAATAGCTCAACTTATACAGCATAAAGCTATAAAAAGAGGCCACAATAATACCGGTAACTGCAGCTAAACCATCTATACCGTCTATTAAATTAAAGGCATTTATCAATCCAATTAAAAAAAATAGACTCCCTAAAATTGACAGATGTATTGGAATTTCATAGATTCCTAAAAAACCATACAAAGAATCAATTCTAATTTCTGAATTTGATAGCAATACAGAAACTGCTAGTAATTGTGCTAAAAATTTAATCTTTGCAGAAAGGTCTATAATATCATCCAGGAAACCAATAACAAACAAGATAGACATAGATATCATGAAGTAAACTAACATATTATCTTTGTCTAGCGGTGCTATAAAGAAGACCAATACTAAATAACATATATAAAAAGAAATTCCTCCTAAAGAGGGAATTGCAACTAAATGCGAACTTCTATTTACTGGAGTATCAAAAAGGCCAAACCTAATTGTTATTTTTCTTATTTGTGGAATTAAAATAAAAGTAAGAGAAAAAAGAAGAAAAAAAGCTACAATTATATTAACCATAGATTCAGCAACAAAAACAGTACTAATCTCAGCATTAATTGTTAATCCCAAGTGTATTAATGAATTCATGTATATCTTTTTCAATAGTAAGACTAGCAACAGTCCTAATAAAATCTACTAACAAAGGTAATAATTTATAATTAAAAGAAGACTATTTTAATTTCCCTTATTTTTAATTTACTTAAACTAACAACGGCAAAGCTCAATAAGTTATTAAATCAGCATGTGGAATTTTTTCAACATGCTGTTTCGCTAAATAATAACTAAGAAGACACACTCATAAAATCTTTTTTTACATTTAAAAAAACAGGTTGTATTAAAACATATCCTATGCTTATTACGAGCCCTAAAAACAAATAAACAACTAAGATTAAAAATCGTTTAGGCGCTGACTTTTCTACTGGGATGTTTACCGGTTTTAAAACAGTGAATAATGGAGTGTCTTTTTTTACTTGTAAACGCTGTGTTTCTAATTGTTTTGCTAATTCAGTATAGACTGAAAAAACCAAATCATAGTCAGATTGCAACTGCAATAACCTCGTTTTTCCCAAAGCTGTATTGATCCCATTATTTTGGTCCTGAAAACGAAAAAATTCTAATTTTATTTTCGTAAACTCTTGCTGCTTTTCCAAATACCGATCTTCAATATATGTTAATTCTTCAATAGATTTTTGAGTTTTGAATTTTAGCACATAGTCTTGCAATAGTGTCTGAGCTTTTATAGTTAACTGAGCGCTTGCTCTAGCCTCTGGCAGCGTTACTGAAATAGTCACAAACCCTTCTTTATCATTTACAGTCAAACTGATTTGTTCTGCCAATTGCTCAATTAAATCATTGTCCTCTTGGGAGAGAGATAGTATTTGATTTCCTTGAGAAACTATTTCTTGTTCAGCATCCGCTCTAAATAAAGAAAGAACAACACCAGGCAACCCTAGTGTATATTTTTTTAGATAACCTAACACTCCTGGGCTATAAATAGTAGTATAATACTCTTCGTAGGATACTGGCTCCTCTTGTCCATCTATCGTTAGTTTGGTTTTTAAAAGCTCTAGTTGAAAAGGAATGCTATTTACTATTTGCGGATATAATTCTGGCGAAATTTCAGCGCCACCAGTAACTCCCTCTAAATTAATACCCGCCAAAGACGCCAAACTTCCTAGATTTCCTTTTGTACCCTCCCCTTGATTGGCCGGAACAAAAGTGGTTGATGCAGTATATTCTTTTTTTGAAAAAACCGCTACAAAAAGTCCCAGGAATAAAAATATCACGGTAATCTTTAAGATCGTTTTACGGGCAACCCATAGTTGTTTTAATAGTGCAATAATATCTATAGAATCTTCTTCTTGGTGTTGTATTATATTCTCAGTTTCTTTAGTCATATCTTTCAATTATAAAACAGCAATACACTTATTTAATATTTTGTATTAATATTCCGAGCGTCGTGATAGAGGTTGTAATACCTAAAACCTCTGTAACATTCAATTTATTCTTACTTTCAATTTGTGAAGGCACAAATATAAGCGCACCAGGCTCTAACGTTGGGTAAGACCTAAAAAATAAAAAAGATTTCACTCCCTTAATATCTCCATTCCTGTAAATGACAAAAATTTTAGACTTTTTTGCGTTTTGAGAAAATCCTCCTGCATTATATATATATGATTTCAAGCTCTTTCCTGATTTGAAATGAACCAAAGCAGGTGATAAAACTTCTCCTTTTACTTCAATAGTTTGTATTTCTGACGGAATTAATAATTCATCACCTTCTTCAAGAAATAGGTCAATATCTGTACCTTCTCCTTTTTTACTTAGTATGGCCTTTAAATCAATTCCTATTTTAAATTCATTCGCGTCGCGTTCTATAATTTTACTTTTATTAGTCATAGAGTCTTTTTGATTTATGCTTTTTAAAAGTTCTTCTTGATTTTTAGCAGTTTCATCAATTTTTTTTCTGATTAGTGTTGCTCCTTTTAAATAGGCAAATGGAGTCAATCCTCCAGCCCTTTTAACCAAATCAGAAATTCGCTCGTTCTTATTAATAATAACATAAGAACCTTGATATTTAACCTCGCCTTTTACAGAAACTTTTTTTTGTGAAACATAGCCCTTCAAATATCTAACATTTATAATATCAAATGGCTCAATATAAAATGGTTTTCCTTCATTAAGTTCTAAATTTCTTTGGGAGGAAATTGTGAAATTTTTACTCAAAGTTCTAAAGCTACCGTCTTTCAATCTTCTTGAAACATTTACAACTTGAGTATCCGCGCCTTCCTTCAAACCTCCAGACATGGCAATTACATCTTCAATCTGAAGCTTCTCTAAAAAATCTATGGTCGCTGGATTATTAATAGCTCCATTAATGGTAATCGTTCTTTTTTCTCGCAAATCTTCCTTACTAAAAACTCGAATTTCATCTCTTGGTTTCAATTCAATCGAAGTTGTACCATTCAAAATATCAGTAATAGAAAAAGGAATGTTTTCTTTATTGGAATCATCAAAACCTCTCATCAATAAACCTCTAGACATGAAAGCTTCAGGTGTAACACCTTCGGCTTTTAGCAATAAATCTTTAAGAGTCATATTTTCAAACAACTCATAATTGCCAGGTCGATACACTTCACCTTCTACAAGTACTCTATTTTTATATTTATCAATAATTTTCTGAACAATTAGTTTATCACCAGCTTGAACCACGAATTTTTTAGCCTCTTCTAATTGAACTTCCTTAACTTCTCTTTCTCTTCCATTGACACGTTCTAAAACTAACAAATTAGTATAGGCTTCTGGAGTAAAGCCACCGAAATAAAGAATTAACTCCTCAAGGGTTTGCCCTTCTTTTAATTCATAAATACCAGGTCTTTTAACCGCACCTTCAACAGTTACCAAATTTTGATATGGGCCAACCAACAATACATCTTGATCTTGGAGTTTTAAATTTCCATCTTGAGACCCTTCTAATAAATAATTATAAATATCTAAAACTCCAATCGTTTTCTCTTTTCTTACCAATTTAACTTCCCTAAATGTACCTAATTTTGTAGGCCCCCCCGCAACATACAGCGCATTTAACACGGTTGATAAAGAGTTGAGAGAATACGTGCCTGGTACTTTTACTTCGCCAATAATATTTACTTGAACTGTTCTAATTTCAGAAACTGTGATGTTCGTATTTATTTTATTGTAACTATTTGATGGAGCTCCAATTCCTGCATGTTTTTGCTTTAATTTTGAAATAATTTTTTTACTGGCGTTTTCAATGGTAAACCCATTCACATAAATTTGTCCTACACCATCAATTTTAATATTTCCTTGATTATTAACTTTTGATTTGTATGTTAACTCTGTTGCTCCCCATAAATCGATTACCAATTCATCTCCAGGGCCTAATTGATAATTCTCTGGAACAGCAATATTTACATTAGGAGTAAACGTTATTTTTGGGTTATTAAAAAAATCAAATCCAAACAATAATTCCTTTGGTTTTTTAGTATCGAAATTTTCATTTCCTTTTAACCCGAATGGAATATTCTGATCGTCTTTATCTGAAATACCACTTTTTATATTTTTCGATTTTGAAGAGATTTTCAGGTCATTGACTCTTCTTTTAAACTCAGCCATTTTCATTGAAGAAACTCCTTGAGTTTGAGCCAAAACCTCAATTTGCTCCATAGTATACCCCTTTTTTTGAATTGAAGACCAATACGATTCAATTTGATCATCAGAAAGGTTACTAATATCTACATTTTTTAACTGACCAATATCTTGACCCACTGCAATAGCGGTAAAAAAATATAAAAATATAATTAATAAGGGCGTTGTTCTCTTTTTCATTTCTTAAAACATTTATTATAACAAGTAAAAGATCTTTATAAAAATCTGATCCTTTTTTTCGAGGTCAAATGTACAATATTTGATTTATAGCTAAAAAAAAACCATCTATTATTTTTTTTAAAACTCACTATTTTCAAGTAACTAAGCATCTGTTTATAAGCACAAGTTCTCTTTACTACTCATAAAATCTTGTTTTTTAATACTTTCAAGTCTTCCCTATTTGATAATATTCAAAATTACTTTTTTCTAAATTAAAGGTATTGTATTGATTTCTTCCATCAAAAATAATAGGGTCCTTCAATTGTTTTTTTATTTTTTCAAAATCAGGTGATCGAAACTCTTTCCATTCAGTTAACATAATCAACCCATTAGCACCCTTTAAAGCTGCATACTTTTCTTCACAATAAAAAACAGTATAGTCTTTCAAATAAAACTCTTTTGCTTCTTTCATTGCTTTTGGGTCGTAAGCATTAACCACTGCTCCTCTTTTGATCAACTCTTTAATTAAATATAGAGAAGGTGCTTCACGCATATCATCTGTTTCTGGCTTGAAGGAAAGCCCCCAGATTGCAAATGTAATCCCTGATAAATCTTCTCCAAATCGATTTAAAATTTTTTCTAAAAAAAGTTCCTTTTGTTTTTTATTCACTTGATCTACAGATGATAATAATTTAGGGTCATAGCCATTAATTTTACCCAACTGAATCAAAGCTGCAATGTCTTTTGGAAAGCAGGTACCTCCATAACCAATACCTGGATAAATAAAGTCGTACCCTATTCTTTTATCTGACCCGATTCCTTTTCGTACTTCATTTACATCAGCCCCAACTTTTTCACAAATATTGGCTATCTCATTGATAAAAGATATTTTAGTTGCTAACATGGCATTTGCAGCATATTTGGTCATTTCTGCAGAATGAATGTCCATGGTTATAAAACGATCTCTGGTTCTAAAAAATGGGGAATATAACTGTTTCATTGTGTCAAAAACTTCTTTCTTTTCTGCACCAATAACAACTCTGTCTGGTTTCATAAAGTCATTGATAGCAGCCCCTTCCTTTAAAAACTCAGGATTAGACACCACATCAAAATCAACTTCTATTCCTCGTTTTTCAATTTCCGATTGAATAATTGCCTTTACCTTATTCGTTGTTCCAACAGGAACCGTTGATTTTGAAACCACGATTTTATAAGATGATATAGTTTTACCGATATCTTTAGCCACCTGATACACAAATGATACATCCGCATTCCCATCATCACCCATGGGTGTTCCTACTGCAATAAAAATGATTTCACTCTTTTCAATCGCTGACTGTATCTTTGTTGTAAAAAATAGATTTTTTTTAGAATTATTGACAATTATTTCTTGCAAGCCAGGCTCATATATTGGCATTACTCCAGTATTTAATTTTTGTATTTTAGTCTCATCAACATCAACACAAATAACCTCGTTTCCCATTTCAGAAAAACAAGCAGCTGAAACTAAGCCAACATACCCCGATCCAATAACAGCTAATTTCATGCTTTTTTATTTTTTTATAAATGCTTATTTATATTAATTTTCATTTCTTAGCTAACAGCCATGAAGATGACTGAATTTTATCACCCAACCCATCAATCAACTCAATACCTAAACTCTTACATGTAGGTACCTCTGGAATAGAGTTGTTGTTTTGATCACCTCCATTTGCAAAACCTAAATCGTATTCTTCTCCGTATTTCTCATAAAGATAAGTTATTGAAGCGCAAACAGTTCTATCTGTATCTATAGAAATAATTGCTTTATCTACTGCTTTGATATTTTGCACAATAAATAAGCGTTCGTCTTCTTTTTGAAATTCTTTGGACCCTTTCAATTCTCATTGAAAATCGCTATTTACAATTACAAACAACTCATCAGCTAATGCTTTTGAATTAATGAAGTATTCTAAATGCCCTTTGTGGATTGGATTAAAATATCCAGAAACTATTATTGCTTTTTTTTTCATAATTTTTATACTTGCACAAATATAAATTACTTTTTTCAGGAAGTTGTTTTTATCTCCTCAATTTTACTGCTATCTTAATGTCTAGATGTCTAGATGTCTAGATGTCTAGATGTCTAGATGTCTATTATATAATTATTTTTTTCTTAGATATTGCATAAACTTACCAATACCATTCATAATTTTAGTAGCGTCTTCCCTTCTTCGAAGCGCTTTTTTACTAGAAACATAATCAATATCTTCTGATAAATAATACATACTCTTCAATTCTCCACAAGAAGCTTTTGCTATATTCAGAAACTGATGAAACTCTTTATCTCCTTTTCTGCAAAACCCTTCTGCAATATTATTCATAACTGATACCGCACATCTCTGAATTTGCCCTCTAAATCCATAGTCTTTATTCTCTTTAAAGTCGGTATATACTTCTTTTGCTAATGCTCTAGAAGATTTCCAAATCTCTAACTCTTCAAAATTTAATATCTTGCTCATCTTTTTCTTTTCTGTGCAATATATTCAATTTTGTAGAGAATGCATGACTCCGAGACAATTGGACCTTTTTATGTCTTTTGACTTAGTCTTAGTCTTAGTCTTAGTCTTTTAAATGACTGCACGACAATCCGACTGCATAACAGTAGGACTTTTTTCTTTATTTCAAAAAAGGATGTTGCTCTCCATGTTTTGAAATAGTAGAATTCCGAATATCATGCACAATTTCAATTGATTGTTTTGCTTCTACCAAACCAAAACCTTCTCCTTTTAGAATTCCTTTATAACTTTCTGTATGTAACTCTGTAAATCCGTGGCTAAACTCTAGTTCTTCTCCATTAATTTCTATAGAGCGGAATGTTCTTTGTTGTTTCTCTTTCACTGAAGCAGGCAAATCATTTTCATCAATAGACAAAAACCAACGCACACGAGCATTGTTGAATTCTAAATAGCCAGCTGCTTTATTTTTCTCTCTCAAATGAACTACATTTTCTTGTACTTCGCCAAAAATCCAAGATAACATATCGTAAAAATGAACACCAATGTTGGTTGCTATTCCGCCCGACTTACTTTCATCTCCTTTCCATGAAATATCATACCAATTTCCTCTTGAAGTGATATAGGTCAAATCAATATCATATTTTTCTTGTTGTTGTTCTGAATCTACTTTCTTTTTCAAAGCGATAATACTCTCGTGTAATCTTAGCTGCAAAATGGTATAAATCTGATTTCCAGATTCTTTTTCAATCTCTGCCAAAGCATCCACATTCCAAGGATTCAACACTAACGGCTTTTCACAAATAGCATGTGCTCCACTTCTCAAAGCCATTCTAATATGAGAATCGTGTAAATAATTAGGTGTGCAAATACTAACATAATCCAATAAAACATTTTTACGCTTTAACTTTTCTATATGGCGATCAAAACGTTCAAACTCCACAAAAAAATCTGCATTCGGAAAATAACTATCTAATATTCCAACACTATCAAACTTATCCAATGCTGCTATTAAATTATTATTGGTATCTTTTATGGCTTTTAAATGTCTTGGCGCAATATATCCTGCAGCTCCTATTAATGCAAAGTTTTTCATAATTATAGCGATTTATCTACATTACCTGGTGAAAGAAAATGTTTCACATCATACACAATAGATTTTTCTTTTTTTAGTGATATTAAATCTAACTCTTTAAATTCTTTATGTGCTACCGTTAATACAATAGCATCAAACTTTTTAGTTGGTATACTTGTTTCCGATACCAAATTATATTCTTTTTGAACCTCTTCTACATTTGCATTAGGATCAAAAATAGTAACTTCAGCACCATATTCTTTCAACTCGTTAATTACATCAACTGCTTTTGTGTTCCGTACATCGGGACAATTTTCTTTAAAGGTAATTCCTAGCACTAAAATTGAAGCTCCTTTTACTTTAATATCTTTTTGAATCATCAATTTTGCAACCTCAGAAGCCACATATTTACCCATGCTATCATTCACTCTCCTTCCGGCCAAAATAATCTCAGGATGGTAATCGAATTCCATTGCTTTTTGAGCCAAATAATAAGGATCTACACCAATACAATGCCCACCAACCAAACCAGGTATAAATGGCAAGAAATTCCATTTGGTTCCAGCAGCTTGCAAAACATCATGCGTATTGATATCCATTAAATTGAATATTTTAGACAACTCATTGACAAAAGCAATATTAATATCTCTTTGAGAGTTCTCAATCACTTTAGCTGCTTCGGCGACTTTAATGGTTGGTGCTAAATGAGTCCCTGCTGTAATGACAGACTTGTATAAATCATTTACTTTTTGTCCTGTCTCTTTGGTAGATCCAGACGTTACTTTTACTATTTTATCAATAGTATGTTTTTTATCTCCTGGATTAATGCGCTCGGGTGAATAGCCTACATAAAAGTCTTCATTAAAGATCAAATTTGAAAATTCCTCCAAAACTGGCACACAATCATCTTCTGTTGCTCCAGGATATACGGTTGATTCGTAAATCACGACATCATCTTTCTTCAACATCTTACCAACAGTTTCACTCGCCTTGAGTAAAGGAGTTAAATCTGGACGATTGTTTTTATCTACAGGAGTTGGAACTGAAACAATAAAGTAGGTACAGTCTTTTATATCCTCTTGAGAAGAAGTAAAAAAAAGTCCTTTCCCGTTTGAAAAATCATCCACAATAACAGATTTCAAAACCTCCTCTTCAACTTCTAAAGTACTATCATTACCCGATTTTAATTCGGAAATTCTTTGTTGATTGATATCAAAACCAACCACAGCGTATTTTGTTGCAAACAATCTTGCGAGAGGTAACCCTACGTATCCTAAGCCTATAATGGCTATTTGGGGTTGGGTGGTTTGTGATGGGTGATTAGTGGTGGTTTCGTTTTTATTTTTCATTTTTAGCTAAATGGTAATTGGATGATCTGTGCTTCTTCTTTCATAATTTATTTTTTAAGCTTTTAACCAAACCGTATAATTGTTTTCTTATTATTAAAGTTTGATTATTTAAACTCCCCTGGTTTGAAATATATTTTAGTCGGTTACTGATTTCAAGTTGTGTGTCTAATTCCCCTAAAGAACCAAGCGAAATATATAAAAACTGAATGTATTCCTTGGTGCTTTTTCTCATAAATCCCTCAGCAATATTCGACGGAACAGAAACAGCACATCTTCTTATTTGTGATGATAAGCCATACTTCTCTTCTACTGGAAAATCAGCAGTCGTTTTATATACAGCTTCAACCAAATTCATTGAATTCTGCCAAACATCAAGATCTCTATAACTAAACACCATCTTTTAACTTTTTATTTTTTTAACCACACATCACCCTTTTCCATCCACTCACTACCATCCACCAATCACAAATTGTCCCAATACCACTTTACAGCTTCTTTTAATCCTTTCTGCAAAGAGTGCTTTGGGTTATACTTTAAATTTTGTTTTGCTTTTTCGATACTTGCATGAGAATGTGGAATGTCTCCTGCTCTGTTTGGACCATAAATAACTTTAATATTAGAAATTTTCGGGTCAAATTCAGAAAGATACATTTTTAAATATGACATCAAATCATTCAGTGTATTTCTCTCTCCAAACGCAATATTATATACTGTATTAAAAGATTCTTCCTTTTCTGAAATTAAGCTTAATAAATTTGCCTGAATCACATTATCTATATATGTAAAATCTCTTGAATAAGTTCCATCTCCGTTAATCGTTGGTGATTCTCCTTTCATTAACTGACTTACAAATTTCGGAATCACAGCAGCATACCCACCATTTGGATCTTGTCTTCGCCCAAAAACATTAAAATAACGCAACCCTATAGTTTCGATTCCATATGTTTTAGAAAACACATCTGCATACAATTCATTTACATACTTAGTTACCGCATAAGGAGACAATGGCTTACCAATAACATCTTCAACTTTTGGCATAGATTCTGAGTCGCCATAAGTTGATGAACTTGCCGCATATACAAAACGCTTCACACCTACATCTCTAGAAGCAACCAACATATTTAAAAAACCTCCGATATTTACATCATTTGAAGTAATTGGGTCATGTACTGATCTTGGAACAGACCCTAAAGCGGCTTGATGTAAAACAAAATCAATCCCTTCAACTGCTTTTTTACAATCTTCAAGATTACGGATATCGCCTTCAATTAATTTAAAATTAGGATGAACTAAAAAAGGCTCAATGTTTTCTTTTTTTCCTGTTGAAAAATTATCTAAACAAACAACTATGTTTCCCATTTCTAATAATGTTTCACATAGGTTGGATCCAATAAATCCGGCTCCACCAGTCACTAAAACTTTTTTATCAGAAAGAGTAATTTTCATCTGTTATCGTTTGTTACTATTTTTCTTTTTCATGTACCGAAAATACAAAAAAGAAGATTAAATAAAGCTGCGTTATAAAATGAAAATAAATAAAATCTCTTAAAGCAAAAAGACCTTTAACAATTACTCATCAATCTAAAACCAAGCTATATCTTTTGTTTTTATCTCTAAAATATACGCCTTTTCAATAAACTAGGCTGCTTAGTATCTTTCTCAGAGAGCTTTAGATTCTCTTTTGGCAACTTCCAATCTATATTTAACTCACTATCATCAAAAGCAATCCCACTATCACTTTCTTGGTTGTAATAATTATCTACTTTATAAGCAAATACTGCTGTTTCACTTAAAACAACATAACCATGTGCAAATCCTCTTGGGATTAATAGTTGCTTTTTATTTTCACCTGTTAGCTCAACAGAAATATGTTTACCAAAAGTTGGTGATCCATCACGAATATCAACAGCTATATCTAGGACTCTACCTTCAATAACTCTTACCAATTTGGTTTGTGAATATGGAGCTAATTGATAATGCAAACCTCTCAAAACCCCATAAGAGGATTTTGATTCATTATCTTGACAAAAATCAATTTTATACCCTAAAAATGTTTCTAATTTATCCTCTCTAAAGGTTTCTACAAAATACCCTCTGTCATCTCCAAATAAAGAAGGTTCACAAATTATAATATCAGGTATTTCTGTTCTAATAAAATTCATTATAATTCTTTTACTCTACTTATTAAATATTGACCATATCTATTTTTTTTCAATGGCTCTGCCAATTCTAATAATTGTGTTTTGTTAATATAGCCCATTTCAAAAGCAATTTCTTCAATGCAGGCTACTTTTAATCCTTGTCTATTTTCAATTGCTTGAATATAGTTTGAAGCTTCTAATAATGATTCATGAGTTCCGGTATCTAACCATGCAAAACCCCTCCCCATTACTTCAACTTTTAAATTTCCTTTTTCTAAATAAAACTGATTAACTGAAGTTATTTCCAATTCCCCTCTATGACTTGGTTGTACATTTTTAGCAATATTAACAACGGAGTTTGGGTAAAAATAGAGTCCAACTACCGCATAATTACTTTTTGGTTTTTCTGGCTTTTCAACAATACTAAGCGCTTTTCCTTGCTTATCAAAATCTACCACACCATACCGTTCTGGGTCTTGTACATAATATCCAAAAACAGTCGCATTATTATCTTTTTTTACATTACCAATAGATTTTACTAATAATTCAGTAAAACCATGTCCATAAAATATATTATCACCCAACACTAAACACACATCATCATTCCCAATAAAATCTTCTCCTAGAATAAAAGCCTGAGCCAAACCATCTGGTGAAGGTTGTACTTTATATGAAAATTGCATTCCAATATCTTCTCCACTACCTAAAAGCTTTTTAAAACTAGGCAAATCACTTGGCGTAGAAATAATCAACACCTCGCGAATACCCGCTAACATCAAAACCGATAATGGATAATAAATCATGGGTTTATCATTAATAGGAAGCAATTGTTTTGAGGTAGCCTTTGTTAATGGATACAACCTGGTTCCTGAACCTCCTGCTAAAATAATTCCTTTCATAATACTATCTTATTGATATTGTTTATTATAATATTTTTCATACTCACCACTCACAATACGCTCCATCCATTCTTTGTTTTCTAAATACCAATCTATCGTTTTAGCTAAGCCTTGTTCAAAAGTAACAGAAGGTTTCCACCCAAGTTCTTTATGTATTTTTGACGCATCAATTGCGTAACGTAAATCATGTCCTGGTCGGTCTTTTACATAGGTAATCAATTGAGCAGAGGTTCCTTTTTTTCTTCCTAATTTTTCATCCATCTGTTTACATAACAACTGAATCAAATCTATATTTTGCCATTCATTAAAACCGCCAATGTTATAGGTTTCTTTGTCAATTCCTTTATGAAAAACCAAATCAATCGCATTCGCGTGATCTACAACATACAACCAATCACGGGTATATTTTCCGTCTCCATAAACCGGTAAGGCTTTATTATGTATAATATTATTGATAAACAAAGGGATCAACTTCTCTGGAAACTGATTTGCACCATAATTGTTTGAGCAATTACTTATTACAAAAGGCATTCCATAGGTTTCTCCATAGGCTCTTACAAAATGATCTGAACTTGCTTTAGAAGCAGAATAGGGTGAATTAGGATCGTAAGATGTGTTTTCAGTAAATAAACCCGTCTCACCTAAAGTACCATATACTTCATCTGTACTTACATGATAAAAACGTTTTCCTTCCCAATCATTTTTCCATAGATTTTTAAATGAGTTTAAAAGCACCATCGTTCCCAAAATATTCGTTTTCGCAAAAGCTAATGGATCTGTAATAGAACGATCTACATGTGATTCTGCTGCCAAATGAATTACAGAGTCAAATTTATATTTTAAAAATATACTATCAATATATTCTTCCTCTGTAATATCCCCCTTTAAAAAAGTATAATTAGAAGCGTTTTCAATATCAGTTAAATTCTCTAAATTTCCAGCATAGGTTAAATTATCCAAATTATAAATTTGATACTCAGGATACTTATTAACAAACATTCTTACAACATGTGAACCAATAAACCCTGCTCCACCTGTGATCAATATCTTCTTCATTCATTTATTTTTTAGCCAATAACCATGAAGATGATTGAATTTTATCGCCCAAACCATCAATCAATTGAATTCCTATTTGCTTACAAATACTCGCTTCAGGAATAGAATCATTATTCTGATCACCCCCATTTGCAAAACCTAAATCATATTCCAATCCATACTTCTTATATAGATGGTTTAAAGAGGCACAAACAGTTCGATCTGTATCTATAGAAATAATCGCTTTATCTACTGCTTTGATATTTTGCACAATAAATAAGCGTTCGTCTTCTTTCTGAAATTCTTTTGATCCTTTTAATTCTCTTTGCAAATCGCTATTTACAATAACAAATAGCTCATCCGCTAATGCTTTGGCATTGTTGAAATACTCTAAATGTCCTTTGTGTATTGGATTAAAATACCCAGAAACGATTATTGCTTTTTTCTTCATAATTTTTATACTTGCACAAATATAAACCTATTTTTTAGTACTAAAAAAAATTACATGTAACAAACTGTATACTTCATATTCTATTAAAACCTAGAAGTGAAATAGTATTCTTTGTCATTCCGACCTTAGCGGAGGAATCTCGCAACTCTGTCGCTTCGACCAGTATGGAGAGATCTTTATTCTTAGAAGTTCAAAAAAAGAGTTCTCGATTCCACTTCGCTTCACTTGTCTGCCTATAACCTGGCTCAAATTGACACACTGCTGTCATTCCTGCCTTTCGACTCCGCTCAAGATAAACTTCGGCAGGAATCTGATCAGGTCAATCCAAACTAAGAGATTCTTTTCTCACTAAATAAAATGTAAACAGTATATATCATAGCGTAAAACAAAAAAACTCCTTCGTTAATCAAAGGAGTTTTGGTGGGCAATGAGGGATTGCAGATCCCTGGTTGATACCACTACTGCAATCCTGCCTGCCGGTAGGCAGGTACAATCCTATGCGCTTTGCTCTCATATTCTTTTTTATTTCAAAAAAACCTGAATGAATTCAATTTTTTGTGAAATAAAAAATCCTGATGAAAAAAATTCATCAGGATTGTGATTGATGTGGGCAATGAGGGATTCGACCGCGTTCCGATTCTTCGGAAACCCCCGACCCTCCCGATAAAAATCGGGATGCTCTGAACCAACTGAACTAATTGCCAAAAATTAATTGTTCAACTTTCTTTCTACTTTTCCACTTCTTTATCTCCAACTCTCTAAGATAAGCTGTTTCTTTATTCACAAACTCCTCTTTGTACTTCAACTCCCAATCATTTACACTTCCTGTAAAACCATTGCTTTTCTGATTATGTCTAATGATACGTTCAGATACATTTGATGTACAACCAACATAATAGCGGTTTCTCCTCTCACTAAACAAAATGTAAACTGTATAAATCATAGTGGTAAAACAAAAAAACTCCATCGTTAATCGAAGGAGTTTTGGTGGGCAATGAGGGATTCGAACCCCCGACCCCCTCGGTGTAAACGAGGTGCTCTGAACCAACTGAGCTAATTGCCCTTATTATTTGAATTCCTAAGAGGAGGAATATATTTCTTAATTCTTTAAACCCGGCCCTCCCGATACAAATCGGGATACTCTGAACCAACTGAGCTAATTGCCCTTATTATTTGAATTCCTAAGAGGAGGAATGTATTTCTTTACTCTTTTAACCCGCCCTCCCGATACAAATCGGGATATTCTGAACCAACTGAGCTAATTGCCCTAAGCGGACGCAAATATAATACGGATTTTTATTCTACCAAATAAAAAATGGAATTTTCTTTAAATTATTTCAGCAACCACAAATGTGCTTCCTCCAACATAAATGATATCTTCTTGATTTGCATTATGTAATGCATTTTCTAGTGCTAATTTTACTGAGATATATTTTTCTCCAACTAAATTAAATTCTTGGGCTTTCTCTTTTAATTCAGTTGCTGAGAGTCCACGCGGAATGTTCGGTTTGCAAAAATAATAACTTGCATTTTTGGGAAATATAGGTAAAACATCATCAAGTTTTTTGTCTGAAACAACTCCTAACACAATATGCAAATTCTTGTATTTTTCTTTTTTGAGTTGATGCATTGTTATTTGCAATCCTTCTTTATTATGTGCTGTATCACAAATCACTTTGGGTGCTTCTTGTAATATTTGCCACCTCCCTTTTAAGTCGGTGTTCTTTACAACATTTAAAAGCCCTTTTTCAATTTGAGCTGCACTTACAGCAAAGCCTTTTAAGTTGTGTATTGCCGCAACCGCTGTTTGTATATTCTTTAGTTGATAATCTCCCAATAAATCTGATTTCAAATTTTGTGCGGAATCTGATGCGAAAATAAGTTCTGCATTTACAATTGCTGCCTTTTCTTTAAAAACATGTTCTACCTTTTGCTGTCTTTCTCCAATAACAACAGGAACATTTGGCTTGATAATTCCTGCTTTTTCAAAGGCGATTTCAGGTAGTGTTTCTCCTAAAAATTGTGTATGATCTAATCCAATATTGGTAATTACAGAAACTTCTGGTGTAATGATATTTGTAGAATCTAATCTTCCTCCCAAACCAACTTCAACTACTGCTATATCTACTTTTTCACTTACAAAATAATCAAATGCCATTCCTACCGTCATTTCAAAAAATGACAATTGTTGTTTTTCTAAAAACGACTTGTTTCTTTCTACAAAATCAATTACAAAATCTCGAGAAACTTCCTCTCCGTTGATTTTTATTCGTTCCGTAAAATTCTTTAAATGTGGTGATGTATATAAGCCCACTTTATAGCCTGCTTCTTGCAACACAGAAGCAATCATATGGCTTGTAGAGCCTTTTCCGTTGGTGCCTCCAACATGAATGGACTTAAATTTCTTCTCTGGAAATTCTAACTCTTTTGAAAATGCTAAAATATTGGTTAAGTCCTTTTTGAATGCTGTTTTACCTTGTCTTTGATACATCGGTAATTGAGAAAACATCCAGTTTAATGTTTCTTGATAGGTCATGGTTTATTGAGATATCTCGTAAGCTGCGCTTCTATCTTCAAAATAAATATATTCATTTTTCAATAATGCTCGATATAACATTTTAGAATATAAAAATAATTAATTATTCTGATAAAGAAAAGCGGTAAATGATAGTTCCTCTTTGTTTAGAGAGAGCATTTGGGTCTGCATTCCAAGTAGTCTTCATTGCGGCAGCTTTTGCTGGATCTAACAAACATTTTGCAGTATTGGTTGATCCTTTAACACCTGGTGTAGCTTTTATAACTTTACCCGCAGTATCTACTTCAATACTAACTACTACAACTCCTTCTTCATTACATTCTGGTTTTTCAATAGGTTTAGACAAAACATTCCTTCCTGCTAAATTGTAATTTTTATCACCACCACTTCCGTTATTCCCATAGTATTTTGTTGACTTTGGATCGCCATTTTTGTCACCTTTTAATCCTGTATTGTCATCATCTCCTTCGCCTTTGTTTTCTCCGTCTTTAGAATTCCCTTTTAACAAATTGTTTAAAGCATCCTGTGTTGCTTTTGATGGTTTTGGTTTTGGAATCTCTTTTGGTTTTTCAACTTTCTTGATCTCCTCTTTAGGCTTTTCTATCTTCTTTTTTAGTGTTTCTACAACTGGTGCATCTTTTGTGTCTTGGGTAATGACTTTCTCTTTTATGGTTTCTTTCGGAATCACTTCTTCTTTTTCCTCAACTTGTTTTTCAGCTTTTTTTACAGCAGGATTTGCTTTCGTTTTTTCAACTGGATCACCGCTGCCTATATTAGAGTCACCAAAATTTATGGCTAATCCATATTCTTCTGGAGGGTCTAAATAGCGCATTCCGAAATTAAAAATTCCGACTAAAACTAACGCCAAAATTAGTGCGGTAATGACTGCTGATTTTCTTTTATGTGTTGTTTCTAATAGTTGCATTATTTTTATTTACCTCTCAACTTCTATCGAAGTGATCTTTTTTTATTGATGACTTTATTTCTGTATTTTGCTTTTTTGCCTTTAACTCTTGGCTTTTAGCTAATGGCTAATGCTAACAGCTAAACATATTACTTCCCTTTAACAGCTAAAATCATTTTTAATTTATTTCTATTTGCAATATCAATAATCTTCATCACATTTTTATACGGAACATCTTTATCTCCTCGAATCACAACTGTTTTTGCTTTATCAACTCCCACAAGTTTTAAGATTTCATTTTCTAAGTTAGCTTCACTAACTTCTGTTTTATCAACAAAAAACAACGAATTATTAGTGATTGACACTGCGATTGAAGTTTTGTTTTCTGTTTTCCCTCCTGCTTTCGGCAATAAAACATCGATTGCACTAACAGTAACCAAGGTAGATGTGAGCATAAAAAATATCAACAACAAAAAAACAATGTCTGTCATAGACGACATGTTAAAATTTGGATTGACTTTATTTCTTCCTCTAATATTCATTATACAGGTTCGTTTAATAAATCTAAAAATTCAACCGAAGTCGCTTCCATTTTATAAATGACTTTGTCCGTTCTAACCACTATATGATTATACGCGATGTAAGCAATAATTCCAACAATAAGTCCAGCCACTGTTGTTGTCATTGCAGTATACAACCCATCAGATAAAAACTTAATATCAATTTGTCCGCCAGAATTTGCTATTTCATGAATTGCAACAATCATTCCAATGACAGTTCCTAAGAAACCAATCATAGGTGCAGCTCCGGCAATAGTTGCCAAAACGCTCACGTTTTTTTCTAGTTGATAAATTTCTAATTTCCCTGAGTTTTCAATAGCTTTATTAATGTCATCCAAAGGCTTTCCTATTCTAGCAATTCCTTTTCCGACAAGTCTAGCTGTTGGCGAATCTGTGTTTTTACATAAATCGGTTGCAGCTTCTAACTTCCCTTCTAACACATAATCTTTTATTTGATTCATAAAATTTTGATCTACTTTAGAAGCAGCTTTGATGGCAAAAAAACGCTCAAAATAAATATACAGTGCAACAGCTAAAAGCACAAATAAGATTGCAATAATGATCAATCCTCCAGTACCACTTTCCATGATCAGTTTATAAATCGACAATGTTTTTTCTTCTGAAATTACTTCTGTAGCTGTATTAATTTTTTCTTGTAAAAACAATAACATATTTTATTTTAAATTAAAGATTTATGTAAACTAAACGTATGAACTTTTTAAAAATTGCTTAAAAAAACCCGAGAATTTCTCGGGTCTATATCTTAAAATAAAGTTCTTAAAAGCATAAATGCAAATGAGCCGACTAAAAAACCAATTAAGGCTAGCCATGATATTTTTTTCAAGTACCAAAAGAAATCTATCTTTTCCATTCCCATTGCAACTACTCCGGCAGCAGATCCAATAATCAACATACTACCTCCTGTTCCGGCAGAAAATGCAATAAAATGCCACAATTCATTATCTATAGGCTGAGAAAACATACCTAAACTTGCTGCTACTAAAGGCACATTATCAATCACAGCAGATCCAACTCCTAATAACATCACCACCAAATCAGAAACGCCTTCTCCGTGTAACTCTGTTCCCATCATTGGAACTGTTTCTTGTAATGTAGATGCAAAGTTGAATAAGACTCCTAATGATTCTAGAGCTGCAACAGACATTAAGATTCCTAAGAAAAATAATATACTTGGCATCTCAATTTTTGACAATGAACTGTGAACTGGACTATGATTTGCATGCGCCATTGATTCTTCTTCGTTAAAATTTGAAATAGAAAATTTTGTTCTACTATATATTTCAGCAAAAGTTGCAACAATTCCAAGTGAAAGCATCATTCCAACATAAGGTGGTAAATGAGTAACTGTTTTAAATATAGGTACAAAAACGATAGCCCCTAAACCTAAATACAACATTGTACCGCTATACTTACTTTTTGGTTTCGAATCTTCATCATTCGGATTATCTTCAATATCTCCTTTAAACGCAGGTAAGAAGCTTGCAATAAAAGAAGGAACCAACATACAAAGTAAAGAAGGCAACAACAAGTACTCTATGAGTTTTGCTGCAGAAACTTTTTTACCGATCCACAACATGGTTGTCGTTACATCTCCAATTGGAGACCAAGCTCCACCGGCATTTGCTGCGATAATAATAAGTCCCGCAAACCAAATTCTTTCTTCTCTTTTATGAATTATTTTCTGTAAAATAGAGATTAAAACAATCGTAGCCGTTAGGTTGTCAATAATTGCAGATAGTATAAATGCTAAAAAAGAAAAAATCCATAGAATTCTCTTTTTACTTTTTGTTTTTACATATCCTTTGATTGTTGAAAAGCCATCAAAATAATCGATAATTTCTACAATGGTCATTGCTCCCAGTAAGAATACCAAAATCTCTGCAGTTTTTCCTAAATGATGCAGTAGCGTCTCTTCTACTAAGTGCATTTTATCTTCATGAACTAAGGATGAAAAACCTTCAACTAGAGCGTGTTGTGCTGAATCAAACCAATTTGTAAACTGATCTACATTTAAAGACACCAAAGCCCAACAAACCGCCATCATCACAAGCGCTGGTATTAATTTATCTATTTTTAAATTGTGTTCTAATGTAATGGCTAAATAACCAACTACGAACACCAAAATAATAATCGTCTCCATAATCATAATGTATTAAATTAATTGTTTTAACGCTATTTCAAACGCTGTTTTACATATTTCTGTTTTACTGTTATTTTTTTCGAAGGTTTTTACCAACGCTTTTCTAATGGTTTCTGAAGTGTCGTTAAATATGGCTTTATCTTGCATAGGCAATTCCACTCTAGACTCCATTAAGTATGCAAATACCCTAGCAATTCCACAGTTTGAAATAAAATCTGGCAGTAAACTTACATGTCCGTCAGTATACTCCATAATAGGTCCGAAAAATATTTCTTTATCTGCAAAAGGAACATTTGCTCCAGGAGAAATTACTTCTAAACCAGAGTTAATCATTTGCGTTATTTGCTCTTTAGAGACTAATCTTGAGGCTGCAGCTGGAACAAATATTTCTGCTGGTAAAGACCAAACTTTTTGATTCATTTCATCAAACGGAATCATATTTTCTGAGACTAATTTATTTCCGTCTTTTCCTAGAAAAAGAGCCGTCATCTCATCCAAAGAAAATCCTTCTTCATTAATCAAACCACCATCTCTATCAATAATTCCAACTACCTTAGCACCTAGTTGTGTTAAATAATAGGCTGCTGCCGAACCTACGTTTCCAAATCCTTGAACAACGGCTTTTTTTTCTTTGATAGATCCGCCGTAAATAGTATAATAATGTTTTACTGCTTCGGCTACACCATAACCTGTAAGCATGTCTGCAATTGTATATTTTCTAGATAAATCTGGTGAAAATTCTTTGTCTTCAATAATTTTAATGACACCTAATCTTAATTGCCCAATTCTATTAATTTTATCGGCTTCAGTCGGTTTAAAATGTCCATTAAAAATTCCTTCTTGCGGATGCCAAACTCCACAGTCTTCTGTAATCGGAATCACATCTTTATCAGCATCAACATTTAAATCTCCTCCAGTTCCGTAATAGTGTTTTAATAAAGGGGTTACTGCTTTATACCAACGTTCTAAAACGCCTCTTTTTCTTGGGTCATTTGGATCAAAATTAATTCCAGATTTTGCCCCTCCAATTGCAGGCCCAGAAACGGTAAATTTAACTTCCATAGTTTTGGCTAAAGACAATACTTCATTCATGTCTAAACCTTTTCTCATTCTCGTTCCACCTCCTGCTGCTCCTCCACGAAGCGAGTTAATTACAGTCCATCCTTCTGCATCTGTTTCAGGATCTTTCCAATTAAAAACTATTTCTGGCTGTTTATTTTCGTATTTTTTTAATAAGTCTTTCATTCTCTTGTGCTAATAATTCAATTTTTGTTTTTATCTAAAGTTTCTAAAAATTGATAGCAGTTAAAGTTGATTCATTGTTCTATGATTTTATTTTGTGATAAAGAAGGTCTCTAAATCTCGCATACACAAACTTAATGCAAAAAAATGATTGTCCAAACAAAAATAATGTTCTTTTAAAAAAAACTAAGGTAAAAAAATAGCACCAGAACTATGGTCCATTGTTGCTCCTGTGACAGAAGAAAGGCAATTAACCTGATTATCAATACGCAACAATCCTAAAAAAGAAAAAATTAAGGCTTCTTTAAAATGAACTATTTGATTCTCGGGAATGCTAATTTCTGAATTAGAATACTGTTGAATTCTTTGTGTCAAAAACGAATTAAAAACGCCGCCTCCAGTTATAAAAAGGTCTTTACATTTTTTTGTAGAATTTCCAATTTGAATCGCAATGTGTTCTACAAAAGTTCGTAAAACATCTTTTATATCCATGTTCTTTTGATCAATCAATGGAAAAATAGTGGACTGAACCCATTCCAATCCTAAAGATTTTGGAGGATTCATTTTATAAAACTGTAGTGAATTTAACTCTTGTAATAATTCATTGTGAATAGTTCCTGACGCTGCAATCAATCCTTCATTATCAAATTCAAGTCCTAAACTATTTACATAATAATTCAATACAATATTTACAGGGCAAATATCAAAGGCAATTCTTTTATTATTTTCCTCAAAAGATACATTTGCAAAACCTCCTAAATTTAAACATGCATCATATTGATCAAATAATAACGCATCACCAATTGGCACTAAAGGAGCTCCTTGTCCGCCAAGTTTAACATCCTGAGTTCTAAAATCGCAAACAACTTTTTTTTGAGTTTGACTTGCTAAAACTTGACCGTTTCCTATTTGTAGTGTAATCCCTTTTTCTGGTTGATGTAATATTGTATGACCATGTGAAGCTATAAAATCAACATCAACAATGTTGTTTTCTTTACGAAAAGCATTCACCTTTTCCGCAAGTAATTCTCCATAGGCTATATCTAATTTTTGAATTTCATCATTGGATTTAAAAATAGCATTTGCTAATTTTTTTTTCCATGTTTTTGAATACGGTATCGTTTCTGAATGATGAATTTGAAAGTTCTTATACTTCTTTTTATCAAATGAAACATATACAATATCTAAACCATCTAAAGAAGTTCCAGACATTAAGCCAATAATGGTAATTTTTTTAGTACTCATATCTGTAAAAATAACAAAACTTTATTGATAATTTACTACTAAAAATGTATCTTTGAAGACAATTTTTACGAATATAATAATACTATAGTAAATGGATTTTAATCTTACCGAAGAGCACTTAATGATTAAAGATGCTGCTCGTGATTTTGCACAAACAGAATTGTTACCAGGCGTTATTGAAAGAGATAATAAACAAGAATTCCCAGATGAGTTGGTTAAGAAAATGGGTGACCTAGGTTTTTTAGGAATCATGGTAGATCCAAAATATGGTGGAAGCGGAATGGATTCAATTTCTTATGTGCTAATCATGGAAGAATTGTCTAAAATAGATGCATCTGCTTCTGTAATTGTTTCTGTAAACAATTCTTTGGTGTGTTATGGATTAGAAGCTTATGGAAACGAAGAACAAAAACAAAAATATTTAACAAAATTAGCAACGGGTGAGTTTGTTGGTGCCTTTTGTTTGTCTGAACCAGAAGCAGGTTCAGATGCAACATCTCAAAGCACTACTGCAATTGACAAAGGTGATCATTATGTAATAAATGGTACAAAAAACTGGATTACTAGTGGTGGTAGAGCTGATGTGTATTTAGTAATTGCTCAAACCGATAAAGAAAAAGGACACAAAGGAATCAATGCTTTTATTGTTGAAAAAGGTACGGAAGGATTTCATATAGGTCCAAAAGAAGATAAATTAGGAATTAGAGGAAGTGACACACATACATTGCAGTTTAACGATGTAAAAGTTCCCAAAGAAAACAGAATTGGTGAAGACGGTTTTGGGTTTAAATTTGCCATGAAAACCTTATCTGGAGGAAGAATTGGTATCGCTGCACAAGCCTTAGGTATTGCAGCTGGAGCTTATGAATTGGCTTTGAAATACTCTAAAGAACGTAAAGCTTTTGGTACTGAGATATGCAACCATCAAGCTATTGCCTTTAAATTAGCAGATATGCACACAGAAATTGAAGCCGCAAGAATGTTAGTAATGCGAGCTGCGTGGGATAAAGATCAAGGGAATAATTATGACATGTCTAGTGCAATGGCAAAATTATATGCATCAAAAGTTGCCATGGAGCATACTGTAGAAGCTGTGCAAATTCACGGAGGAAATGGTTTTGTAAAAGAATACCATGTAGAACGTTTGATGCGAGATGCAAAAATCACTCAAATTTACGAAGGCACTTCTGAAATTCAGAAAATTGTAATCTCGAGAAGTATTACGAGAGATTAAAATGTCTTTTAAGCTAATCTCGAGAAGTATTACGAGAGATTAAAATGTCTTTTGAGCTAATCTCGAGAAGTATTACGAGAGATTAAAATGTCTTTTAAGCTAATCTCGAGGGGTATTACGAGAGGTTAAATGGCCGTTTGATCTAATCTCGAAGGAGAGTATGATTTCATTTTTAATTGAAATTTTAAACCAATAAGCATGAAAAAAGTTTTTTTTATTCTTGGCTTTTGGATGTCAGCTCAAGCTGTTGCCCAAGATGTTAGTTACAGTGATGTTGTTAAACAAGAAATTCTTTCCAATCAACTAGAAAATTCGGAAGCAAGCATAAAAAAACCGTATGTTATTATGATTTCTATTGATGGTTTTCGCTCTGATTATGCAAAAAAACACCAAGCGAAAAACATCTTATCCTTAGCTAAAAACGGAAGTAGTACCACCCGATTGATTCCATCTTTCCCTTCTAAAACTTTTCCAAATCACTATAGTTTGGCAACTGGTTTATACCCTGCTCATCATGGTATCGTATCAAATACATTTTACGATAAAAAAACAAATAAAAAATACAGCATCGGTGATCGAGATGCGGTAGAAAATGGCAATTGGTATGGTGGAATTCCGTTGTGGAATCTCGCACAGACACAAGGCATGTCATCAGCTTCCTTTTATTGGGTAGGTTCAGAAGCCGATATCAATGGTATGTATCCAAAATACTATTACCGTTACAACAAAAAAACACCTTACGAATACAGAGTAAAACGTGTATTAGAGTGGCTACAACTACCGGAGAAAGTTCGCCCACATATGATTACCTTGTATTTTTCTCTGGTAGATTCTAACGGGCATCGTTTTGGCCCAAATGCTAAAGAAACAGCATCAGCTGTTCAGTACGTTGATGCTCAAATTGGAGCTCTTCGTGAAGGTTTAAAAAAACTAAACTTACCTGTTTATCTAATTGTAACAGGCGATCACGGAATGGATGATGTATCAAAATCAATTAATATCCATCAATATGTAAATGTTGACAATGAACAATTTTTTTCGGGTCCTGTTGCTATGATTTATACGCAAAGTAAAACCGAAACCGACGCTTTATACGATAAATTGAGTCAGCAAACCCTTTTTAAAACCTATAAAAAAGGGGCACTTCCAAATTATTTGAACTATAACAACAACGACAGAATTGGTGATTTGGTTCTAATAGCAGACGCACCTTATACCATTGTAAATTCAAAAAGCGACGCTGCTTCAACAATAAAACCAGGAGGTACTCATGGTTATGACCCCTATGAAAATAAAAAAATGGGAACCATTTTTTATATAGAAGGTCCTAGAATTAAAAAGAATTTTATGCTTTCAGCTTTAGAAAATGTAAACATCTATCCATTGGTGGCCCATCTATTAGGTCTAAAGGTAATTACTCCTATAGACGGTACACTTAACGCCACTAAAGCCATACTCAAAGATTAAGAATTTGCATATTGCTCAATAAGAACAATTTGGTAATACTTAATCTTCAAAATCAATAGTATACAATTGCAACCCAGAAGCGGGTGCAATTTCTCTCAAAAATTTACGATCATTCTCTTCTTTTAATGATTCTTCTATAAACTCTAAATCAACATTCCCTTTACCCAATTCAAATAAAACCCCCATCATTAATCGAATTTGGTAGCGTAAAAAACCTTTGCCTTTAACTTTTAAAACATAACTTCTTTTTGGAAAAAAATTGGCTTGTATAATAGTATTCTCTACAATTTCGCAAGAATCAATAACCCTTTTAAAAACTGTTTTCTCAGAAGGTTTCGTACAGTATTTATGAAAATAATGTTCCCCTTCAAATAGTTTTGCACCTGCTTTCATTAACGCTACATCCAAAACTTCAGCAATACCAACTAAAAAAGGTGCCGAAAAAGGATGTGGCTTTTCACCAAATGAAAAATAGTAGTGGTACTCCTTTATTTTAGTTGACTGTATAATATTAAAATCTGAAGCTACTTTTTGAATGGATAATGCTTTAATATCTGCAGTCGTATTTGAATTAAACTGAAGCAAGAAATCTTCTGCATCAACTTCAAAATCGCAAAATAGTTGTAAACCATATAAGGTAGCAGAAACTTTAGCATCGGTTCTACCAGCACCGAAAGTTTTATAACGTTGAGAACTATCAAAAACAAAACTCAACGTTTTGTCAATCATATCGTGTACCGTTTTAGTTTTCAATTGCTTTTGCCAGCCATGAAATCGAAATCCCAAAAATTGAATCTTAACTAGATATGTAAACGGATACTTCATTCAGTAAAAATAAACCTTTTAAAACAAAAAAAGTCCTCAATCTATTGATTGAGGACTTAAAGTATATTGATCTGTATCAATATATAAAGAAAGGCAGCGGAA
>Ga0206124_10000640_pt1 | contig 28197 bp, 29 predicted proteins | sample Helgoland_Spring_3_FD_148671 | JGI IMG/M metagenome (GOLD analysis project Ga0206124, IMG submission 148671) | Pelagic subsurface seawater microbial communities from Kabeltonne, Helgoland, North Sea - Helgoland_Spring_Bloom_20160321_2 | ecosystem: Environmental > Aquatic > Marine > Epipelagic ... | reverse complement strand
TCAATCAAGGCTTTTACCGTTACGGCACTATCTACAGTGAGTTCAATAGGATTACGTACAGCACCTACAATACTTACTGTGGAGGCATCCACAAATGCTTTTTCACTTAAAACACGCAGGACGTCGTTATCGCGCAATTCAAAGAATGCAGCACCGCTTAAAATATCCTCAAGGTTCAAGGTTTCAATCTCTGTGGTACCGTCAGGGTTCTCACGGAATAGATAGGCGAGGTCCAGTTTTGCATCTTCTTTCAAGCCTTTCGCGAGATCGATCAAATAAGCCACATTCGCATTTTCGTCGAGGGCAAAAGCACCGGGCTGACGCACGGCACCTTCAATAGCCACTGTTGCTTTATCTGTAAAGTCGCGCACATTGAAGAGTAAAATCTGATCTTCCGGCTGTAACGACAACGGTGCATCTGCGCCTTCTAATTCTGCCGCAGGGTTAAAACGAATAAGACTACGCGTACCGTCGAGATTCGTGCGCGTTAAATACGCCACATCCATTCTCGTTTCTTCACGCACGCCCACTTTCATCAACACTTCTTTGACCGTAGGGTAATCACGAATCCCATAAATTCCAGGGTAGTCCACCCAGCCATTTACTTCAACGTAATCTTTCTTATCGGAGGTTTGGGTGGCAATAATCACTTTATCGCCGTCCTCAAAGGTTAATTTGGCCAATTCCGCTCCGCTGTATTCCTTCACAAACGAACCTTCTTTGTTCTTGCGGACCAATTGTATCTCATCGCGCAATGCATCGCTTAAATAACCGCCCGTATAGTCTAAAAGATCACTGAAGGTTTCTTTTTCCTTCATTTCAAACACCCCTACCTGCTTCACTGAACCTTTGACTTCCACTAAATCACCGATGAACGGTACATACAAGATGTCATTGTTTTGCAGGTAGTAATCGCTTTGCTTTTGTGGGTTGAACAGGTATTCATACACGTCCAATTCCTTCACCTTACCGCCATTAATTACCTGTATGTTACGCACCGTACCTAATTTTGAGGGACCGCCCGCAGCAATAAGCGCATTAAACGCAGTGTTGTAAGCGCTCAATGTGTAAGTACCCGGCTGTGCCACTGCACCCGTAATCTGGATGGTGAGTGTGCGCGCTGTAGTTAAGGTCAACGCGAACTGCCCTTTATCAAACTGGTAGAAATTCTGCAATCTGCGACGCACCACTTCGCGCGCTTGACCCAACGAAATACCTTTCAGATAAATCTTAGGAAGGTTTGCGGGCTCAATGAACCCATCCGGCTTGATGGTAAACTGAAGATCCGCTTGTGATTTACCGAAGATGCTCACGGTAACCACATCACCAGGCCCTAAGATGTAGGAGTCGTTGGGGATGTAATCCTTACTGACTTCATAAAGGCTTAAGGAACCGTTGGTAAAAATGTGCTTCCCAAAAACCATGGTGTTGGCTTGGCTGGCATCTATTTTAACTTCTACGGGAGTTTTAGAATCTACCTTGGTTTTTACCACTTCCACAGCCTCAGTGGCCAATTCTGTGGTGGTCGTCTGTATACTTTCTTCTTTTTGTTCGGCTCCATCAGCAGCCATTTCAGTTCCGCTTAAGGATCCACTTTCCACGGCTTGCTCCGCTGAAGCAGAAGCCGCTTGCTCGGCCTTCAACTTTGCAATTTCCTCCTCAACGATGGGTTGAACACGAGGGATATCGGTCATGGTTAAAGTGGCGGTGTTGATGCCACGCGCTTGTAGACGGGCTTCTAGCTCTGCGGGATCAACACCTTGGCGCTGCGCCTCTGCATAGGCCATTTTTCGGGCTTCTTGCTGGGAAGGTTGTGCACTGACTAGAGCAGGTACAAGCACCATTGCCCAAAGTAAGGTTCTCATTATTCTCATGAGGGTAAGTTTGGTTTATTGGCTCCAAAGGTAAGATTTAACAACTATATATACTCTCAAACGTGTACAGGTAAAATGTTCCTTTCCACTATCTAGTAGTTTTTTCTCTTCACTTCAAGCCAATTCTTGTTAAATTGCACCTCCAAACCACAAGAAACTAGTATGGACCAGCAACTACCGGAGCAGCCAAATTTCACGCAGCCAAAGGCCGACGATGAAATCACCCTCAAGGACATCATCTTGAAGATTCAGGATTGGTGGTCGATCGTCTGGCCAAAGAAAAATCTCATTATTGCCCTTTCGCTTTTGATCGGTCTTTCAGCAGCCTTGTATACTAAGTTCATTAAACTACCTACCTACACCGCTTCTTACCAACTCTTCTTTCAAGAAGAAAGTGGCGGTCTTTCTGGAGCAATGCGCCTTGCATCGAGCTTCGGCTTGGGTGTAGGTGGCGGTTCAGCTTCTTCAAGCGCAACAGTGCAGGAGTTCATTACTTCGCGTAACAACATCGCTCATGCGATGACTGCGGATCTAGAGAATGGAAGGCTTATCGATCGCTATTATGCTGAGGCTGTAGAAGAAGACGAAGAGTTTGCGGTGGAGTTTACCTCAAAGTTCGGTGTCAACCAGCGGTATACGGATTCTGTGCTTACGCAGGTTTACCTCGCCTTTAATGAAGGGGTCCTAGGAGCCACATTCGACGAAGAGTCCGGCGTTTTAGGTTTTAATGTTACGACCTATGACGAGTCGTTTACCTATGATCTCGCTACGCAGCTCGTTCAAAACACCGAAAGCCAATTCAAGGACTGGAAACGCCAAAAAGGCCTGAGCGCCGTTCGTGCGTTTCAGGGGAAAGTAGATTCATTAGAAATCGTCCTTGACGCCACTTTAAGAAGGTTAGGCGAATACCAAGATCAGAACAACTCTCTAATCAGTGCGGTAGACAAAATGGAGCAGATGCGTCTTACCATAGACATGGAGGCACTCAAAGTTGCTTATGGTGAATACATCAAAGGATTAGAGACCCCTAAGGCCGAGCTCATGAATTTAGAAGGCCCATTCAAATACTTTGATGAGCCCATTTTCCCGCTTCAAAAAGACAAAGGCTCTGCTGCGAAATCCGGCGTGTTCGGCTCAGTCATTACCGGATTCTTGTTGGTGCTGTTTTTCATAGGGCGCGTTGAGGCGGGGAAGATCATGGCCGACTAACACTATGGCATCCCCTAATGCCTGTTGGCACGTACTCTACACCAAACCTAGGAATGAGAAAAAAGTAGCCGAGCGTCTTTCTGGCGCTGGATATAATGTGTATTGTCCTTTACAAAAGGTACGCCGCCAGTGGAGCGACCGTGTAAAAGTGGTTGAAGAGCCGCTGTTCAAAGGCTACCTGTTTATAAAAGTAGAAGAAAAGAAAAGGGACGAGGTGTTCACTTTTCCCGGCACGGTGCGCTACCTGTTTTGGCTGCGGCGTCCGGCGGTAGTTCGCGAAGAAGAAATCCATACCATTCAAAAATGGCTTGGTGAGTACGATCATGAGGATATTGATATTTCCGATATTCTTCCTGGCGATTATGTGCGCATCACTTCCGGCCCATTTACTGGTGAGCAGGCCGTGTTATTAGATAAGACCAATAAAAAAGCCGTAGTCCAGCTCAAAGAACTAGGACTACAGCTTTCACTATCGTTGACCAACAGCGATTTATCGCTATTGTAGCTATTTTTTGTTTTTCAAAACAACGCCTTGGGCACTAAGAGTGACGGTACATTCTGTACCAAAGACACCTTTTTTATACTTCACATCGTATTTAGGGTTTATGAAGCTATCTATGTTGGGATTGCTTTGTTTTAGGGCCCAATTGCACTTTTGAATGGCCTTCGCCTTTGTAGCCCCTGTCCAAGAAACGTCATTAATAATTCCTGCAATACCAATTCCTATTGCACTAACAACGAATACGGTTCCTGCATTATAGCCATCATCATAGCCATAGTCATCATATTCTATGCCCGCAGCTAAACCTGCCGCTATTGCGCCTGGTATTGCAGTCACCATAGTCAGTAGACCCCATGTGGTTCCCGCTTCAGTATTAAATTCACTTCGATCTAATATGGCAGATTCGTTTACATTTTATGATACCCCAAAAAATGAGGTAGCACTAGCAGAGACAGCATCGAGACTTACGATATCAAATTCGTCACTGGAGAAATTTAGACTTACATCTGCATAGGAAAGGTTACCTGCTTTTTGCGTTGAGGCGCACGAAGAAAGTACGAGAGCCCCAACTAATAGTAGCATTAATTTTTTCATGGTTTTATCTTTTGTTTGTCAGAACATTTCATTTGATTTTAATTAGTCCCCCTTACGGTTGCAATCGAGACAATGTTAGTAATGAGTAAAAAATTTACTCATAGTTAATACAAACCGGCACTTTTCTTTCTTACTTTTGTACTCCAAACCAATGCTTCGAGTGCCCTATCCAACCATGTTGGTAGAAGCACTTAAGCCGAACCTGTGAACCAAAGCTACCCTCTAAGGACGATCTGCTATGGGACTCACAGCGGCGAAGCCGTGAAAATCCAAAAGATACGTTGGACCTTCTAGGACCTCTTATTACTTCTAAAACCCGCTTGAAGTTGCTTCTGCGCTTCTTTCTCAATCAAAATTTGAGCGGGTACCTCCAAGGACTCTCCAAGGAGCTCAATGAAAACACCAACAGTATACGGGTAGAACTCAACCGCCTCGAAGAGGCTGGTTTACTCAGTTCTGAACTTCAGGGCCGTCGCAAGCTTTACCAGGTCAATTTGGCCCATCCTCTTACTTCTGATCTCACCTCTATAGTGCGCAAGGTCTCCGGCATTGATGCATTGGTGGAGCGTGTGGCAGGGAATTTGCCTGGCTTAAAGCAAGTCTGGGTATGCGGCGATTTGGCTCGCGGCATTCAGTCAGAGCGAATCGAAGCAGTGCTCATTGGGACGGATTTAGATCCTGAGTACATATGGGGTCTCAGCGGTAAAGTAAAAAAGCTCACCGGTAAAAAAGTACACGCCCAGATCTTAGAGTCTATGCCTGCCGATAAGGCTGCAGCATGTTTATTAGTCTGGCAAAAAGAAGACGAACAATGATTGCCCGGTTGCAGGTATATTGCCCTGTAAAGAATAGGGATAAATAACAGTTGGACATCCTATTGAAATACAACCAACGCATTAATAAACCGATTAATAAGACTGCCGGTGGTAGTCGAGAAAAATATAAATATTAATATGAATTTAGAAAAAGTAAAAATTGCAGTCATAGGACAAGGTTATGTTGGCCTTCCTCTAGCTATTGAGTTTGGAAAAAAATACCCAACCTTAGGATTTGATATCAATGTTGGTAGGATTGATGAATTAAACAAAGGAGTTGATCATACCAATGAAGCTACACCAGAGCAATTAAGAAGCTCTAATCAGTTAACTTTTAGTGCAAACATTAATGACATTAAAGAGTGCAATATCTATATTGTAACAGTTCCAACTCCTATTGACGAATTCAAAACTCCAGACTTAAATCCTTTAAGAAGTGCCTCTAAAATGCTTGGCGAGATCCTTAAAAAAGGAGATACTGTTATTTATGAGAGCACTGTATATCCCGGATGTACGGAAGAGGTTTGTGTACCTTTATTAGAGAAATCAAGTGGTTTAATTTTTAATACAGACTTTTACTGTGGATATTCGCCAGAAAGAATTGTTCCAGGAGATAAGATTAATACCTTAACTACTATTAAAAAAGTAACATCAGGATCAATTCCTGAGATTGCTAATTTTGTAGATGATTTATACAGTTCAATAATTACTGCAGGTACTTTTAAGGCAGCAAGTATGAAAGTAGCAGAGGCAAGTAAAGCAATTGAAAATGCACAACGTGATGTCAATATATCTTTTGTAAATGAATTGGCTTTAATATTTGATAGAGTGGGCATAGACACTCAAGATGTTCTTGATGCTGCAGGAACAAAGTGGAATTTTCTTAAATATAAACCAGGTCTTGTTGGAGGACACTGTATTAGTGTAGACCCCTATTATTTAGCTTATAAAGCTGAGAACCTTGGCTATCATCCAGAAGTAATCCTAAGTGGTAGGCGTGTAAACGATAACATGAGCACTTTTGTGGCCAATAAAATGATTAAAATGCTAATCAAAGCAGGTAAACAAATAATGGGCTCTAAAATATTAATATTAGGAGTTACTTTTAAAGAAAATTGTCCGGATATACGAAATTCAAAAGTGACAGATGTCTATAATGAATTTAAAGATTTTGGATTAGAAGTTGATGTTTATGATTATGAAGCTGAGCCTGTAGAAGTGAAACAGGATTATGGGATTCACCTTATAGATCAGATTAAAGAAAAATATGATGGAATATTATTGGCGGTGGCTCATGACAAATTTTCAATGATAAATATTGAATCTTTAAAGTTAGACTCGAAAAGTATTGTTTTTGATTTAAAAGGATTTCTTTCAAGAAATATTGTTGATTCAAGACTATAGTACAGATGGAAAACATACAAATGGTTGACCTAAAAAGTCAATACAACAAGATTAAAGATCAAATTGATACTGCTGTGATTCAAACTATTGAATCAACCAGTTTTATAAATGGTCCAATCGTTACAGAATTCGCTAAATCTTTAGAAAAATATTTAGGTGTAAATCATGTAATTCCATGCGCAAATGGGACGGATGCTCTTCAAATAGCACTCATGGCCTTGTCCTTAAAACCGGGTGATGAAGTTATTTGCCCGTCTTTTACCTATGTAGCAACTGCTGAAGTTATTTCTATTTTGGGATTAACCCCTGTTATGACGGATGTAGATCCAGATACGTTTAATATAACGGCTGATATAATTAGACCTCACATAACGAGTAAAACAAAAGCAATTGTGCCTGTTCACCTCTATGGGCAATCCTCAGATATGCAAGGTATTATGGATTTAGCTAAGAAGTTTGGCTTGTATGTAATTGAAGACAATGCTCAAGCAATAGGTGCTAAATATACTTTTAGTAATGGGACTGTTAAAAGTACAGGTACTATTGGTCATATAGGCACAACTTCTTTTTTCCCATCGAAAAATTTGGGGTGTTATGGTGATGGGGGTGCAATGTTTACAAATGATGATGAAATAGCTAAAAATCTTAAAATGATTGCAAATCACGGTCAACAGGTGAAGTATTATCACAAGGTTATAGGTTGTAACTCTAGATTAGATTCCATTCAAGCTGCAATTTTAAATATTAAATTAAATCATTTGGATAGTTATTCTATTTCAAGAAATAAAATGGCTAAAAACTATGATATAAATTTCTCAGAAATTTCAGAATTATCAGTGCCCAAAAGGCAGTACAATTCAACACATGTATTTCACCAATATACATTAAAAGTTGTACCTGAATTAAGAAATTCTTTAATGGATTTCTTAAAAGAAAATAAGATTCCTGTGATGATTTATTACCCGGTTCCACTTTATAAGCAAGAAGCGTTTAATAGCTACGTAAATAGTGATTTTAAGATTGCCAATGTGGAACACCTCTGCAATACTGTTTTTTCATTACCTATTCATTCTGAAATTGAAAATTCATCCCAGGATTTCATAATTCAAAAAGTAAAGGAATTTTTTGATAAAATTTAACTTGGATTCAAAAAGTTATTTCGTTCACGAAAGTTCGTTTGTTGATGAGCCCTGTGAAGTAGGAAAAGGGACAAGAATATGGCACTTTTCTCACGTCATGAAAAATTCAGTAATCGGAGAAAATTGTAGTATTGGTCAAAATGTTGTGATTTCACCAGATGTTCAATTAGGAAATAATGTTAAAATTCAGAACAACGTATCAGTGTACACTGGAGTAGTTTGTGAAGATGACGTGTTTTTGGGCCCTTCTATGGTTTTTACCAACGTAATAAACCCACGAAGTGGCGTTATTCGAAAAGAGGAGTATATGAAGACTGTTGTTAAAAAGGGGGCATCTATTGGTGCTAATGCAACGATCGTATGTGGCAACAATATAGGGAAATATGCATTTATTGGGGCTGGAGCTGTAGTTACAAAAGAAGTTCCTGATTATGCATTAATGGCAGGGAATCCGGCTAAAAATATTGGATGGATGAGTGAGTTTGGAGAGCGATTAAATTTTGATACTACAGGAATAGCAATTTGTGATAATACAGGTTTAAAATATAAATTAAGTAATAATTTAGTGCATAAAATAGATGAATAAAAATTTCGCTTTAATAGGAGCTTCAGGATATATTGCTCCTAGGCATTTACAGGCAATAAAAGATACTGATAATAATTTAGTAGCAGCACTCGATCGTTTTGATAGTGTAGGTATCATGGATAGTTATTTTCCTGAGGCAGATTTTTTCACAGAGCCTGAAATTTTTGACAGACATATTGAAAAGTTAAAATTTGATCAAAACATAAAGTTAGATTATGTAAGTATTTGTACACCAAACTATCTTCATGACTCACATATTAGAATGGCGCTCCGTAGAGGAGCAGATGCTATCTGTGAAAAGCCACTAGTTTTAAACCCTTGGAATCTAGACGCATTACAAAAAATGGAAATTGAAACGAGTCAAAGAGTTTGGAATATTCTTCAGTTAAGATTACATAAAAGTATTATTGAATTAAAAGCAAAGGTTGATGCAGCACCAAAAGATAAAATTTTTGATATAGACCTTACTTATTTAACCTCTAGAGGGAATTGGTATTATACATCTTGGAAAGGAGATTTTGATAAATCAGGAGGTATAGCTACTAATATTGGCGTTCATTTTTATGATATGCTTTCATGGATTTTTGGAAGTGTTAAAAGAAATGATGTTCACGTACAATCCCATGACAGAGCCTCTGGATATTTAGAATTTGAAAGAGCCAGAGTTCGTTGGTTTCTTTCAATTAATTACGATTTAATTCCAGAAGAAATAAAACTTAAGGGACAGAGAACTTACAGGTCAATCACGATTGAGGGTGAGGAGCTTGAGTTTAGTGGAGGTTTTACCGATTTACACACTAAGGTTTATAAAGGTGTAATTCATGGAGATGGTTATGGCTTAGAGGATGCCAAACAATCGATAGAAATTGTTCATGACATTAGAAATGCAGAACCAATTGGATTAAAAGGTGATTATCATCCTCTAGCAAAAGAAAAACTTATTAATCATCCATTTTTAAGAAAGAAATAATTATTAAAAATGAACCATAAAAAAAAGATATTTATTGATTTCGATGGTGTTATGAGTGACACAAACACTATAAAAGAAAAAAATATTAACGAGGCTTATAAGTACGTTTTTGGAGAGTATAATGTTGATTTTGTTGAGTTTTTTACTAAAAATAATGGTGTGCCTCGCGAGCTTAAATTAAAACAATATTTTAACTCCCCTGCTGCAGAAGATAAGATACTAAAAAAATACTTTTCATTGAATAAATCGCTGTTAGATGCTAAATTAAGTAGTGGGTTTTTACATTATCTAAAAATTAACAATAAATCGGATTTCTTTATTTTGTCAGGGGGAGATAAAACTGAAATAGCTAATTTTCTTAAAAAAAATAACATATTTCACCTGTTTAAAGAGGTTCTTACAGGTCCAAAAACTAAATCTGAAAATTTATCTAAGTTCAATATATCTAGCAAAGATATTTTTATTGGAGATTCAAAACATGATTATGTTGTAGCAAAAGAATATAGTTTAAATTTTGTTTTCATGACTGAATTTAGTCAGGAATCACCCCCTTATTCTTTTATTGATAAGTCTGTAGTATTAACAAAGAATTTTATAACATTAATAAACAAATAAATAAATAAAAATGAAAAAAAGTAAAATTAAAGTAGGTATTAATGGTATTGGGAGAATAGGTAAAGCTATTTTAAGAAACAATTTAGAGTCTTCTAGTTTTGAACTCGTTCATATAAATGATATTAATCCGGATATTAATAATGTTATATATCAAATTAATTATGATACTTTATATGGAAATTTAAATTCCGAAGATGAATTCTCTTTAAATGGAAACTTTATTTCTAACAATAAAACAAGCTTTTCGTATAGTTCTAGTCCTAATATCGATGAGGTTGATTGGGATTCTAGAGGAGTCGATATTGTGATTGATTCTTCAGGAATAAAATCTAATGTTATCAAATCTCATGATCTTGTTAAAAAATCTAACGTAAAACATGTAGTTATTACTCACTCTCCCGATGAAGTTGATTTCACTATGATATTGGGGGTGAACGAAAAATTATTTGATAATAATAAGCATAAAGTTATATCTTCAAGTATTTGTGATGCTACTGCATTAGCTCCAGTTCTTTCAAACCTTAATAAAAGTTTTGGAATTGATTCCGGGCATATAACTACTTTACATCCATGGTTGAATTATCAAAAACTAATGGATGGGTCGTCCTCATCATGGTCCGTTCCTGGTGATATATATCACCACTATGCATTAGGTAGATCATCTATCGGTAATATGATTCCAAAGCCAACGTCTGCTTTAGATGCTACATATAAAGTTTTAGAGAATTTATCTGGAAAAATAGGGTCTTTCTCTTATAGAACTCCTACTAACATAGTTGGAAGTGCTGATTTAACAATACAATTGAGTAAAAACGCTACAAAAGAAGATATTATAATTCTTTTTGAAGATCTTCAGCAAAAACAGTCATTTAATATTTTTAATAATACAATCAAACCGCTAGTATCTATTGATTTTTTACGAACTACAAGTTCGGTTCACATAGATCATAGATGGACAGAGGTTATGAACGGAAATTTACTCAAGATGGTTTTATGGTACGATAATGAATGGGGTTATTCATCAAAAGTTGTAGATCAAGTACTGTATATATCTAAGTATTTAAATAACTAATATGATTAATAAAATCCACGCATTAATTCCAGTTAGATTTGGAAGCAAAAGAATTAAAGGTAAAAGTTTGAGGCTATTGAAAAATAAACCACTTATTCAATATTGTATTGATAACCTAAAAAATACAAGATCCTTTGACAAAATTGTGATAAATAGTGATCACGAAATTTACAAGAACTTCGCTGAAGAAAATAAAATTGACTTTTACAAAAGGAAAAAAAAACTGGCAACAAGTGATTCAATGATAGATGATTATATTTTTGATTATTTAAATAATAATGATTTAGAATACTTAGCTATAATAAATCCCACTTCTCCTTTTATGACAAGTGAATTATATGATGATGCATTTGATTATTATTTAAATAATAATTTTGACACTTTGCTTTCTTGTGAATCTATTCAGACGCATTGTTTTTTGTCTGGGAAAGCAATTAATTTTTCAATCAACCAGAAACATCCTAGATCTCAGGATTTAGAATCATTAAAAGCGTTAAATTTCGCTATTACAATTGTTAAAAAATCTGTTTTCATAGATAATTATATTAAAAATGAGTACGGATTATATTCTGGTGATATCGGCTTTTTCGAAACAAGTGGAGATGCTAATGTGGATATTGATTATGAAGAAGATTTTCAATTTGCAGAAAAGTTGTCTCTAATTAGAGAAGATAATACTGTTTTTGAAAAAAAATACCATACTTCGTTTAAAGAGTATCTTAATAAAGATATTTCAAATTGATATGATTAATAAAATTGGAAACATACATTGCATGGCTTTAAATTATAAGGGTGTAGGAATCACTACAGAGACTCCATTATACTTCGTTAAGTCGTTAAATACTTTAAATGGAAATAATTCTAAAATTGCTTATCCAAATGATACTAAAAGCCTTTGGACAGAAGTTGAATTAGCAATAATTATTAAAGAAGAATGTTTTAATATTCCTCTGGAAGAAGTTAAAAATCATATTTTAGGAATAACTGTGGCTTGTGATTTAACTAGGAAAAATATTCATGATAGGGACCATCATTTGGCTTATTCAAAAAGTTTACCAGGATTTTGTCCAATTGAAATGGAAAATATTTTAAGCATTGATAATTTAGATGTTAATAACATTAATTTGAGTACAGAAATTAATGGATTAATAACGCAGAGTGGTAATACAAAAGATATGATTTATAATGTTTTCGAAGGGGTAGCTTACCTATCAAAATTTACCAGACTAAGTAAAAATGATGTTATATTGACTGGCACTCCAAGCGGAGTTGAAAATAATATTATTAAAAAAGGAGATAAAGTAGTTTCCAGATTAGAAAATTTAGCTCTGAAATTTGATGTCATATGAAAAAAAACGTTTTTATCACCGATTATATTGAATCTCCAGACATCGAGTTTGATGTACTAGGGAATTATTTATCAAATAAAATTTCCAAAGAAATTGAATACATAATTGTTTGGCATCAAAAAGTTGATAAAAATTTTATTGATAATTTACCAAATTTGAAAGGTATTGTTAGATATGGAGTTGGATATGATCAAATTGATATTGATTATTGTAGGAAAAAAAACATTGTAGTTTGCAATACTCCTGACTATGGAACGGATGAAGTAAGTGATACAGCATTAGCTATGATTATGAATATCACAAGAGGGATTTCAAGATATGATTATTTCTCCAGATCTTACTTTGATACATGGCAAGAAAACACAATCAAGTCGATTAAAAGAAATAATAAAATTAAGCTTGGAGTAATTGGAGCTGGTAGAATTGGAGGTAGTCTAATTTTAAAGGCAAATGCATTAAGATTTCAAACCTTTTTTTATGACCCATATGTCGTAAGAGGTCACGAAAAGATGTTAAACTCTACTAGATTAGAAAGTCTAAAAGAGATATTAAATGCATGTGATATAATATCTATTAATTGTCCATTGAATAGTGAAACAAAAGCAATGGTAGATGATGAATTTATATCGTTCATGAAAGATGGCGCTTCATTAGTAAATACTGCAAGAGGGGGTATTATTAGTAATGTAGATGTCTTTTACAAAGCATTAAAAGAAGATAAATTGTCAAATGTTTCTCTAGATGTTTTACCAGAAGAACCACCAAAAAAATCGATATTAATAGATGCCTGGAGAGGCAAAGCTCCTTGGCTTGATGGAAGATTTATTATTAACCCTCATACAGCATATTACAGTGATAAATCTTTTTTGGAAATGAGATATAAAGCTGCAAGTAATATTCTAAGAATGATACAAGGTAAATCTCCTTACAATAGAGTTGATAATGAATAATAAAATGGTGATTAATAATTCTTTTTGGATGATTTTTCAACAATTGTTTAAATATGCCCTATCTTTTTTTGTAGGAGTTTTTATTGTTAGATATTTGGCTCCTGAAAGATTTGGGATTTTAACTTTTATTTTAACAGTGGTTACTCTTTTTAATCCACTAATTTATTTGGGATCTTCATCAATTTTACCACGAGAAATAACTAAAAGTGGAGAAAAAAATTATTTAACTTCTTTTGTAAAGTTGTCATACATAATAGCTATTCCATTAGTATTTGTTATATCAACAATTGTATTATTAACTAACTACTCATATTCACTATATCTAATTATATATAGTTTTAGTTTATTGTTTGCGCCTTTACAAATTATAAATTATTATAATAATTCTATACATCAATCTAAAAAAACTACTAAAGCTTATCTATATTCAAATATAATATCAGTTATAATTAAGTTAGTAATAGTGTATTTTGATTTTGGTTTATTTCCTTTACTAATAGCATATTTAATTGATGGGATTTTGTTTGGCACATTTTTATTATTAGGATCAAAATTTAATATTAATGAAATATTTAAAGCTAAAATAGAAGAGATTAAGCCATTAAAAAATAGTATAGTTTATAACGTAGTCATAACATTTTCATTTATACTATATACTAGAATAGATCAAGTAATGATTAAAATGATTTTAGGCGATTTTGATTTAGGAGTTTATGGGTCTGTTGTAAAAATTTATGATGCTTATGTGATGATTGGTTTTACACTGACACTTTCATTGATTTCATATTTAACAAAACATAGGAAAATGAATTTAATCATAAATAAAATATATAAGTATCTGTATTTTTTATTTATTCCTGTAAGTATTATTCTTTATTTTTTATCAGATATCATTACCAACACTTTGTACGGAGAAATTTATTCTGGTGGAAGTTTTAGTTTGAAAATACTATTTATTTCAGCCTTTTTTGCGATAATGACTTCATTAAACAATAAATTATTAATTATTAATAACCTTGAAAAAATTATTTTAAAAAGAGTTATTTTATCTCTTTTTATTAATGTAGTACTTAATTTTATTCTGATTAATAAGTTTGGGATAGATGGTGCAGCTTTTTCTACCTTATTTATAACAATTTTTTCAGCAATTGTTTATGATTTAATTGACAAAAAATCCTTATTCTTAAATAAATATAAACTTTTGCATAATGATTGATTGGCACAAAGCTAATAAGATTTTGTCCATCTTAGATTGTGATATGAAAAAGGTAAAAAATTATGATATATTATATTTATGTGATGGAAGGAAATTAAATGTTCATAGAAAAGTTTTAAAGTGGTTATTTAATTTTGATTTTACTGATTTAAAAAAAGCTATATTAAACAATAAATTAATTGTTACTTTTCCTTACAGCAGAAAAGATCATCGTGTTTTTTTGGATTCAATTATTAAGGATTTAAATCATGTTTTAATAACTGATTTTAGATTAAAATTTAATTTAAATTTATGTATAACATTAAAACATCTCTTTGAATCCTTCTTTTTGATAAGTAAACTTAAACTTAATTTTAAAGAATTTTTATTTATTTGGTCTAATTATATTTTTTATAAAAATTCCATGTATGAACTAAGGTCATTAGAATTTGGAACTGAATCAAAAAAATACTTATCATTTAATAGTTCTGTTGGTTTAGAAGCTTTAATTTGTGTATGTTTTAATGAAAAAAATAATATAGCAACGTACTCATTGACTCACGGTCAAACATACATAAATTATAAGTCCTTTAAGCCAATTGATATCATTAATGCTGTTAATATTTGTTCGGAATTTATTATTGTTTGGGGTGAAAATCAAAAACAAGACTTGAATAAAAACTACAATTTTAATTTAGAAAACATACTTACAGGAGGTAATCCGAAATATTCAAGTTTCATATTAAAAAAAACAGATACGAACTCTAAAAAATTTCTTGTTTTATTGCCAAGGAGAGAATATTTAAAAGGTAGTTTAAACTTGTTGAAATTACTTATGGAAAATAATTTAGATATGATTATTAAACTTCATCCAAGTAGCAATGAATCAGATTTTTCAAAATACTCCTTATATATTACCTATGATAATATAGAAGAAATTATAAAGAAAAATGATATTTTATGTTCCATAACTTTTAATTCATCTGTTTATTTTGAATTATGGAGTCTTGGAGTTCCTTGTTTTAGATTTTCTAAGTTTGAAAATGACACTTACCCCGGATTAAATGATAAATTTGAATCATCTTCTGAATTAAATCTTTTAATTGAATCATTAGAGGACAATCTTAATTATAGCAGTGATGAAATAGAGGAAATGCTTAAAAAAAACCTAGGCCTAGGTATGAACAATTACAAAAATATATTAGATGTTAAGTGATAAAATTATCTTAATTACGGGAGGAACAGGGTCATTTGGATCAACATTCCTTAGTAAAATTGCAGCTTATAATCCTAAGGAAATAAGGGTCCTTTCAAGGGATGAAAAGAAGCAGGACGACCTGAGAAAAAAATTCAGTGATACGCGAATTAAGTTTTTCATAGGTGATGTTAGAGACATTAATTCTATTAAATATGCAATTAGGGGGTGCAATTATATTTTTCATGCAGCTGCATTAAAACAAGTTCCATCGTGTGAATTTTACCCAATAGAAGCAGTGAAAACCAATGTTAATGGAACTTATAATGTAGTTACAACAGCTATTAAATATAAGGTAGATAAAGTAGTCTGCTTAAGTACAGATAAAGCATGTTATCCTATCAATGCAATGGGTATCTCTAAAGCAATGATGGAGAAAGTGGCTTTGGCAGAATCAAGAAATTCAGATCACACGAAAGTGTGTGTTACTAGATATGGAAATGTTATGGCGTCAAGAGGGTCTGTGATCCCGTTATTTATTGATCAAATAAAGAATAATAAGCCTCTGACTATAACGAGCAGCGAAATGACAAGGTTTTTGATGTCCTTAGATGAGGCTGTAGATTTGGTTTTATATGCTCTTGAAAATGGAGACAATGGTGACTTATTTGTTCAAAAATCGCCAGCTTCGTCCGTTGGTGATTTGGCACAGTCATTGATAAAATTGTTTAGCTCGAAGTCTCAAATTAATAACATAGGCATAAGGCACGGAGAAAAGTTACATGAGACATTATTAACCTCTGAAGAGTTTTCTAAATCTAAAGAGTTCGATAATTATTTTAAAGTTCCTTTGGATAGTCGAGATTTAAATTATACTATTAAATCTGAAAAAGAGAATGAGATAAAACTAAATAATGATTATAATTCACATAAAACAAAACAATTAAGTGTGGATGAGATAATTAGTAAATTATTAGAGTTAAGTTATATTCAAAATGAACTTAGTTAATAAATGAAAAATGTAATTGTTCTTGGTTCTAAAGGAATGCTGGGCCAAATGGTATGTCATTATTTTAGTAAAAATGGGTACAACATCATCGAGTTTAACTCCAGATTTACTGAAGACAATTCTAATTTATATGTAGCAGAGTTAAATGAATTAGAAGACGGTTTTGTTATTAATTGTATTGGTAGAATAAAGCAGAAATCCGAAGATGCATTTAATTTATTTTTATCAAACACGATATTGCCATTAGCACTATCGCGAAGTTTAAAGAAAACGCATTTTCTAATTCATCCGAGTACTGATTGTGTGTTTGATGGTATCGCAGATAGCTCATACAATATAGACGCTATACATACGGCTAATGATGTATATGGATTGTCAAAATCTTTAGGGGAAACCGCAGTAAAAAAACTGATTAATTCAATCATAGTTAGAGTGTCAATAATTGGTCCAGATGATAATTCAAACAAGGGTTTGTTATCTTGGTTTCTGTCCAATCCGCAAGGAAGTGTACTTAATGGATATGTAAATCATTTTTGGAATGGAATTACGACGTTGGAATGGTGTAAAAGAGTTGATTCCATTATATCCAATGATACATTGTTTTCTAAATACAAGAATGAAGGTATTGTGCAATTGGGAACGGCGGAGATTTACTCCAAATTTGACATGTTAAGTATTTTTAATGGAGTATATAATGCCAATTTCATAATACGCCCATCTGAAGTAGATTATACTAATAGATGTTTGCAACCGCTTATAAAGAGTAAATCGCTTGAAATTCAACTAAATGAGTTAGTGGATTTTTTGGGTTAGGCGTGCAACATCGAAGAAATAAGTGATAAAAGACTCAAGTAAATACGATTACCAAAGTTTGATATATCTTTTATTGTTGATGTCCGGGTTTTTAAAAGGGCTTGCGTTTTTCAATATAGGATATGAATTTGATTTTGTGAAAATGGCGGTGGGGATTGCTATTTTAGATATACTCATACAGCTAATTAAAGGTAGAGTTCACATCAGTTATTACTTATGGTGCGTTTTTGTGGCTATTTTGCTTTTTTATATATGGATGACAATATCATCTTTATATTCTCCTTCGAGATCATATAAGTATGAGAAATTACTATCGTTTCTAGGGAATATAGTGTTTTTTATTTACCCAATTTGTATAAAGAGAATTAACTTCAATTTGTTTATAAACTGGTATATAGTGATTCTAATACCACTGGCAATCGTATTGATTTATCTAAGATCAATTACGTGGACGGGAGATATAGAATCACCGGAATTGTTTATAGGAAATTTATTTGATTATTTGTCCCTGGGATTACATTTAGGCATAGCATTTCTATTGTTAAATTATTTTAATAAAAATATCTGGATTCAGATATCAGTATTTGCGCTTTTGGTTGCCTCTTCTGCAAGGGCTCCTTTATTAATTACAGTTTGTTTGACCTTAATTATGAACTTTAATTCTATTTTCAAATTTAAATTTATTACAAATATATATAATTTTAAATCTATGAGTTTTGTCGCTCTTTTGATGTTTTTCTTCTCAACACAGATTCTCCAATTTTTTTCTAATTCTTACGCAAGGTTAGATAGTTTGTTTAGCTCTATCGATAGTTCAACAATGTCAAGAATGGACATGTTTGAGTATGCATTTTCTCAACCTTTTGAATCTTTTGCTACATTAATTATTGGAAATGGAATTGGAAGCTTTGGTATCTATTATACTGGTCGTGATGAAAGAGCTTATCCGCACAACATTGTTCTAGAAACCTTTTTTGAATTAGGCATTATTGGTTTGGTTCTAGGCCTTATAATAATAGTAGCCGTATTGATTAAACTTGATGTAAAAAGGAATGTATTTTCAGTTTTATTGCTGTTCGTATTTTTGAATGCAATGAAATCGTCGAATCTCACAGATTTATGGATTTTATTTTCATTTATTGGAGCAAGTACTATTGCCAATGCTAAAATACGAAGTGATAACAGTATCAAATTAAATGGTGATGGAAATTAAATTAAGTATTGTAGTTCCAACTAAAGACAGACATTTTTACTTAAAGTACTTAGTGAAGTATTTTACATCTATCGATTCGATAGAAATAGAATTAGTTATTTATGATAATAGCTCCGTTGATCAAAGAAAAATATTTCTTTCTTTTCTGAACAGTATAGCAGACGAAAGGATAAAGTATTTTCAGAATAGCGAGGAATTATCACAAACAGAAAATTGTGATTTGGCTGTTTCAGAGGCCTGTGGAGAATTTATTTCTCTTCTTGGAGATGACGACATATTTAGTAAACACATTCTGACTTATATAGACAAGTGGCGTGCAGACCAAATCGAGGCAATATTGCCTATTAAAGGTACTTATTTGTGGCCAGATGTTAGACCGAGGTTATATGGAGATAGACAGTCAGGTATGTTTAAGTCAGGCTTATTATCGAATAAAATAGAAAGTATTAATTCTAGTCATATTCTGAGAAAGGTTATTTGTAGTGGTGGTTCAGAAATATATAATTTACCTAGGATATATCACGGCATAGTGAGCAGGAAAATTTTGGATAAAATATTTGAAGATTGTGGCTCATATTTTCCTGGTCCTAGTCCCGATATGGCAAATGCGGTTGCTATTTGTAAATATGTGAAAAACTATATTATAATAGATGCTCCATTAATTATTTCAGGACAGTCTGTTTTAAGTGCTGGTGGAAAGGGTGCAGAAGGTAGACATTACGGAGAGATTACAGAGATAAAGCAGTTGCCAAAAAACACAGGAAAAGAGTGGTCAAAAGGAGTTCCTTACTATTCTCCCGGCAAAACAATATATGCAGAGTCGGTATTAAAAGCGCTTGAGAAAATGAAAATGGATGAATACCTAGATGATTTTAATTATGAATATTTGTACGCATCTTGTTTAGTTTTTGATAGTAATTACAGGCAACGGATAGTTAAGTGTTACAGGGAAAATATTCGAAATATAAATGGTTTGAAATTTTTATATTACTATGTAAGCATATGGATGAAAAGATTCAATTTTCATGTAAAAAATAATATGAGTTTGATTATGCCGCGGTCGTTAAAGTTAAGTAGTCGTGTTTCATATAGGCCAAATATTTTGGATGTAGCACTTATAAATGATGGAGAAATAGAAGAACATATAATAAATAGAATTAGATGAATTTAGTTCATATATGTAGTGATTATTCAAATCAAAGTTTATATAAGAATATGGTCACGAGTCTTGCGGGAAATAAAATAAGTCAGATTGTATTTGTACCAACAAGAACGAGTTCAGAAGTGAACAAATATAAAATTGAGAGTAAGGATACACGAGTTATTTATAGGCATATTCTAAGGAAAATGCATAGGATTCTCTTCAACAGAAAGATCGGTTTAATTTTTTCTGTTATTAAAAGGGAAGTTAGTTTAGATAAAAGTGGATTAATTCATTCGCATTTTCTGTTTAGTGATGGTGCAGTAGCATTAAAGATCAAAAAGGAGTATAACATCCCGTACGTAGTCACTGTTAGAAATACGGATATAAATATTTTTTTCAAGTATTTATATCACTTAAGGAGCAAAGGAGAGGAAATATTGCTGAATGCGGAAAAAATCATTTTTATTACTCCGAAATACAAGGAGTTACTTTTGGATAAATATGTTGCTAAAAAGTATTACGATATAATATCGCAAAAAGTTGTGACCATACCGAATGGAATAGATGATTTTTGGTTAAGAAATAAAAATGATATTGATTCTGCAGCTGGAATTGATACGATAAGATTATTGTATGTTGGTGATTTTACGCCCAATAAGAACATAAAAGCCATAGTGGAATCAGTTGTAGAGTTGTATTCAGATGGAGTGTCAATTCATTTAACTATAGTTGGTGGTGGAGGATATAATTCTAGGTTTACTGAAAATCTGTTGAATAAGGTTGATAAATCGCTGGTTACAGTTCTTGAAAGAACCGCTGATAAACAGGAGTTATTAGATATTTATAGAAGGAATAATTTATTTATTATGCCCTCTTTTAGGGAAACATTTGGAATTGTGTATTTAGAGGCTATGTCGCAAGGCTTACCAATAATATACACCCAAAACCAAGGAATAGATGGCTATTTCTCAATAAGGTCACCGGGTTATCCCGTAGACCCATACAGTATTAACGATATAAAAAGTAAAATCTTATTATCTTTCAATAATTATGAAGAACTGAGTTCCAATGCTCTTTATCAAGTGGATAATTTTGCTTGGAAAGATATTTCAGGAAAATATAGAGAATTATATTCTAATTGTATAAATAATTATAAATGATAACTATAATTGATTTTGGAGCTGGCAATATAGGCTCGATTCAAAACATGATTAAGAGAATGGGGGGTGAGTGTGTAATATCGAATTGTCCAAATGAGATTTCTAATGCTCAAAAATTGATTTTGCCAGGAGTTGGTTCTTTCGATCACGGCATGAAAAATCTAAAAAAAAGTAATTTGATTGAAGTTTTAAAGGAAAAAGTCTTTGAACACAATACCCCTATCTTGGGAATTTGTTTGGGAATGCAATTAATGACATTAGGCTCCGAGGAAGGCGATGAACCAGGTCTTGGATTCATCAATGCTAAGGTTAAAAAGTTTCAGACCGAAAACTATAAACTTAAAATACCACATATGGGTTGGAATACAATAACTTTAAATAAACCTTCCCGGTTATTTGATGGACTACCTGTTGAGACAAGTGAACAAAAATTTTATTTTGTTCATTCTTATTATGTAGAATGCACAAATTCAATTGATATTTTGGCGTCTACAAATTATATACGAGAATTTACATCGGCTTTTGAAAAAAATAATATAATAGGTATGCAGTTTCATCCAGAAAAAAGTCATAAGTATGGTATGAAAGTTTTCAAAAATTTTATTGAGATCTAGATGCTTCAGAATCGTGTAATTCCGGTTTTATCTTTTAAGGATGAAGGGACGGGTATTATTAAGACTAAAAAATTTAAGAATCCAACTTATTTGGGTGAGGTATTAAATGCAGTTAAAATTTTTAATGAAAAGGAGGTAGATGAGCTTGTTATATTAGATATTTTCGCAACTAAAGATAGCAGAGAGCCTAACTTTGAAAGAATCAAAATGGTCGCCACAGAATGTTTTATGCCTCTTTCTTATGGTGGTGGAATAAGAACTTTAGGTCATATAGAAAAAGCGTTTAAACAAGGGATAGAAAAGGTCATTATATGTTCTGAAGCTGACAACAAGAATCTAATTAAAGAGGCGTCAAAAATATACGGTAGTCAGAGTATTGTTGTGTGTGTAGATATAAAGAAAAATATCTTTGGAAAATATAGAGCGTATAGAAAATCCGGCACTGAGCAGATTAAATCTAGTGTTTCTGATTATAAAAAGTCTTTAATTTTTAATGGTGCGGGTGAAATTATTGTACATTTTATTAGTAATGATGGCCAAATGACGGGTTATGATTTAGATTTACTAAAAGAGATAAGTAATTTAGTAGATATCCCAATAGTTGTCCTTGGCGGCGCTGGAAACTTACAAGATTTTAAATTAGCCGTCGATAATGGTGCGTCTGCTGTGGCAGCGGGAAGTCTATTTGTCTTCAAGGGAAAGCATAAAGGAGTTTTAATTAACTACCCTTCCCAAATAATGTTACAGAAATTGTTTAAATAATTATATGGAATATAAGATATGTGAAAGGTGTGTTATGGATACATCTGATCCTGAAATAACATTTGATAAAAATGGAATTTGTAGCCATTGTCATAGGTATGATGATATTTTAGAAAGAAGAGTTTATAAAGGTGATGTTGCTAAAAATGAGTTAAAAAAAGTTGTTTCAAAAATAAAGAAAATTGGGTTTAAAAAAGATTACGACTGTATAGTTGGAGTATCGGGAGGTGTAGATAGCACTTATGTTGCCTATCTAGTAAAACAATTAGGTTTAAGACCATTAGCGATTCACTTTGACAATGGATGGAACTCAGAGTTAGCCGTTAGTAATATTGAAAAGGTATTAGATAAACTTGATATTGATTTATTTACATATGTTATTGACTGGGACATGTTTAGAGATCTTCAAAAATCCTTTTTGAAAGGATCTACACCGGATGGAGAAGTACCCACTGATCATGCTATTACTGCTTTGCTATTTAAAGAAGCGAGTAAAAGAGGGATTAAATATATTATTAGTGGCATGAATTTTTCCACTGAATCGATGTCAGTTAGGAGATGGTCATATGGTCATTCAGATTGGTTATTCATAAAAGATGTTTATAAGAAGAACGGAGGTGAAACCTCTCTTAAAAGTTATCCTAAATTTTCTCTTCGAAACCTGTTTTTATATACATTTATCAAAAGAATAAAGGTCTTTTCAATTTTAAATTACGTTGATTACGATAAAGAAAAGGCCATGGATCTTCTCAAGGAACAGTTAGATTGGACAAAGTATGAGGGTAAACATTATGAGTCGGTCTACACTAGATTTTATCAGGGATATGTTTTGCCAGTAAAATTTAACATTGATAAAAGAATAGGACACTTATCGGATTTAATTAGATCGGGCTTAATAATTAGAGATGAAGCCTTAAGTCAACTTAAACTGCCTCCATATCCATCAGAAGAACTTTTGAATCAAGATTTAGAATTTATGTATAAAAAATTCAATTATTCTAAAAAAGATTTTGAATCAATAATGAAAGCTCCCACAAAATCTTTTATGGATTACAAAAACATATCAAGAGTATTAGATCAAATTAAGATTTTCGTAAACTATTTAAGATCAAAAAAATTATACACAAAATAAAGCTCCCTAAATTATGATAACAAAAAATGTAGGTAGAGTATTGGTTCTAGCTCCTCACACTGATGATGGTGAGTTTGGTTGTGGAGGCACTATTGCAAGATTAATAAAGGAAGGTGTGGAAGTTCATTATGTTGCATTTAGTGCGTGCGAGCAGTCTGTCCTACCTGAATTTCCTTCCGACATACTTATTACAGAGGTAGGTGAAGCTACAAACGTGCTAGGCATAAAAAAAGATAAACTACACTTGTTAAAATATGATGTAAGAACCTTTAACTATAATCGACAAGCAATTTTGGATGATATTATTACTTTTAGAGATAAAATTAATCCAGATTTAGTTTTTATACCATCAGTAAATGATGTTCATCAAGATCATTCTACTATCGCTAATGAAGCTATAAGAGCTTTTAAGTTTTGTAACATATTATGTTATGAAATGCCTTGGAATAATTTTAAGTTTGCAACTACAAGTTTTATGCTTTTAAGTGAACAACATGTTAATATTAAAATAGAGGCGTTGAAAATGTATAAGTCTCAAAAGCACAGGTCATATGCTAATGAAGAGTTCATTCGCTCTTTAGCAAGTGTTAGAGGTGTGCAGGTAGGTCAAAAGTATGCAGAGGTTTTTGAAGTAATAAGATTAGTATCATGATTAATATCTTGATGACAGGTGCTGGAGCCCCAGGTGGACCAGGTATTATAAAGTGCTTAAAAGAAGTGCCAAATTCAAAACTTATTGTTGGTGATGCTGATCATAAGGCATCTGGAAAGTATTTAAATGATGCGTTTGTATTACTTCCGAATGCTAAGGATGATAATTTTATAAATAAAGTTTTGTCAATTTGTAAAGAGAAGCAGATTAATGTGATTTTCCCCTTAGTTACTATGGAACTTTTTAAGTTTTCGAAGAATATAGAAATTTTTAAAAAAAACAATGTAAAGATTCTGGTTTCAGATTTCCAGAATTTATCTATTGCCAATAATAAAAGTTCACTATATAAACACCTTGAACAAAAAGGCATTTCGACTCCAATGTTCCGAGTTGTGAAAAATTATGACGAATTTTATAGGGCTAAAGAAGAAATCAAATCTATTACATCGTCGTATTGTTTTAAACCTTCTATTTCGAATGGCAGTAGAGGAGTGAGATTAGTAAGTGATGATTTAAATGAATTTGACTTATTGTTTCATGAAAAACCCAATTCTCTTTATATATCAGATGAGAAAATTAGTGATATATTAAAAAACAATTCTTTTCCTGAACTTCTCATAGCAGAAATTCTTCCTGGTAATGAATATACAATCGATACTATTGTAGCTAACACGGGTGAGCCGATTTTGATATTACCGAGAATAAGAATAAAAACTAATGGAGGAATTTCTGTTGCTGGTAAATTTGAAAAGCACACTAAAATTATTGATTATTGTTCTCAAATAATTAAATCGCTAAATCTTGTTGGCCCGATAGGAATACAAGTTAAAGAGGATAAATATGGAGATTTTAAAATTTTAGAGATTAACCCAAGAATTCAAGGAACGAGTGTTGCTGCTCTTGGAGCTGGAAAACATCTGCCTAGACTGGCCCTAGAAGCGTTTTTGAATATAGAGTATGCTATTCCTAAGATCAAATGGGACACGGAATTTATAAGATACTATGATGAATTATTTTTCTAAGTATAAACTCATAGTATTTGATTTAGACAATACGCTTATACCAGAAACGGATTATCTATTTAGGGCATATGAGGAGATTTCTTACTTCATAGAAAAAAATTTCTTTATCGATAGAATGAAAATAGACAGTTACTTGAAAAATGAATTTATCAAAAATGGAAGGTCAAAATTATTTGACAATATGTTGAGGAATTTTAATATTCATGATGTTGAAATGACATCAATTCTAGATATACTTAGAACAGTTAAGCTTCGTGAAAAAATTCAGCTAATAGATAGTATGAAGTTAATTCTAGAGAGTTTAATAAAAAATAAAATCCCATATGTAGTATTCACAAATGGGAACGTTGACCAACAAAAAAATAAGGTAGAAAATATCCGGTGGAAAGGTTTACGGCCGGATGTTATATATGCAAATGAGATAAAACCTAAGCCAGATACTATTAGTTTCTCTACATATTTGTTAAAAAATAAAATTAAAATATGTGAACATGAAATACTAATGATAGGCGATAGTGAAGTTGATCAATTATTTGCTGAAAATTTCGGTTGTGATTTCAAGTATGTTTCATCTCTAAAAGAGAAAAGATAGCTTTTAAAAATAAGTAACTTTGTCTGTGAAATTTTGTAAATAAAAATTATCGTATGAGCCATGTTTCAATAGTAGTTCCTTGTCGTAATGAAGTTAAATATATTTCAAATCTTTTAAATTCAATAAAAGAAAGTGACTATCCTCAATTATTGATTGAAATAATAGTGGTAGATGGTATGAGTAATGATGGTACGAGGGATTTAATACATAATGATTTCATGGCAAGTTCAAATAATATAAAATTATTAGACAATACAAAGCAAAAAACGCCATTTGCATTCAACTTGGGTATTAAGAGTTCAACAGGAGAGTTTATAATTATTTTAGGTGCTCGACATGTAATCTCGAAAAATTATATTTCGCAAGCTGTTGAGACATTGAGAGTAAATAAAGAGATTGGTTGTCTAGGTGGAGTTATAAATAACGTATTTGAAAATAAGACTAGTGAAATTATAAGTTTGGCTATGTCATCTCCGTTTGGTATAGGTTTTTCTAATCATAGATCTATTAAAAAAGATTCATTTGTTGATACAGCAGGTTCCCCTTCTTTTCGTAGAGAAATTTTTGATGAGATCGGTTATTTCGACGAAAGATTAACGAGAAATCAAGATGATGATTTTAGCTATAGAATAATCAAAGCAGGCTATAAAATTTTATTGAAAGAAAATATTAGTCTTCAGTATAATGTAAGAGCGAGTTTTGAGAGATTGTATACACAGTACAAACAGTATGGTTATTGGAAAGTTTTTGTTAATAAAAAACATAGATCAATCACAACACTGAGGCAATTGTTTCCGATGTTATTTTTGATGTCAATTTCTGTGCTGTTGAGTATAAGTTTGATATTTCCTCCGGCGGCGGTTTTCTTAATTCTTGAATTAATTACTTATTTTTTATTGAGTTTCATATTTTCTATAAAATCTTTGAGTAATTCTTATTATACATTAAAGAATTTATTGTTACATATGTATGCATGTTTTATTTTACATGTGAGTTATGGTCATGGATATATTCAAGGAATTATTGATTTTTTAATTTTAAATAGATCACCTAATACTGATAATGAAAAACTTTCACGATAGTTATATAAAAAGGATTATTCCACTCGCAAAAGCCCAATTTGGAGGAATATTATGACAGATTTGAAATTCATATCACACGCTTCGCTCACCATCGACTGTAATGGAAAGAAATTAATATTGGATCCGTGGCTTATTGGTAGTTGCTATTGGAGAAGTTGGTGGAATTATCCACCTGTTGATAGAAATTCCTTGGTGAATTTGCAGGTTGATGCTATATATATTACACATGTTCATTGGGATCATTGGCATGGCCCTTCACTTAAAAAGTTTTTCCCCAAGGATACTCTAATCATCACTCATGATGAGCCTAATAAAAGAAGCGTTAATGATTTAAAAAATATCGGTTTTAAAAATATCAAGATATTAAGGCATGGAGAATCTTTCGAGTTAGGAGATATTAAAATCACACCCTATCAGTTCGGTTTATTTTTAAATGATTCAGCAGTAGTTGTTGAAACGCCAGATACGAAGTTGTTAAACGCTAATGACTGTAAGATTGCAGGGTCAGCATTAAGATCTATAATCAGGAGACATGGTTCTTTTGATTTCGCATTACGCTCACATAGCAGTGCAAATGATAGAGTTTGTTATACTATAGAATCGAGCGATTATTCTATTGATGATAGGGATCATTACAGTAGGGCTTTTGCTTTATTTACCCCTGCTGTAAAACCAAAATACGCGATTCCTTTCGCGTCAAATCATTGTCATCTTCACAAGGATGTTTATGGAATGAATGACTTGGTTAATGACCCACTTAGATTAGAGGCCTTCTTAAAAGAAAATATGCTACTTGATGGCGTTGAATTGAAAGTAATGCTTAGCGGAGATTCATGGTCCTCTCATACTGGGTTTGACGTAAATATGGAGAACAGGAAATTCTTTAAGAACAAAGAAAAGCATATTGAAGTTTATCGTGACTCTGTCAGAGATAAACTAGAAAATTACTATAACTTGGAAAACCGGGTGAAGCCAAATCCGCGAATTATCGAAATGTTTGAGAAGCAGATATCATCAATTCCGATGTTCCTTAGGTCACCTCTCGCGGATTTTCGCTACAAAATGATTTTGTTTAATGATGATGGAGAGTATAATTACGTAGTAACTCCTAAAAGCGGTAAGGTTCAAGAATGCCAGTCATCGTTTGACCTGGGAGCTACAGTTAGAATCCCTATTAAGATTTTCCTAGACTCCGTAGCAATGAATATGTTTCACCACTCTAGTATCTCAAAAAGGAATAGGTATATCTTTAAGACAAAAAAACAGCTCCGCCAATATGAAAGGTTTCAAGATCTTTTGGAGATGGTTGAGTTAGAATTATTCCCTTTACGCGTAAAGTATATTCGAAATCTCCTCAAGGCATACGTAAGGAGGTGGAGAGAGATTGTTGTTTATGTGCAGGCATTTTTGTTGAAGCGCAAAGGAATGCCTATCTATGATGTTGAAAAGGAAATTTTAAGGAGAACTTAACTGAAGGTGTACTCCAAAATTCCTGTGACTTTTCTTGGCCTTCTTTGCATAGTAACTAAAAAA
>Ga0206124_10000625_pt1 | contig 28471 bp, 22 predicted proteins | sample Helgoland_Spring_3_FD_148671 | JGI IMG/M metagenome (GOLD analysis project Ga0206124, IMG submission 148671) | Pelagic subsurface seawater microbial communities from Kabeltonne, Helgoland, North Sea - Helgoland_Spring_Bloom_20160321_2 | ecosystem: Environmental > Aquatic > Marine > Epipelagic ... | reverse complement strand
ATGCGAAATGGAGACGAACCGATGTCATACCCAGAATTGAAAATGCTAATCGCTGGTGAATGGGTTTCTGGCAGTACGGGTAAAAGCGAGCCGGTTATTTGTCCGGCTGACGGCAGCGAGATTGGGCAGGTACCGCATGCTAGCGCAGCAGATCTTGACCGCGCCCTCGAAAGCAGCCGCGATGGTTTCAATCATTGGCGGGCAATGACACCGATTAGCCGGCAAGCCATTCTGGAAAAGGCGGCGCGTCTTCTCGAAGACCGGTTTGAGGTCAATAGCGCCAATCTGACGCGTGAAATGGGCAAGCCGCTTGCCGAGGCAAAAATTGAAATGCAGGTCGCGATTGATCTTTTGCGGTGGTACGGTGAAGAAGGCAAACGCATCTATGGGCGGATTATTCCATCACGCTTTCCGAGCATGCAGCATGAGGCGCGCAAAGTACCGGTTGGGCCAGCCTTGGCCTTTGTCGCCTGGAATTTTCCAGCAACAAATGTGATGCGCAAAGTTGCCGGTGCCTTGGCTGCGGGCTGTTCGATCACGATTAAACCAAGCGAAGAAACGCCAGCGACCGCGATTGCGATTGGGGCGGCTTTGGTTGATGCAGGCTTGCCAGCGGGTGTGCTGAATATTGTCTTTGGCGTGCCATCAGATGTATCCGAGCATCTTCTTGGATCGACAATCCCGCGCAAGCTTAGCTTTACCGGCAGTGTGCCAGTTGGCATTCATCTTCAGCAGCTTGCTGCCAAGAATATGATTCGCTGTACGATGGAGCTTGGCGGCCATTCGCCGGTGATGGTGTTTAAAGATGCCGATATCGACGCCGCGGCGCAGCTATGCGCGATGGGGAAATTCCGCAATGCCGGTCAGGTCTGTATTTCACCAACCCGCTTTTTTGTTGATGCGGCCGTCCATGATGAATTTCTGGCGGCGTTCAAAAAACATGTCGAGGCGGTCAATCTGGGCAATGGGCTAGATGCTGGTGTCAGTATGGGCCCGCTTGTTGCCGAACGCCGGATCGACATCATGGACGGGTTTGTTGCCGACGCCGTGTCAAAGGGTGCCGAGCTATTGGTTGGCGGTGGCCGCATCCAAAGCCCGGGGTCATTCTATCAGCCAACGCTTCTTAGCAATGTTCCTGAAACTGCACGCATCATGACCGAAGAGCCGTTTGGCCCGATTGCGCCAACGACAAGTTTCCATAGTCTTGATGAGGTGATTGAGCGTGCCAACAGCCTGCCATTCGGCCTTGCCGCTTATGCCTTTACCAACAGCCCAAAGACAGTACGAATTTTAAAATCAGAAATCGAAACGGGTATGCTGGCGGTCAATTCGCTACATGTACATTCGGTTGAGACGCCCTTTGGTGGATTGAAATTTAGCGGCTATGGCTATGAAGGCGGCATTGAAGGTTTGGACGCATTTCTGGCAACTAAATATTCAAGCGAAATCTATAATTAGAGTGATGCCCAAGCTGGATGATCACTGATCAAAAGCGGTTTCAAAAAGCCGTTGTAGATTCTGCCGGTTTAACGGCACCGGATTATTGCCAAAAGATGGGTCGTCCAACGCCATGGTGATTAAATCATCGAACTGTGAAGCCTTGGCACCAAGATCGGCAAGACTGATCGGCAAGATTGATTGGCGTCATTGACAGGCTTGGCGGTGGCGAAGAATTGCTTGACCCCAAGTTTGCTCTGGTTTTACGAATGAAGGTGCGACGTCTTCGTAACGATCAAGGAGATTTGCCATGCCCGAAATTCAAAGCGGGGAAACTGGCACGGTGAAGCCGCTTCCAAAACATGCCAAAGTGGTGGTGATTGGGGGTGGTGTTGTTGGTTGCTCGATCCTGTTTCACCTTGCTAAATTTGGCTGGAAGGACGTTGTGCTTCTCGAGCGCGATGAATTAACCTCAGGGTCAAGCTGGCATGCGGCTGGCCAAATTCATACGATTAGTTCAGATCCGAATATCAGCCGTCTGCAAAGCTACACAATCGATCTCTATAAGGAAATTGAAGAGATATCGGGTCATTCGGTTGGGCTGCATATCACTGGCGGGTTTTATGCGGCCTCAACAAAAGAATGGTATGATTATCTGAAGCGTGAGAGATCCAAGGCGCGCTATATGGGGCTGCATCAAGAATTTATCAGCCCGCAAGAACTTGCCGAACGGCACCCGCTGATTGAGTCCAAACATTATTATGCTGCGCTGTGGGATGATCAGGATGGTGATCTTGATCCATCGGGGGCAACCTATGCTTTTGCGAAGGCAGCGCGTGTTCATGGAGCGTGTTATTTCACCCATACGCCGGTTACCGCGGTTCAGCAGCGCGGCGATGGTAGTTGGGATGTGACAACGCCAAAGGGGCAGATTAATGCCGAACAAATCGTCAATTGCGGCGGATTATGGGCTCGTGAAGTTGGCAAAATGGCGGGTGTGCATTTGCCGGTTCAGCCAATGGAACATCATTATTTGATCACTGAGGATATTCACGAAATTGCCAGCCGAATGGCACCTGATGGGGCTGGTCGTTTGCCGGCTGGCATTGATTATGAGGCAAATATCTATTTCCGGCAGGAACGCAATGGCATGCTTCTTGGCACCTATGAGCCAAAATCAACACCGTGGAAAATTGACGGCACGCCATGGGATTTTGGCCATGAATTGCTGAACCCCGATCTTGACCGTATTGCTGACCGGCTGGAAATGTCATTTGAGCGGATTCCCGCGATTGGTAAGGCTGGGATCAAAAACATCATTAATGGCCCTTTCACTTTTGGCCCTGATGGCAATCCGATGATCGGGCCGGTTCCGGGGATGAAAAATTACTGGGTTGCTGTTGGCGTGATGGCTGGCTTTTGTCAGGGTGGCGGTGTTGGACTGACCATGGCGGAATGGATGATTGATGGCGAACCGTCGATTGATGTGTGGGCAATGGATGTGGCGCGGTTTGGCGAATTTGCAACCCCTGATTGGGGAACGGTGAAATCATCCGAAAATTATGAACGCCGGTTTGTGATGACCTTTCCGAATGAAACCTTGCCAAAAGGTCGGATGCAGAAAACTACATCACTTTATGACAGGCTGGTGGCAAAAGGCGCATTGATGGGGCAAGGTTTTGGTCTTGAACATGCGTTATGGTTTGCTGATGAGCCAGATGATGCGTTTGAGGTGCCAAGCTTTGAGCGCAACCGGTCGCATGATTATGTTCGGCGTGAAATCAAGGCGATTCAAGAGGCGGTTGGCGGTATTGAGATTGCCAATTTCTCCAAACATGAATTTAAAGGGGTGGGGGCGCGTGCCTATCTTGATCGCATTTTGGCAGGTTATGTTCCAGCGCCCGGGCGGTTGACCCTGACGCCGATGTTGACGCCAAAGGGCAAATTATATGGTGATTTGACCGTGGCATGTCTTGCTGATGATCATTTCATGCTTTTTGGATCAGGCGCGATGCAGCAGGCGCATCGCCGCTGGTTTGAAAAGGATCTTCCCGATGATGTGACCTATCACAATCGGTCGGATGATTGGCATGGGATTGCGCTTTCTGGCCCAAAATCACGCATGCTTTTGGCGCGGCTTACGCGTGATGATGTTGGGGCTGACAGCCTGAAATTCCGTGATCTGCGCCAATGTTTTGTTGCTGGTGTTCCGGTTATTTTAAACCGGATCAGCTTTTCAGGCGAATTGGGTTTTGAGATTTATTGCCATCCCCAATATTTGCTTCGTCTTGCCGAGGCAATTGAGGCAGCAGGTGCCGATCTTGGCTATCGCTGGTATGGCGCGCGGGCGCTGTTATCAATGCGGCTGGAAAAGGGCTGGGGCGTTTGGTCGTTGGAATATCGCCCTGATTTCAATGCGGTTGAATCTGGCATGGAAGCCTTTATCAATTGGAATAAAGATTTCATTGGTAAAGCGGCAACATTAAAAGCGCGAAAAGACGGGCCGAATCAGCGGCTTGTCACAATGGTGATTGATGTTGATGCGATTGATGTCTCAAATGACGAAGCCATATTGAAAGATGGGCAGGCCGTTGGCTATGTATCATCGGGTGGCTATGCGCATCGTGTTGGCCAGTCAATGGCAATGGGCTATGTGAAATCCGCCCATGCTGGTGCGGGGACAAAATTGCAGGTGGAAATTCTGGGACTATTTTATGATGCAGAAATTCTTGGCGCAGCGGCTTATGATCCGAATGGCGCGCTTATGCGTAGCTAATTTATCCCAGTCTTTGCGCCTGTCTTTGCGCCCGTCTTTGCATCGCGCGCCACCGTTAAAAATTTCTATAATTCATGTTTGTTTTGCATTTGTGTAAAGCCTCATTTTGGATTTAACATTCATTTATATAATTGTGGTTTTTCACCATTTGATTGGGTTAGTCCTTTTGGGAAGAAACGAGTTGAACATGTTAAATGAAGAACAGATTTGGAAATTAGTGGATGCCAAAAGAGCTGCATTTATTGCGTTATCCGATCGGGTTTTTGAAACACCTGAAACGCTTTACAATGAATTTGCATCGGTTTCCGAACATGTGGCGGCGCTCAAAGCCGAAGGATTTACGGTCACCGAAGGCATTTGCGGCATGCCAACAGCGGTTATGGGCGAGGCTGGAACCGAAGGACCGGTAATTGCCATTCTTGGTGAATTTGACGCGCTTCCCCAGCTTAGTCAGGCACCGGGCGTTGCCGAGCATAGCCCGATTGAAGCCGGCGGCAATGGGCATGGATGTGGCCATAATCTGTTAGGAGCAGCGTCGCTTTTGGCGGCAACAGCGGTCAAGGACTGGCTTGCCGAAAACGGCATTGCGGCACGGGTGCGTTATTATGGTTGCCCTGCCGAAGAAGGCGGCGCGGCCAAAGCCTATATGGCACGTGATGGATTGTTTGACGATGTCGATGCGGCAATTTCTTGGCACCCTTCCACCTTTAACGCTGTCCAGCATGGCCATTCGCTTGCCAATTCGCGAATTGATTTCACCTTTCATGGCAAGGCAGCGCATGCGGCGGCTGCCCCGCATCTTGGCCGAAGCGCGCTTGATGCCTGCGAGTTGATGAATATCGGGGTGAATTATCTTCGTGAGCATATGCCCGATTCAGCGCGAGTACATTATGCCTATCTTGATGCTGGCGGGGTTGCGCCGAATGTTGTTCAGGCAAAGGCGACGGTTCGCCAGCTCGTGCGGGCGGCCGATTTGCCAACTTTGGGCGACCTTGTTGCACGCGTGCGCAGCATTGCCGATGGCGCGGCCTTGATGACCGGAACCGAGGTTGAGGTAAAAGTCTATTCAGGGGTTTCCAATCTGGTTGGCAACCGCCCGCTTGAAGAAATGATGCAGCGTGAATTTGACAAGCTTGGGCCGGTGCCGTTTGACGCTGATGATTTGGGCTTTGCTAATGAAATTCGCCAGACTTTGACCAAGGATGATATCGCGGCGAGCTTTCAACGTGTCGGTCGGGAAACGCCGCTTGATCTGCCGCTTTGCGATTTTGTTGCGCCGCTTGACCGAACAAGCAATGGCGGTGAGGGGTCAACCGATGTTGGCGATGTGAGCTGGGTTGTACCAACGGTTCAGGCGCGTGTTGCCACCTGCGCGGTTGGCACGCCATTTCATACATGGCAAACCGTCGCCCAAGGAAAAGCACCGGCGGCGCATAAAGGCATGATCCATGCGGCAAAAGTGATGGCGGCAACAGCCAGCGCCTTGGTTCAATCGCCAGAAACGCTTGAGGCGGCGCGCGCTGTTCATAATGACCGTCAGGCGAAAACGCCTTATCAATGCCCCATTCCAAAAGAGGTTAGCCCGCCAATCATTGCCAAACCCGAATAGGCGGTAAAAGCAATCGGCTGTTAAATGATAGACCGCGCCAGCCCCATAAGGGCTGGCGTCTTTGCCCTTACGCCCGAAATGCCAGATCTATTCGTAACGTTGGCCAGCCGATTGGGTGATTGGGATTATGTTGATTGAGCCAATTTTGATTGGGCAAGCTGAACCCAGAAACTGGCGCCAATTGGCAATAGATCATCGTTGAAATCAAAATGCGGGCTATGCAGATTCTCGGATTGTAATCCCGCGCCAAGCCAGATGTAAGCGCCCGGTTTTTTCTCCAGCATAAATGAAAAATCCTCGGCACCCATGACCGGTGTCATGCTGGTTTCGAGCCCATCCGCGCCAAGCATGTCAGTGATGATATCACGCGCAAATAACGCATCGCTTTCATGGTTTAAGGTTGGTGGATAGCCCGGACGCAATTCCATTGAAACATTACAACCCAAGGTGGCCGCGGCATTTTTTGCGGCTGCTTCAATTTCGGCAATCATCCGCAAGCGTGTTTCGGCATTCATCGTTCGCAAAGTGCCACCAATGCTTGCCGTTGCCGGAATCACATTAAACGCACTTCCGGCTTCAAGCTTGGTAAGGGAAATCACCGCCTGATCAAACGGGTCAAGCTGGCGCGAGATTAGGGTTTGCAATGCCAGAATGCACATGCCAGCCGCCGCCACTGGGTCTTTTGTCAAATGTGGCATGGCGGCATGACCACCTTTGCCGTCGATCGTCAGAACAAAAATATCAGCACCAGCCATCGCTGCGCCGCAATGGGCAACTGCACGGCCAACCTCTAGTCCGGGCCAGTTATGCATCCCCCAAACCGAATCCATATGGAATTTTTCAAACAGACCATCTTTGATCATTGATCGGGCACCAGCATTGCCACCTTCTTCGGCGGGTTGGAAAATACAATAGATGGTGCCTTGAAAATCTCGCGTTTCGGCAAGATGCCGCGCGGCTGCAAGAAGCATGGTCGTATGGCCATCATGACCGCAAGCATGCATGCGGCCGGGGCGCTGTGAGGCATAGGTAAGATTGGTTTCTTCAGACATTGGTAAGGCATCCATATCGGCGCGAAGGCCAATTGCTTTACCATTTTCAGGGTCGCCCAGATTGCCTTTGATTACCCCAACCAGACCGGTGCCGCCAAACCCGCGATAGACCTCAACACCGAAGCTTTCAAGCTTGGCCGCAACAAAGTCGGATGTGTCTTTTTCTTCATAGGCAATTTCCGGATTTTGATGAAGATGTTGTCGCCAAGAGGCCAATTCTTCATGCACCGATACCAATGCTTTCACCAGTTGCATTTTAAGCTCCTAAATACACTGTCCGTGGTCAGAAAATTATGTCATCCTTGCCGAAAGCGGATGCTTAAGACTAAACATAGCTCCCAATAATCATGGGCTGGTTGAAAATCCTAAATTAAACTCTACGCTGATTTTGATCGCAGTCAAACAGCAGATGGTGGTTTCAATGAAAGTCAGTCCAACCACAGCGCAAACAGCGCGAATTGCCGCCGCCATTGACGAGCTTGCAAGCTTTACCGAGGTGGATCGCCCTTATACGCGGCTGGTTTTTAGCCCCGAATTTGACGCCGCCCGAAACTGGCTTGCCGATGCTTTTGCGGTGGCTGGACTTGTTTGTCATATCGATTCAGGTGGCAATTTGATTGGTACCCGTCCGGCCAAACTGGAACAGGCGACTGAGGGCGAGGCAGGTCGGGCAAAAGTTTTGATCGGATCACATATTGATACCGTGCCTGCCGGTGGCCGGTTTGATGGCATTGCCGGTGTTATTGCCGCGCTGGAGGTGGTGTATTACCTCAATGAACATCAGATCGAATTGCCTTTTGATCTGGAAATTGTCGATTATCTTGGCGAGGAATTAAATGTCTGGGGCACATCTTGTCTTGGCAGCCGCCATATGGCGGGGCTTTTAACGCCTGAAATCTTGGGCCGAGTTGATGCCGATGGCCGCCAACTAGCAAGTGAGATCACCCGTATTGGCGGCACCAATCTTGGCTGTGCTGAAGTGCGATCCGATGCTGACCAGATTTTGGCCTGTCTCGAGCTTCATATCGAACAGGCGAAACTTCTGGAAACACAAGGCCATGATATTGGGATCGTAACTGCGATACCAGGGATTTACCGCTATGGTATTTCGGTAAAGGGCCAAGCTGGTCACAGCGGCACAACGCCGATGGATGACCGGCAGGATGCGCTTGTCGCGGCGGCAGATATCATTCAGGCGATAAATGGCTTGGCAAGCGATATTGCCCGCGATGAAAACCAGCATTTTGTGGCAACGATTGGCAAGATTGAGGTTTTTCCAAATGGTGCGGCAATTGTTCCTGGCCAGGTGGAAATGACGCTTGATATGCGGTCGGCAAGCGCCCATGCAAAAAGTGCCTTTCTGGCGGCATTTGAAACAATTTGCCGTGATAGCGCGACACGCCGCCATTGCGCTGTTGATGTGACGCCACTTGCCGCCGCTGATGTTGCGCCAATGGATAGCGGCCTGATGCAAAATCTTAGCGATGCGGCAGAAATCAATGGGCTATCTGCGATAAAGTTGGCGAGCGGTGCTGGTCACGACACGGCGCATCTGTCACGTTTTGCACCGGCGGCCATCATCTTTATTCCGTGCCGTGATGGGCTAAGCCATTGCCCTGAGGAATTCACCAGCAATGAAGCCATCGCCAAAGGCGCATGGGTTCTGACAAGCTGTGTCCTGGCGCTTGCCGGAAAACCATTACAAGCTGTTGTTCAGCAATAGGAATTACGCTTCATCATTCAAATGACAGGCGGAAAAATGCCCCGGCGCAATTTCGCGTAATGCCGGTTTTTCGGCTTTGCATCGAGGCGTTGCAAATTTACATCTTGGATGGAAATGGCAACCCGTTGGCGGTGATAGCGGTGATGGGATTTCCCCACTAATTGGCTCATATTGACGTTTGCCAACCTCAAGCCGTGGGACGCCTGCAAGAAGCGCTTGCGTATAGGGATGGTTTGGTTGTTTGACAAAGGTTTCAATCGGCGCCGTTTCGACAATCCGGCCAAGATACATCACGATCACCCGATCTGAAATATGCTCGATCACGCCGATATCATGGCTGATAAAAAGATAGGTCAGATCAAAGCTATCTTTTAAATCAACAAAAAGATTAATGATCTGCGCCTGAATCGATACATCAAGTGCGGCAATTGATTCATCGCAAACCAGAAATTCAGGAGAAACGGCAAGCGCACGCGCAATGCCAACACGTTGCCGTTGCCCGCCGGAAAATTGATGTGGATATCGTTCAAGCGTATCTGGATCAAGCCCAACCCGTTGCAGCATTTCAATGGCAAAGGCGCGCTTTTCCGATGGCGCAATTAATTTGTGATGGATTGGCGCTTCGGTAATGATGTCAATGACACGTTTTCGCGGATTCAGCGATGAAAACGGATCCTGAAAAATCATCTGTGTCCGCAAAGCATCCGGAATATCCGTGTTTTTGGCCTGCGTCACATCAAAAAAAACCTGCCCGTTTGTTGGAGGTAAAATACCAGCAATCATGCGACCAAGGGTTGATTTGCCGCATCCTGATTCGCCAACAACGCCAACAATTTCACCTTTGAAGACGGAGAAGGATACATCATCAACAGCATGCACCACTTCTTCACGATAATTCTGCCCAAGCCGGTTTAGCAGCTTGGCCACCATATCAAGTGACTTGGTAAAATCGCGTGATAGATTTGATACGGTCAAAAGCGGCGTCATGCCCTGTCTCCTGCAGCGATATTGTGGCATCGAACCAGCCGACCATCTTTGGTGCTTGTGGCATCTGGATTGGTGCTGGTGCAGATATCGCTAACCAGATTACATCGGTTCTGAAACGCGCAACCCGTTGGCAGATTCATCATTGATGGCACCATGCCTTCGATCTGCTGCAAGGGCTGGCCGCGCCGGTTTTGCCCTGGCACACTGCCAAGCAGGCCCTTAGTATAAGGGTGCATTGGTGCGGCAATTACATTGGCATTTGCCCCTTGTTCAACTATACGGCCAGCATACATAACACATATGCGCTCGGCGATCCCGGCAACAACCGCAAGGTCATGAGTAATCCAGAGCAACGCGGTTTTTGTTTCTTGGCACAAACGCTGCATTTCATGGATCACCTGTCCCTGAATGGTAACGTCAAGCGCGGTTGTCGGTTCATCGGCGATGATAAGATCAGGTCGGTTTAACATTGCAATGGCAATTGAAACACGTTGGCGCATGCCGCCAGAAAATTGGTGCGGATAGGCACGAAGCCGTTCATCTGGTGATGAAATGCCAACAAGCCCCAGCGCATCGCGGGCGCGGGCGTGGGCATCAACCTTGCTGACGCTACTGTCATGCGAGAGAATGGTTTCAACCATCTGTGTTTCAATGCGCAAAACCGGATTTAGCGTCATCATCGGATCTTGAAAAATCATTGCGATTCGGTTGCCGCGATAGGCCTGCATTTCGGCTGGTGATAATTTTGCAAGATCCTGCCCTTTGAACAGGATCTGCCCACCAACAATTTGCCCAGGCGCATCAACAAGTCCCATGATCGAAAAGCCGGTGATTGATTTTCCCGAGCCAGACTCGCCAACAAGCCCAACAATTTCTCCAGATTTAATCTCGAGGCTAACGCCATCCACAGCTTTCAGAACGCCAGCTTTCGTGAAAAAATGCGTTTGTAAATCTTTGATCTGTAGAATTGGATCCACGGTGCACCTCATCGTTGCAAACGTGGGTTAAAGATGTCGCGGAGCTGATCGCCAACAAGGTTGATTGACACGATTGTGATTAGCAATGCGATGCCCGGAAAGATACTGATCCAGTAATCACCAGAATACATGAATTCAAATCCATTACCAATCAAGAGACCAAGCGATGGTTCAGTGATTGGCAGGCCAAGACCAAGAAAGCTGAGGGTCGCTTCGAGCGAGATTGCATGCGCAGTTTGTAATGTGCCTACTACAATCAAAGGCGCCAGACAGTTTGGCATGATGTGATGTAAAATGATCCTTCGGTCGCCAAGAGCCAGACATTGCGCTGCTTCGACATACTCTTTGTTCTTCTCAACAAGAGCGCTGGCACGTGCGGCGCGGGCGTAATAAGCCCATTGCACTAGTACCAGCGCGATAATGGTTTTCTCTACCCCTTTGCCAAAAACGGCCAGAATAATCAGTGCCATCAGAATTGATGGGAAGCTTAGCTGAATGTCAACAATCCGCATTGTTAGGGTTTCAAACCGGCCGCCGAAGTAAGCTGCTGACAGCCCAACTGCTGCGCCGATCACTAGCGCAACTACTCCCGAAAATGCCCCGACACCGAGGCTCACTCGAAGCCCATAAAAAATCGCCGAGAGCATATCGCGCCCTGCGCCATCCGTGCCTAGCCAATACACGTTACCTTCAAAATCTTCTGATCCAGGCTCGAGGCGGCTGTTCATTATATCAACGCTTGCCAAGTCATAAGGATTTGTTGGTGATACAAATGGCGCAAAAACCGCGATAAATAAAATTACCAAAAATACAAAAAGTGCACCAACAGCGGTTGGGCTTTCGCAAAAGTCAGACCAGAATTTTTGCCATCCTGACGCTGGTATGGCGCCTGTGGTGGTTGCAGCTTTACCTGCCATTAGCTTACCCCTTTAATGCGAACCCTGGGATCAAGGACTGAATAAAGAATATCCACGATCAGATTCAAGGTGACAAAAATCAAGACGATGATCATCAGATAGGCGACTACAATTGGCCTATCTAGGTTATAGATTGCATCAATAATTAGCTTGCCCATGCCCGGCCAGGCAAAAACCGTTTCGGTTACTGTTGAAAAGGCAATCAGAGATCCGAATTCAAGTCCAATGACCGTGACAATGGGGATCATGATATTTTTCAGCAGATGTACCCGGATAATTCTTGTTTCGCTGAGGCCCTTGGCGCGTGCAAATTTGATGTAATCCTGCAAGATTACTTCGCGGGTACCGGCGCGCGCTAGCCGGATCACCGATGATAGTTTGAATAAGGCGAGATTGAAGGCCGGCAGGAATATGTGCGACAGCCCGTCAAGGGTAAAGATGGAGCTGGTAATGCCAAAATAGGTAGCAACATCGCCCCTGCCAGTTGAGGGTAGCCAGCCCAGATGTACGGAAAAGAACATAATCAAAATAATGCCAACCCAGAATGTTGGCATTGAAAATCCTAAAATTGAACCAGCCATAATAGTGCGGCTAATTTTGCTATGCGGTTTTAAACCTGCGTAAACACCAAGCGGAATTCCAAAGGAGATAGCAATCAACAATGAAAATAGTGCTAACTCCATTGTGGCTGGCATACGCTGGATAATTAATTTTAATGCTGGTTCGCCGAATACGAATGATCGCCCCAGATCACCTTGAAAGGCGTTGACCATAAAATACCAATATTGTTCAGCCACAGGACGGTCTAGTCCAAGATCACGAATTACACGCTCAATCTCAAGTTGATCGGCTTCAGGGTTGATCAACATATCAACCGGATCGCCAACAAGGTTAACGCCAACAAATACGATCAATGACATCACAAGTAATACAATGATGCTTTGCAAAGACCGTCTTAAAATAAAGGCTGTCATTTAGTCACCGAGCGTGTCAAAGGCAACCTCACCTACCCAGACTATAAATAAAAGGTAGGTGAGGTCGCTTGATTAAGAAGAATTAGGTGCTGTTCCTAATTTGCGCTAAGCCCCATTACGATTGTGCGTTCATCTGTGCGTGGCTGATATTTGAAGCCAGCTTTTGCTGCCCAGGTATTCACCTGATAATGCATTGGAATCACACCGTAATTTTCACCTACAGCCTTTTCTGTTGCGGCGGCAAGCAATTTACCCCGCGCATCAGCGTCAACTGTTGCTAGTGCTTTTTGAACAAGTGTATCAACCGCAGGGTCCGAATGACGACCTCGGTTTGCCGCACCCATTCCCTTTGACTTGTCATAGGTATGAAGCAGAGCTTTTAGTGGTGATGATGCTTCACCAGATCCAGCACCCCATCCAAGCAGCATGAAGCTAAATTCAGGTGATTTGTCTGGTCCACCACGCGATGCGCGACCAAAGTAAACTGCCTTTGTCATGGTCTCAACACTGGCCTCAATACCAACACGGTTTAACATCTGTGCCAAAGCTTCGGCTATTTTGGCGTCGTTGATGTAACGGTCATTTGGTCCATGAATGACCATCTTAAAGCCATCTGCATAACCAGCTTCAGCCATCAGCTTTTTTGCCATTTTTGGATCATACGGATCAGGTTTCATATTCGGTGAAACACCATGAAACCCTGCTGGCAACAATTGCCCTGCCGGTACGGCAATACCTTCCATGACGCGCTCAACAATGGCATCACGGTTGATTGACAAGGAAATGGCCTTACGAACTCGAGCATCCATCAACGGGTTTTTGATTGGGCCACCATCTTTTGCTTTGATGTGAGGAGAGTCTTCGCGGAACTGATCCATATGCAAATAGATAACCCGGTTTGATGGGCCGCTGCTGAGCTGAACAGATTTATCCTTTTTCAGCCGGGCTACATCTAGGGGTGGCACATTATCAATAAAATCGACATCGCCGGCTAATAGAGCGGAAATTCGCGCGGGACCGGATTTGATTGGCTTGAAAGTCACTTTGTCAAACGCCGCTTTTGTGCCGTGATAATCGTCATAACGCTGAAGAACAATACGGTCGCCCGGCACCCATTCAACAAATTTGTAAGGGCCGGTGCCAATGGTTGCTTTGCCGCTATTATAATCTTCGGTTTTGGCACCCTTGCCCGCCTTCGCTGAGATTATTTTTACTGTAGTCATGTCATTTGGCATCAACGGATACGGTTTTGCCGTTTTGATATGAATTGTGTGGTCATCAATTTTTGAGAAGGTCTTGCCTTTGAGATAGGTCACAAAGCTTGATGGTGAGTTTGGCACATTCTGCGCCCGCTCAGCAGTAAACAGAACATCATCGGCGGTAAATGCGCTGCCATCATGCCATTTGACGCCCTGGCGGAGCTTGAATTCCCAAGTTGTTTCATCAACTGGTTTCCAAGAAACTGCTAGATCTGGAAAATGTTGTTGGTTCTCGTCACTACCTACTAAAGCTCCAAAAATATGCGTTGCAAATCCGTTATTTGGACCAAGGTTGTGGTAATGCGGGTCAATCGAGCTTGGCTCTGACTGCAAGCCAACGCGTAGTTCAGCTGCATTGGCTGCGAATGACAAGCCAATTGCCGCAACGCTCATCGTAATTATGTGTTTAAGTTTCATGTATCTCTCCCTTTTTGCTGACGTTTTTTAGATCCAAACGGCGCTAAAAACAATCAAGAGAAACTTTGCTCAAGATTAACTCGCGCGTCAATCCATTCTTGGAGACATTGTCCTGTTATATTGTTAATTATTTGTCTACATATGAAATCAGCGATTAATCTCATTGTGAGTGGAAATAACTATGAAAGAAAATCAGAGGCTTGTTGATTTTTTGCCTCCTTTGTCCATGTTTTGCAACCAAGCCAGTGGAATATTGACGTCTTATCGGATTTACAAGCCTGTTGGTGGTAGCGAGTCGACGCCAGTGCTAGTGTTTCTACATGGTTTTAATGGCAGTAGTAAAAGCTGGGCCTACCAATTTGCACATTTTACTAATCATACGGTGATTGCGATTGACGCACCTGGGTTTGGTGGGTCGCAGGTTATCGAGGGTGGTATGGTTGCAATTGCTGATGAAGTTGCCGCTGTGATTACTAGTCTTGTCAATGGCGAGGCTGTTATTATTGGCCATTCAATGGGCGGTATGCTGGCACAGGTATTGGGCGCAACCCATCCAGACATTTGCCAAGCGATCATTCTGTCATGCACTCATAAAGGGCGCGCCCAACCGGCAGGAACGCCTCTTGATGCGGCAGTAATTGAGCGTATTGAGCAGCGCAAGATGATGGATGACGCCACATATGGCGCGCTTCGTGTTAGCAAGATGCTACCCGGCGACATCGATCCTGGAATTGCTGAGTTTCTGGCTATGGTCGCTGGAGATATCAGGGTTGAGGGCATAGGCTCTGGTGGCCGTGCAATGCATCATCTTGATACAACTAACCTGCTGCCAAAAATCACAGCGCCAGTGGCAATTTTTAGTGGCGCAAATGATATTGTTGTAAAACCGGCTGCGGCTGCTGCGTTGAAAGCTGCTTTGCCTTTGGCACGGCATTGGTTGCTAAGGGGCGTTGGTCATGCGCCGTATTGCGAAGATGCTGCTAGTTTCAATAGCGCCATTGAACAGTTTCTTGATTATGTTTCAGCGGTTTAAAAAACTGGCATGGTAAAACAAATGAACGCATTCACATTACGGCCATTTGTCATTTATTTTTTGACAAACACATTGTCACTGCTTGGCACATGGATTCAAAAAGTGGGTCTTGGCTGGCTGACGTGGCAGATTACCGAATCCACTTTCTGGACAAGTTTTGTGTCCATTGCTTTGATGGCACCGGTTGGCATCATTGGGCCATTTATTGCTGTTTATGCCGAAAGCTGGGATATGCGGCGCGCCTTTCTGATTACAAAAATCCTGATGATGCTTGTCAGTTTCGTGATCTTTGCCCTGCAATATTTTGACCTGCATAATCTGCATAGTTTGATTATAACATCTCTTGCCCTTGGCCTGCTCAGTGCTGTTCATCACCCAATTCGGCTGGTGTTTATCTCGATTGTGGTGCCGCGCCCTTACCTTGCCAGTGCCATCGGGTTGAATTCGGTTTCATGGAACATGTCACGCGTTGTTGGCCCGGGGCTGTCCGGCTTTGCGATTGCGATCCTTGGCCTTGCAACCACATTTGGAATTGCGTTTATTCTTTATGCGCCGCTGATCGTGGCCTTGGCGCTATTGCCACTTGAACCGCGTACCAAGGCAAAGCCAAATGCCGACCGGTTTTTTCAAAAGATGCGAGATGGCGGCAAGGTGGCTTTGCAAACACCAATTATTTTTACCGCCCTATGTATGGTGGCGTTGAATAGCTTTCTGGTTCGCGGTGTTTTGGAAATCCAGCCTGCGATCATTGGCCAAATTCTTGGTGGCGAAAGTCAGGCCTTGGCGACAGCTACGGCCGCTGCTGGTGTTGGCGCTTTGTTGTCGTCAGCCTGGATTGGGCTTGGCAAATTGTCACCAGATTTTATCCAGCGTTGCTTATGGCCAATGCTTGCCATCGGCATTATCGGAACGGCCTGTCTAAATCTGACAAGCACGATCATTCCGATGAGTTTGATTTTTGTGCTAACCGGTTTCACCGCCACGGTTACGGGCATTGGTGCACAGACATTGATCCAGCTTAAGGTGGAAGAAGATTACCGTGCACGGGTTATGACTTGGTGGTCGAGTGTTTCGTTTGGTAGCCTGACAGTTGGCGGGATCCTCATCGGGTTTTTTGGCGACCTGATGCCCATTAGAGATGGGATTCTCTTGGTAATGATACCAGGAGGGTTGCTCGCCATTTTGGTTCTGGTCAAATTGCCGTTGTCGCGCTGGACAGCCTGACATGCTACCACCTCTTCGCTGGTTGCCTGTGCAGCAAATAGCAATGGTAAAATCTTTTAGGGGCAAGCCTTGTTTGAACGTATGATTGACGCGTAAGACGGGTGTAAAAGCGATTGCAAATCCATTAGCCGGTGGGCAATTGAGGTGCTTTAGGCAGCACATAATTATCAGGGAGATACGGCGGTTGAGGAAAAGTGATCCAGTTTCAATCTGGGATATTACCGCAGCTGAAACTGAGCCAAATCAAACTAGTGCCGTCGGGGGGAAGGTTGATGTCGCTATTGTTGGCGGTGGGTTTACCGGCCTTTCAACCGCTTTGCATTGTGCCGAAAAAGGCCTTTCATGTCATGTTGTCGAAGCTAATCATATTGGGTTTGGCGGGTCAGGACGCAATGTTGGTCTGGTGAACGCTGCAGCTTGGTTACCGCCACAGGATGTTCTCAAAATACTGGGTGAAGATTATGGAAGCCGATTCATAAATCGGTTTAGTAGTGCGCCAGAGTATGTATTTTCTCTGATTGAAAAGTACCAGATTCAATGCAACCCAACCCGAACTGGAACGATTCATGCTGCGGATGGGCCAGACGGGCTTGATGATTTGATTGCGCGCAAGGCAGCATGGGATAGGCTTGGTGAGCCGGTTGATTTGTTGTCGCGTGATGAGGCAGCATCACATATTGGCAGTACGGCTTTTTATGGAGCTCTTCTTGATCACCGTGCTGGAACTATTAATCCCATGGGCTATTGCCGTGGTCTTGCCCGAGCGGCGCTTGCGGCTGGTGCTTTGATAAGTACGGGTACGACCGTGAAAGAATTAAAGCACGAGGCTGGTCTATGGCAGGTGGTTACAAACAAGGGTGCGCTGATGGCGCGTCATGTTATTCTAGGAACCAATGCCTACACTGATGAATTATGGCCCGGGCTAAAACATAGTTTTACTATGATTCATTATTTTCAACTTGCCACAAGCCGGATGAGTGATCGGATTAAACATATTTTGCCATATCGACAGGGGCTATGGGATACCGGAAAAATAATGTTAAGCCTTCGACGCGACCATACGGACCGGCTGATTATAGGCTCGATGGGACATTTGATGGGTTCGCATCATGGTGGAGTCTCATACCGATGGGCACAAAAACAGCTCGATCGCATTTTTCCTGATCTTGGGCCTGTTATGTTTGACGAGGCATGGAATGGCCAGATTGCGATGACACCAGATCACTTGCCTTATATATACAAGCTTGCGGATAACCTCTTCACGCCAATTGGCTACAATGGCCGTGGCATTACAACCGGAACGGTTTTTGGTCAGGCGCTTGCGGGACTGTTAACTGGGGATTGTGCGACTACATTGCCGATCCCAGTATCGACAATGCGTCGAGTTAGATCTGCGCCTGTGATGTCCCGCTTTTATAAGCTGGCCTTTGCCGCCAACCAATGGATCAAAAGTTTCTAATAGGCTGACGTTATAGCCAATCTGGATGCGATGAAAACGGTCCTTCAACCTACTAAGCTTTGCCATCTATGCTGATGGTGTGCAACTTGGTACAGCTGGCACTCGCTAACGTGCAGAAAAATAGTCCAATGGATGCGCTAGCTTGTTTGTTCGACCTCAAACTCACCAGTCATAATTTTTTCAAATTTTTCGAAAAACGCCTTAGACAGTTTTTTGGCTGTGCTGGTAATCAGGCGGCCGCCAAGCTGGGCGATTTTGCCGCCGGTTTCCGCTTTTGCGCTGTAATGAAGAATGGTGGTCTCGCCATCTTCGGTCAAGGTTACATCAGCGCCGCCCTTGGCAAATCCGGCAAGGCCACCTTCGCCTTCGCCCGATAAACTAAAGCCATCAGGTGCCTTGGATTGGTCAAGCATGACTGTGCCGTTGAATTTGGCTTTTACAGGCCCGATTTTCAAAGTGACCTTGGCAACAAGCTTGGTATCGGATTCGCGCTCAAGTGATTCGCATCCCGGAATACAGGCTTTGAGGATTGCGATATCATTCAACGCCGCATAGACCTCGGCACGAGGAGCAGGGATCGTAATCTCGTCAGCGATTTCCATCATATTTTCCTTGGTGATAATAGGCGGTGATAATCGGTGGTGATGCGTATTGACACGCTATGATATAGGCCGACTAAATGGTGACTTCAACAAAGAAACGGATAAACCGACCCTTGTGAATAGGCTCTTTGGCAAGCAAGGGCAAAGCGGCAAGGCCGGCACAATCCTTAAAACCATGCCAAATGCACCAAACCTGCGGCGGGCAGGTTTGGTGTGAATTTTGACAAACTGGATCAGGAATATCTAGCCAACAATATTGAAATCTGGCCCATAGGGATAGCCGGTAATATTGTCATTACCATCATTATTGATGATCAAAATATCATGCTCGCGATAGCCGCCAGCTCCAGCTTGCCCATGCGGAATGGTTAGCATCGGTTCCATCGATACAACCATTCCCGATTCAAGCACCGTATCGACATCCTCACGCAGCTCAAGCCCCGCTTCGCGGCCATAATAATGCGACAGAATGCCAAAGGAATGACCATAGCCGAAACTGCGATATTGAAGCAGATCACGGTCTTCCAAAAAGGCGTTGATCTTATGCGTTACCTCGCTGCACCGCATGCCGGGTTTTAGCAGGCTGATGCCATATTCATGGGCGGCAATATTCGCTTGCCAGATGCCAAGGCTTGTCGGGTCAACTGAACCTGCAAACATCGTTCGTTCTAGCGCGGTATAATAGCCCGAAATCATTGGAAAGCTGTTGAGCGACAGAATATCACCTTTTTGCAATTTCCGGCTCGTGACCGGATTATGCGCGCCATCGGTGTTGAGCCCAGATTGAAACCAAACCCAGCTATCGCGATATTCGGCATCGGGAAAGGCCTCGGCAATGGCAAGTTCCATCGCGTCACGTCCGGCCATGGCAATATCAATTTCGCGCCTGCCAAGCTTGACCGCATCACGAATCGCATAGCCGCCAATATCGGCAATGCGCGCCCCTTCGCGGATCAAGGCCAGCTCAGCCGGAGATTTATGCATACGCTGCTGCATAATTGCCCTTGATAAGTCGGTCTGGCGTGATGGTGAAAGAAACGCCACAAGTTTGCCATGCTGGTCAAGGGTTAGGTGATCGCCTTCATAGCCAATCACGCTGTTTTCGCCAGCAACCGATCGAATAGCGCGCCAGAAATTATCGCGTTGCCAGTCGGTATAGGTGATATTGTCACCAAAGGATCGCCGCCAAGGCTGGCCAGCGTCGATACCTGCGGAAACGGTGACATTGTCAGTGGCGGTTACAACCAACCCATAGGGGCGGCCAAAGGCGCAGTAAAGAAACCCCGAATAATAGGCGATTGAATGCATCGAGGTAAAAATCGCGGTTTTCACACCGGCAGTGGCCATAATGGCACGCAAACCGGCGAGCCGTGTTTCATATTCAATTGTGGAAAATTGGGCTGTTGCTTTTTCACCGTTATGCAAACGGTATGTGTCTGGTCGCAAAGTCATTTAGACCCTCCATTGACTAGTTCAAAAGAAGGTCCCGGCGTTCAGGACTTTTTCAAAAAAGGCGCAACCGCGAAAGCGCATACGGTTGGAGCGACGCCATCGCTCATGCCTGTCAGAAAATTGTATTACGCGCGATCACAAAAGAGGCAAGTGTTTTTTTGATTGCGCATTTTACCGTGATCACTGGCCGGATATCATGCTGCTAATTGACCTCGATAATATATTGTTTTGGACAGCACAAAATTGTTGTATCAACGCTGATGATTTTGTGAAATTGCACCGCTGCGATGCGTTGTTTGGGAGAAAAATATGTCAACAATCGTGAATAGCTGGAACGAATGGGATCCTTTAAAACATGTGATCGTCGGGCGTGCCGATGATTGTCATATCCCGCCTGAAGAACCAGCCTTGGACGCGAAGGTTCCTGAAGATAGCGACATGCGTGGCCAATGGGGTCGCCGTCCGCAAGACAGCATTGATCGTGCCAATGAATTGCTTGATAATTTTGCCACCATGCTGGCATCACGCGGTATTAAGGTTGATCGCCCAACGCCGATTGATTTTTCGCTGCCGGCAATCACCCCCGATTTCCAGACCGAAAGCCAGTTTGGCTGTATGCCGCCGCGCGATGTTTTGTTGACGGTTGGCAGTGAAATTCTCGAAGCGACCATGTCTTATCGTTGCCGGTGGTTTGAATATCTTTGTTATCGTCCCTTAATGCAGAAATATTGGAATGAAGATCCCAATTTCCGCCATGAGGCCGCGCCAAAACCACGCTTGACTGATGCTGATTATCATCCCGATTATTTGTCGGAAAAAATCGGCGTTGAAAAGCGCTTGCAATGGGCGGCTGAAAAATTCTTTGTGACGACCGAAGAAGAGCCATTATTTGATGCGGCCGATGTTTTGCGTTTTGGCAAAGACCTTGTCGTTCAGCATGGATTTACCACTAATCTAAAAGGCATTGAATGGATCCGGCGGCATTTTCCAGATCATCGTGTCCATGCTGTCAATTTCCCTGGCGATCCTTATCCGATCCATATTGACGCAACATTCACCCCGCTTCGCCCGGGTTTGATTCTGAATAACCCACAACGCCGCCTGCCCGAAGAACAGCGCCATATGTTTAATGACAATGGTTGGGAAATTGTTGATGCAGCCCAGCCAGCGCATAACGCGCCGCCAGCCCTTTGCTATTCGTCGGTTTGGCTTAGCATGAATGTTCTGGTTCTTGATCCAAAGACGGTTTGTGTTGAAAAGTCAGAAGTCTATCAAGCCGAACAGATGGATAAGCTTGGCATGAATGTCATTGAGGTCGAATTGCGTGACGCCTATGCTTTTGGTGGCGGGTTGCATTGCTGTACGGCTGATGTTTTTCGTGAAGGTGGTCTTGAGGATTATTTTCCAAAACTGACCGGATAGGCGCTTCTGAGCAATCAACTGATCAGCAAGTGAGCGCCCTTAGAAAGAGATATCAAGCAATGACAAAGCCGGTTTTTAGCAAACCATTCACACAGCAAGAAGCGATTCCCGAGGCGGGCATTGCGCGGGCTGTTGAAATCATGAAAACCGGCAGGCTTCACCGCTATAATCTATTGCCTGATGAAGCTGGCGAGGCCGCCACTTTGGAAATGGAATATGCCAAATGGCAGGGGGCGGATTATTGCATCGCCTGTACATCAGGCGGCTATGCCATCCAATTGGGGTTGCGCGTTTGCGGCGTTAAGCCTGGCGATAAAGTGCTTGCCAATGCTTATACATTGGCGCCGGTACCAGGGGCTATTCACAATGTTGGCGGTGTTCCGGTTCTGGTTGATATTGATGAGTCCTATCATATTGACTGCGATGATCTTGACGCCAAGGCGGCGGCAAGTGGGGCAAAATATTTGCTGCTATCTTATATGCGGGGACATATTCCCGATATGGACAAGCTGCTAGCGGTCTGTGCCAAATATGATATATGCCTGATCGAGGATTGCGCCCATACGATGGGGGCAAAATGGCGCGGTATCCGGTCGGGAAATTTCGGTAAGGTGGCCGCCTTTTCAACGCAGACTTATAAACATATGAATTCAGGCGAAGGTGGGTTTTTGACTACCAATGATGCCGAGCTTGCGGCGCGCGCCGTGGTGTCGTCCGGCTCATACATGCTTTATGGACGGCATGGCGCCATTCCGGCTGAAGATGTGTTTCAAAAAGTGCGACTTCATGCGCCAAATTATTCAGGCCGAATGGATCATATGCGCGCCGCCATTTTACGGTCGCAATTGCCAGTTCTTGAAGACAATCTGGAACGCTGGAATCAGCTCTATGACCGGCTTCATGCAGCATTTTCAGCCATGTCAGGGGTGGTCATTCCAGCGCGCAAACAAGAAGAATTCTATGTTGGCTCGTCAATACAGTTTCGGGCTGAGGGACTTGCCACCAAAGCTGTTCCGCAATTTGTTGCGGCCTGCGCAAAACGCGGGGTTGAACTAAAATGGTTTGGTGATGAAGAGCCAAAGGCCTTTACCAGCCGCTATGACAGCTGGCGCTATATTGACGATATTCCGGTCCTGCCAACAACCCTACGCGTTCTAGAAAAAACCCTCGATATGCGGGTGCCGCTTACCTTTACGATTGATGATTGCGATATGATTGTCAGCATCATCGAAGATGAAATTCAGGCCTTTTTACCAGCATAATCATGCGGTAAAAATATGGGCTACAACTACTGCTGCAGCCCATATTTTGGTATGGATTTTTATTTATGATCAGGCAGTTGCCGCGGCCAAGGCCTGTTCGATATTGGCGATGATATCGTCAAAATGTTCAACACCAACAGCTAGCCGAACATAGCATGGAGCCACGCTGGTTTTTAGCTGTTCTTCGGCAGATAATTGTGAATGCGTTGTCGATGCTGATTGAATTGTCGAAGTGTGGGCATCACCAATATTGGCAACATGATAAATCATTTTCAGGCTATTAATGAATTTCCAGCCAGCCACTAGGCCATGGATTTTTTTGCTGATCAGCCTTTTGTGACATGCTAAACAATGAATATATAGAGTCACATGCGCTTTGACATTTAATGCCACGCCGGTCTGCCGTTGGCAATTTACCAAGATTTTACATGGGGAATTTGAATGAAAACTTATAAAATCGCCTCAATTCCGGGTGACGGAATTGGCGTTGAAGTGATTGATGCTGGCCTTCGTGTTTTAGATGCTCTTGCCGAGCGCGATGGTGGCTTCAAGCTTGATGTCACCAGTTTTGACTGGGGCAGCGATCGTTATAAGCGTGAAGGGGCATTAATGCCTGCTGATGGCGCCGAAGATCTGCGCGATTTTGATGCGATTTTCTTTGGCGCGGTTGGCGCACCTGACATTCCTGATCATCTAACCTTGTGGGGTTTGCGGTTGAATATCTGCCAGCCGCTAGATCAATATGCCAATGTGCGGCCAACACGTATCTTGCCTGGAATCAAAAGCCCACTTGCCGGTGTTACGGCAAAGGATCTTGATTGGGTGATTGTTCGCGAAAATTCTGAAGGTGAATATGCAGGTCAAGGTGGCCGAAGTCATCGTGGACAACCGCATGAAATGGCAACTGATCTGGCTGTTTTTACCCGTGTTGGTGTGCAGCGTGTGATGCGCTATGCCTTCGAGCTGGCGCGCTCGCGGCCGCGTAAATTACTGACCGTTGTAACCAAATCAAATGCCCAGCGTTATGGCATGGTGATGTGGGATGAAATCGCCGCTGAAGTGGCAGCGGAATTTCCTGATGTGACATGGGATAAAATTCTTGTTGATGCAATGACGGTTCGAATGACAATGAAGCCGGAAACCCTTGATACTATTGTGGCAACTAATCTGCATGCCGATATATTGTCTGATCTGGCGGCGGCGCTTGCTGGCTCTATCGGCGTTGCACCAACGGCTAATCTGAATCCAGAACGCACTAGCCCGTCAATGTTTGAGCCGATTCACGGTTCAGCTTTTGACATTACCGGAAAAGGCATTGCCAATCCGATTGCCACATTCTGGAGCGCATCAATGATGCTTGACCATATTGGTGAGACAGTTGCGGCCGCGCGGCTGATGGAAGCCATCGAAGCAATCACGGTCAATCCTAATTTCCATACGCCCGATCTTGGCGGGGCGGCTACGACGGATCAGGTGACGGCGGCTATTATTGATATGATTCGCGCCCGCAACGATTAAGGCATCATGCCGAGCCTATAATGACCGGACTATGACATCTAGCCTATGATATGTGGCCTGCAATATCAGGCCTATCATATCGGGAGTGGCGGTGACGTGGTAATGGTGTTGCTGCATTGCCGTGTTGATAAAATTAACATAGTAGCATGATGGTGGTTTTGCCATCTTGCTTCCAGGTTTTTTGATCTAGTGCCAAATGATTTTGACCAACCAATAAGGAAAAACATCATGACTCCAACAATTGAGCTATTAAAAGCACATCGGTCGATCCGGAAATTTGAGAATCGGCCAATTGCAAAAGATCTTTTGCATGAACTCATTCAAGCTGGTCAGGCCGCGGCGTCATCCAGCTTTTTACAGGCCGCAACGATCATTCGCATTAGTGATCGGGCAAAACGCGCCTCCTTGGCTGCCTTGGCCAATCATCAGCCCTATATTGAATCGGCGGCTGAGTTTTTGGTGTTTTGCGCCGATATGAATCGGGCGTCGCGCTGTTGTGATTGGCATGATGCCAAGGCCAATACCGGCTTTACCGAACAATTTATCATCGCAACGGTTGATGCATCACTTGTTGCGCAAAATATTGTGGTGGCGGCTGAATCAGTCGGCCTTGGCATTTGCTATATCGGTGCCTTGCGCAATAATCCAGCCGAGGTGTCATCGCTTTTGGAACTGCCGCAAAACACCTATCCGGTTTTTGGTCTTTGCCTTGGTTGGCCTGATCAAGACCCCGAAATCAAGCCGCGTCTGCCTCTTGAGGTCGTGCTTCGTGAAAACATCTATGGCGGTGATGTCGATCTTGATCGACTTTCCGATTATGATGATGTGATCCGTGCCTATTATCAAACGCGCACTGCTAATCAGAAATCACAAAGCTGGAGTGAGCAGATGGCGGGCATGTTAAGCAAGGAATCGCGGCCACATATGCTCAAATTTCTGCAGCAATCAGGCTTTCTTTTAAAATGATCCTAATCTGGCCCAGGCTGTATCTGTAATGAAGGCATCACGCAAAAGGCTTGCATCTGTTGGCTGATTTAGTGGTATTTTAAGGTAGCGCTTTTTGGGGGTGAAAATGGATTTTCTGTTCGGACGCTATTCATTGATGGTTTTGGCCTTTATTGGCACAGTCATCTTTGGACTGGCAGGCGCGTTTGAGCCGGTGTTTTTGGTGATTGCGCTTCTGCTTGGCTTTTTGGCCGTAATTGGGCTTTACGATTATCAACAGAAAAAGCGGGGGGTTCTTGGCAATTATCCGCTTATTGGCCGGTTCCGGTTTCTGTTCGAATCAATCCGGCCTGAATTACGCCAATATTTCTGGGAATCCGATACTGATGAGCTGCCCTATTCACGTAATCAGCGGGCAATGGTTTATCAACGCGCAAAAAACATCACAGCCACGCGGTCGTTTGGGTCAGATAAGGATATGTATGCTGAAGATTTCAATTGGCTCAATCACTCGCTTCAGCCGTCGGAAATCGAGTCATCAGATTTTCGCATTAGGGTTGGCGAAGGTGATAAGGCCTATGATGCATCGGTATTGAATATCTCGGGAACCAGTTTTGGCGCTTTGTCGCCACCGGCAATCCAGTCACTATCAGCTGGTGCTAAGCTTGGGGGCTTTGCCCATAATACGGGTGAGGGGTCACTATCCAAATATCATCTGGCTGGTGGTGGTGACACGATCTGGCAAATTGCCACTGGCTATTTTGGCTGTCGTACACCAGACGGGCAATTTGATCCCGAAGCCTTTCGCGCTCGCGCCACTCTTGGTCAGGTCAAGATGATTGAGATCAAACTTAGTCAGGGCGCAAAACCTGGTCATGGCGGCATGCTGATGGCACCAAAGGTAACCCCGGAAATTGCCGCAACCAGAGGGGTTCCTGAATATCAGGATGTTATATCACCGCCGCGTCATAGTGCCTTTTCAACGCCGAATGAATTATTGGCCTTTGCCGCAAAGCTTCGCGATTTATCTGGTGGCAAACCGGTTGGTATCAAATTATGCATTGGCCATCCTTGGGAAATCATCGCGATTGTAAAAGCGATGGCCGAAAGCGGTGTCATGCTTGATTTCATCACGGTTGATGGAGCTGAAGGCGGTACCGGTGCCGCGCCAGTTGAATTTACTGATCACATTGGATCGCCGCTTCGTGATGCGTTAGTCTTTGTTGATAATTGTCTTCGCGGGGCAGGGCTTCGTGATCGGGTAAAAATTGCGGCCTCGGCCAAGATTATCAGCGCTTACGATATTGTCCGGCACTGCGCCCTTGGTGCGGATTGGTGCAATATGGCGCGACCCTTCATGTTTGCGCTTGGCTGTATTCAGGCGCGGGATTGTGCGTCTGGCCGCTGTCCAAGCGGCGTGGCGACAATGGATCCAAAACGCTATCGGGTTCTTGATGTTGAAAATCGGGCAATGCGGGTATTTAATTTTCACCAGAACAGCATCAATGCCGTTGCCGAAATGTTAGAGGCTGCAGGCCTTACCCATCCAAGCCAGTTGAATCGGCGTCACATTGTACGGCGGTTATCAGCAAGCAAAATCCTGCTTGCCGATCAGATTTATCCACGCGTTGAGATCAATGCGCTGATTGATGGCAAGCCGGTTGATGATCCGCGGCTTGCATCCTATTGGCATCGGGTCAGCGGCGATAGTTTTCATCCGCAAGGGCCCGCTCATTAACTGGACACTTTGCAACAGATTACGGGTTAAAAGACCGGTTTTAGGGGCCAGGATTTTATGAGTTTTGATTATGGCCTGTGTTTGCTCGCCGCTTTTCTGGCCTCGCTTGTTAGCGGGCTTGGTGGTTTTGGCGGCGGATTTATCATTGTATTGTTTTTGGCACCGGTGGTGGGGCCAAAGGCGGTTATTCCACTTGTGGCTGCCTATGCTATTTTTGGCAATATCAGCCGGATTCTTGTTTATCGCCGCAATATTGATTGGCCGCTTGTTGGCCAATTTACCCTTGCGTCCTTGCCGGGGGTGTATATTGGGGCGAATGTTTTTGTCTGGATGAATGAGGCGATGCTTGGCGTGCTTCTTGGGCTGACGTTGATCATCGCGGTGCCAATACGGCGTCTTTTGAAAAAATATGAATTTCGCTATGGCATAAAAACGATCATTGGATTTGGGTTTCTGTTTGGCACGATTAGTGGCACTACCGCCGGATCAGGCATGTTTGTCATCGCTGGACTGTCAGGGCTTGGGCTTGGTGGGGTTGCGCTTCTTGGCACTGATGCGGCAATCGGGTTGGTCAATGCAATTGCCCGTTCAGCAGCCTATTGGCAATTTGACAGCTTGCCACGCGATATCTTTATCGCTGGCCTATTGATGGGGCTGGTCACATTTCCCGGAACATGGATTGCCAGCCGTCTTGTCGCCATGATGGGAATGAAGCTTCATAATCTTCTGATCGAAGGTCTGATTATTGGCGGCGGCATCTTTTTGATCTATCAGGCAAGCGCGCTTTAGATAAGGCATAGCCAAACTCTATTTCGTGCATAAAATAGGCGCGACGTCAGACCGGCACCGCGTCATAGGATAATGGTTAAAACAGCATTTGCGCAGGTATCCAGCCCATGACGCCAATTGGCAAGATGCGTTGCTGCAGCTGCTGGATTTGGAGCAATGTCTTGGGGGGTCAAATCATCTGGTGGTGGGGTGAGTTGGCAAAGACTATTTTGCATGATTCTGTCCATCTCGCTGGGACCTTGTTAGATATAAAATAAACGATCGAGAAAATGATCTAACCCATCAATTGCCGCTCCCAGCATTCGATCAGCCGTTTGTCTTCATCAATATGCTGGTAATTATGGCATTAGTTCAATCATTAAATGAAGCAAAATCACGTCCCATTTTTACCGCGTCAAGAACCAGCTGGCTTGGCTGCCAGATATGTTGGTCTTCGGCTGAAACATCTTTTAACCCAGCCAGAATTGCGGCCATGCCAAGCTGGTCGGCATAATGCATCAGCCCACCACGCCAGCGCGGAAAGCCATAGCCAAGAACGCTTACCAGATCAATATCACTGGCATTTTGCGCAATGGTTTCAAAAAGGATATTGGCGCCCTCATTGATCATCGCCAGCAACAGTCTTTTGACAATCGCATCATCAGAAAAATGCCTGCGGGTGATGCCAGCATGATCGGCTTCGGCTATAATCAAGGCATCGACCAACGGGTCAGTCGCAGCCTTGTTATCATCGGCATAGCTGTACCAGCCAAGGCCGGTTTTGCGGCCAAGCCGACCAGCCTCAACCATCTTGTCGGCAATGCGGACATAGGCTCGGTTTGGATTGCGGCTGGCATCTTGGCGACGCCGGTTGGCAAAGGCGATATCAAGGCCTGACATATCTTGTGCTTCATAAGGTC